>OGMB01000022.1_pt1 | contig 93752 bp, 66 predicted proteins | sample 1573001 | NCBI WGS metagenome assembly OGMB01 (sample SAMEA2581921, study PRJEB24529) | metagenome | biome: Human gut stool | place: China | collected 2011
TTGATCACACGTGCAGTCCCTTGTAACCTGGTAATCTGTACCATTATCATAATAACTCAAACTTCGCACATTAAAATGTGCCTATAATAACTGGCATAAAAATAGTATGAAACCAATAGTTTTGATATAATTGAGTTGCCAAAAAACAATTACAAACCGGAAGCTCATGCTATGAATAAAAATATAATACAAGCGACTCAAAATGATAAGCATATTTCTAAATCTATCAAACGATTTTTTACAAGGTTTCATATTTCCTCAGCCTTGAAAACTGCCAATGCCTATAAAATGAAAGGCACTCCGGTAGCGGAGATTTTTCAATACATGTTTCTGCTGATTTTCTCCAACAGAAGTATGTATATGAGTCTGCTTACAGGAAAAGATGCGTTTTACTACAATCCTTGCATCCAGAATCATAAACAACGCTATTCTTCCACTGGATTCGGAAGACCGTGCCAATGTTCTTATTATAGACGGTTCCATGTTTGAACGTAACCGTTCTAAAAAGGTAGAGCTTCTTGCAAAGGTCTATGACCACGCAAAATATAAATATCGCTTCGGATTTAGAATGCTTACTCTTGGATGGTCAGATGGGAGTACATTTTTGCCGGTAAACAGCATTCTTCTTTCTACAGAAAACAAAAAGAATCGTATCAATGAAGCGGCTGAGGTAGACAAAAATCTCAAAACATATTGTTCAATGTGTTCTACTTTATATGTTATGTCATCAATTTAGCGCCCATTTTCACTCAAAAATCTTCATTTTCAAATGGTCTAAACTTGGTCTAAATTCGAACTTCCGACCTCGATTTTTCCTTGTATATCCTTATTTTTTCTAAGTTTTATCGCACTTTCACGACATCTAACCTAATGTACCCTGCTTCTTTTTCATCCTGCCTTCCTATATCCGATTTCTAAAATATAGAGTAGATAATCCATATGTCAAAGATCCAATAAAAACCGGTATGCCAAAAATAGCTGTCTGTATTCCACTTATGATGCCTGTGTTTTTCATGTATATAAATACACCAATATAGCTGATAAGTGATATAAACAAAGTTACTCCACACGAACTTAGTTTGATCTGTTTGTTTCTTTCATCTTTTTCCTCAATCAGGACCTTCTTATAACTATTTAGGTTTCTTGCATTGATCATCATTCCTACACCACCGCTCAATAATACAACCAATAATATAAGACTTCGCAAGCAGTCATCATTTTTCATCAACACGCGATTCTTCCGCAATCTTCAGAATTACATTTCATCATAATCAACATACCACCTTACCAGCATCAAATCCATACGCTATTGTATGTTTTGTACTATTTTGTAGGCGTTAAATCGATATTTGGGTTCTCTTTTGTCGCAAATATATGCTTTACGCATATATTTTTTAGTATATAATTTATATATGCAAAATGCATATACACATTCATTATATATTTTCCTGAAGCATTCCTTTATGCTTAGAGCAAAGGAGAGATGAATCATGTTTAAGACAGACAATACAAAAATCGGCAACTATTTAACCGCCTTAATCAAAAACAGCAGGTACAAAAATGACCGCCAGTTCAGCATCGCCTATCTTACCTTACGCGATGGAACAGCTAATCCGGATGATATCCAGAATATGCAGAACCGCATCTGTCAAATTAAAAAAGGAAAAAAGGGGGTCCAGATAGAAGACCTTCCCATTTTTTCAGAGCTGCTCGATGTTTCCATCGAGACTATCCTCAGTGCCGGCACTGCTCTTGTCCCTGCATCGACCAGAAAATCAAACTACTCCATTGCCTATTCCAAAGACCCGGCTGAATGGGAAGCTTATATAAATTTAGAAAGTAAGCCTATCCTGAAGCCCGATGAATTTGATAAAACCGCCATTGACTATGCCTTGGAAGCCGGAAACTATCCTTTTCTTAAATATCTTATGGAAAAGGAATATATATGGTTTACCAAAAAGGATGAATCAGGAGACTGTGTCGGTTTCTGCGCCGGAACAAGTATAAAGCTCGATTTTCGAGAACGCACCGATTATTTAGATTGCCGCTTGGGCAGAGATGATGATTTACGTCTGAAGTTGATTTCACTTGCTCTTAAAAATGAAGATTTTGAGATGCTGGATGCACTTCATGCCCGTGAAATACCTCTTCTTTATACGATTAGCTATTCCTCTTGCCAGATTGCCTCACCAGACTCGTTCCCTAATATGCCCAATAGTTTCAAGCAGCTGATTCGAGATATAGCTCAGAGCAAAAGAAATGTTATTGCTTACTTTTTCAAGGAATTTGAAATCAAGACACAACAAGATTCAATAAACACCTTTATTTTTCCATATACAGGAGAAATATTGGATGTATTAATCGAAAAGAAACGACTTTCTGAATGTAAATATCTTCTTAAAATAGCCGTTGAACACAATCAAAAGGTACAAAGAAATTTTCAAAATCTTTTTGATAGAAGTATGGAAATGTGCCGGGAATACTATGCAAATTGCGGTTACGAAAGTATTCGAAACGAGGCCTATTATAAGAAGGAAAACTTATATAGTTACCGTTTCTTTCCAGAATCCGGTTTCATTGCCTTCTCAACCCCATACTATATTCAAACGGTTACCTGCTTTGTCACCAATATTGCTAAAGTCACGCAAAACTCGTCAGACACTGAAGTTCAATGTCTGATCAATGAATTGAATAAAACCTATGATTTCTTTATCAATTATTTATCTGAAAAGGAGGGAAAACAGGATGAATCCCATCTTTAATTACGATAACGACGATTATATCTGGCCCACTTCCGACAATATGGGCATTGACTCGAACGGTGACCTTCATATGCGTATGAGCGATAATATGTCCTTAGATATGAACACCGGCGAAATACATTTCACTTCCGGCTGGCTGGATGACGATGATGATGATTTTTAGGGGAAAGCGCACGGCCGTTTCAAGTTATGTGTAAACGTTAAAAACTGATATAAGATTTGTGAATAGGGGTTCAGGATATTCTCATTCTCTGCTCCAGCGTATTTTTTTCAATCCCGACTGACACGCTCCTGATAGCGTTCCTGAAATACTCTCAGGAGCTGCGTGACTTCTGTGGCTTTGATGTTGTACCGGATGGCTCAAAATACGCTCGCCTTAAACAGGATTTCTTATCGGACTTGTTTCACTTTTCTCCCCCGCTTTCATTCCTTCCTCAATCATCTTTGTTATTTCACTGCAAAAATCAGAATAATCCCTGTAACCTAACAACAGCATATTATTCTTCAGCTTATCCAGTGCCTCTTCAAGTCGTGCTGTATCCTTTTTTCCCACTTTACAAAAAATGATACGGTATGGCGAGTCTTCTTTTGCATATTCCCTCTTGTATTTTATTCTTACCTTATCCTGCACAAATAATCGGTCTGCTTGGTAAGAACTGTGGTCTACATATGCATAAAGCACCGAAAATATGGAAAGGCATTTCATTTTCCAGTAATTCTTCATCCGTTTCTCCTTCTGTATATTATGTCCATGGCAACTGGTATCAGCTTACTGCCTTGCATACAATTTGTCATTGAACCGGTAGTTTAAAATATATTCCCTTTAAAAGAACAATATCCCCGTCAATAACGAGGATATCTTCCATACTTGTATGTAGTAACCTGCTTAAGATTACAAAATTGTCCAGGCTCGGTAATGACCTGCCGGAAAGCCATTTGTAAATGGCCTGCGGATTTTCAAACCCCATGGCATTCTGCACATCCTTTACCGTATAGCCGTTTTCCTTGAGCAGTTTCTTAATCTGCTTTCCTGTTTCTTTTTGCTGAATTGACAAATACATTGGTTCCATAAGGTTGTACCTCCTGTAAATATCTCTTCTCTCCCAAACACGATTTTGCTCAGATTTTTACTATAACATATATTTTTCCGAAAAGCATTAAACTTTGGGGTTAATTTTCTGTATACTTCATCCTTATTTTTTTTCTTCTGCAGTCTCACTGTTCTCTACATCTTTAAGTGTTCTGCCATCCTTCGTTTTCCACGTTTGTGGTCCGCTCACACTGTATGTCATCTGTCAGTGTGTGACATTTGAATATGATTTCTTCCTCTTCCCCATAGGTGGGTCTATTATCGTTATTTTCCGGATTCATTTGTCCATTTTCAGATCCATCGTAAAATAAACTGTCCAAGAAACAATCCCGCTAAAAAAGAAGTCAGATTTGCTGCAAGTGAATATACTGTTGCTTCATAAGTCCCAATTGGCGGATCATTTGTTTTTTTAAGTGCAATAGAATATACAAAAGCTTCCGCTACAGAAATGATTATCTCAGTTAAAAGATACAGAAGGGTAGTATAAAGTCCCATACCATATAAACTGATATTCCATAAAAGACTGATATTCAGAAATAACTGCGTAACGACATTTGTTACAATCAATACGCATATTGATTTTTTTCCTTTGATTTGAAAAAGAAATGCTACACCAATCTCTATGATAATAGTCAGTACAGCCCGTACTGTAACCAGCAGCGCTGCCCCCATCCAGTCATACGAATCATTTTCCAACAGAAGTCTTCCATCTTCTGATATTTTATTGATATCTACTATATACACTTCCTCAAATTTTTGTCTTGTATAAAAATCACTTTCCAACATTTTATCTTCATCCGGAAGATATACCACCAGCTTATATTTTTCAGGCGGCATATAACCGCAGGCCATTCTCGGATTTTCTTCATTGATAATCCAGATATCCTCAACAAACCTTGCCTCTTCTTTCTCGGAATAATTTAGAAAAGTCTGCTTGATTTCTTCAGGAACCTGCCTCCAATTGCCGGATGATACCGGTGATGGTCCGCCTTCCAGTGCATAAAGGCTGGCATAGATTGTCCTATCACCAATATTTTCAAACGCAAAATAGATACAGGGCTTAGGTCCCATATCTGCATATACTGTCATTGGTTGCAAAAATATAAATATAAAGAAAGTTAATATTACTATATACTTTTTCTTCATCCTTAAACCTCTCACTTTTGGGGTTCGATTGTTTCAGGTGATGTCACACCAATCCACCGGATAAAAGCTGTTTTATCTGAACTATTATAGCCGGTGCTTTCATAAAACCTTAAAAACGCAGATATAATCTCCCTATTTTCCCATAGAGAAGTCAGCCACAGATAAAGGACTCCCAGAAGCACTATGCTTCCTACCATGACCATGATCATCTGCTCCATGCTTACCACGTGCCTGCGAAACTGCGGATTGCAGTCCAGGGTATCCTTGACGGCCGCAATCATTTCCTCCGGCAGATTTTGTTTCTCCATCTCTTCAATAATACCACGTAGCATGTGATTCTTCAATAAAGAAGTTCCGTAAGTGCTCGGCAGATAAGACAATACTTTCTGCAATCCAGTGCCAAAATTGGATATTGACATATAGGCTCCGCACAAAAAGCCGTAACCGGCGCTGACGATGGTTCCCACGGCCGAAAGCTGTCCCTGTGTCGTCAGCGGAAGGCCGATAATGCCGGAAAGTGTGCTGCCAAAAGCACAATCAGTATCTCATCCCCCATAATCCACAGTACATCAGCCGCACTCAAATACCATCCCATTTTGTACATATAGCACAGGCACAGAATAAGTGCCAGGTCGTTTACTGCTTTTACATCCCCAAAGCTTTTGCTTAAGTGACTGATTTTAATAATTTCCGGTTCCACTGCATCATCCTCCTTACACATGACTCTCATGTCTTTTATCACCTATGCTTTTTATAGCGGATTTTCGAAGATGTGTCTATGGGATCCAACGTAGGATGCCTTATTTTACATGTAAGCTGCAGATATTTGCGTTTTCCAACGTAGAAAGGCGAAGTACCTTGCAGGGTACTCCGCCTTTTCATTCGTTGCCTGGATGTTAAATCATCCAAATCGGTACAATATAATTGTCTCTGTCAATCGCTCCCAGCCCCGGTTTCATACAGATAATGGCTCCCTTGGAACGTGGTGTGGAAGACTTGTCTAAAAGTTCAAATACCTTTGTCAGCTCGGTTCCGGGATTTGATGTTTTTTTGATTTCAATGGGATTTAAAACGCCGTCGTGTTCCAGAACAATATCAATCTCTTTGGCGTCCTTATCCCGGTAGTAATACATATATGGCTCCATACCGCAGTTCCAATAAGTTTTGGCTATCTCCGCAACCACATAATTTTCAAGAATTGCTCCGTTCATGGCTCCGCTTTCCAGTGTATCCGCACTGCTCCACTTTGTCAGGTAACATACCAGTCCTGTATCGTAAAAATACAGCTTCGATGTTTTTACCAGTCGCTTCAGCAGATTATTGGAATACGGATGAAGATAGAAAATGATTCCCAGTGTTTCCAAAATGCCCAGCCAGTTTTTTGCCTGTGTCTGGTTAATGTCCGCATCCTGCGCTATATCCGCCACATTTACCATTTGTCCGCATCTTGCTGCTGCCGCTGTCATGAACTTCAGAAACTTAAGCGAATCAATCGCATCGGACAAATCCCGAATATCCCTTTCTATATAAGTAGATAAATAACTGCTGTAAAAAATCTGGCTGTTACTGTTTGCTCCGCTTACTATGGCCGGCATGGAGCCCCTGTATATCCTCTCAAAAATCCCTCTCGCATCGGTCTTATCTCTTTCATTTTCCCGTTCAGACAGTTTCTCCAGTTCTATGGTAAAGGGTTTCATTTCTCCGCCGGATATTTCTGCCTGTGACAACGACGTAAGAGAAAGCACGGCAACTCTCCCTGCCAGAGACTCCTGCACGCCCCGCATGAGCTTAAATACCTGCGACCCGGTCAGCCAGAATGCTCCCGGCTCATGATTTTTATCGACATACTTTTTAATATACGTAAACAGTTCCGGTGCATACTGAACCTCATCGATCAGTACCGGTGGTTTATGCAATTGCAGGAACAATTCCGGATCGTTCTTTGCAAGACTTCTGTCATTCAAATCATCCAGTGTCACATATCCTCTGTCCGTTCCTTCCATCAATTTCTGAAGCATGGTGGTTTTGCCAACCTGTCTCGGTCCCGTAACCAGAACTACCGGATATTCTTTTGTGACCTGTGCTACTACCTTCTCCAGGTTTCTTTTAATATAATGCATATCCGCAACCTTCTTTCGGCTGATTTATAATATGATTATATTTTAGCCGAAAATCTAAAAAAAAACAAGATAACAACTGCATTTTTCGGACGAATAAATGTGTTTCATCTGCGTTTTCGGGAGGAACAATAGGCTGCTTTCCTAAACTATGCCGCATATTCTTTTATGGCGTCCCCAACAGCCCGGTACCGGGGCGAATCCAGTACGGCCAGCAGGGCTTCATAGGGATCTTTCTTCCTTGGGTCCGCTGCCACTTTCATGGCATTCTGAGAGAAACCGGATAAGAGACACAGTCCTTCCTCATTGTCCACCTTGGGAATGGTGTCCGTTCTGCCGCACACATTCCAGAAGATGAGACGCGGCATCCGGTAGCCGTTTTCTTCGTATTCTGCGGCAATCCTGTCAAACAGAGTGTCATTTACGGTATTCCGTCTTCTGGAATACCAGTCGCAGTTTACGACAGCCCAGTCAAATTCCATGTCGGAAATGATGAGCACCTGTTTGGGCAGTTCTTCCCGGGGTACATCCTTACTTTTTGCCATGGCAAGGATCAGGTTAAACACAGCTTCAATGTTGGTGTTTGCCACCTCGTCATGGGCAAACATGATTTCCATTTTGTCCTTCAGGCTGGTGTTGTCTTTCAGGTCGATGAACTGCGGATGTTCACTGAAGGTAATTGCCTTGTTGTGAAATACCCCTTTTAACTGCTCTGCAAAGTAAATAGCAAGGGAGTTGCAGACCTCAATGGCACTGACAGAACTGCTGCCGGAAGCAAAGGAAAACATGCTGCCGGAGCCGTCCGCCACCACAATGGCATCCTCCAGGCCCCAGTCGTTGGCAAAGCCGTCGGCCAGGATTTTCTTCCACATCAATTCTGCCAGAAGGTCATCCTTCAGCCCTGCTCCGCTAGGAGCGTTTTTCATAAATCGATGTACGATTTCATAGGGCATCAGGCCACTTGCATTCAGTTTTCCTTCTCCTGAAAGAACGCTTTCAAGGTATGCTGTCCTTCTTTCTAAGTCATGCCTTGCAAACGCCCTGTCATAGTTTAGATTTGCCTTGGCGGGCACCTGTTCATAAGCAATCCCCTCCCAGTCGGAAGCGGACATTTTCGTTTCCACTACGTTTCCGTAGGCTCTTAACCGGGACAGTGTCCTGCGGTATTCCTTCTGCGACATTTTAAAATAGTGGCAGAGTTTTCCCGCATATTCCCTTGTTTTTGGCGAAGAAGTGTTGATGCTGGGCAGCCACTTTGCAAGTAAAGAAATAGGCTCGCCGCATTTCATGGCTTCCAAATCTCTATCCAGTTGCTCCTTATAAAAAGCTGCCACGTCGGCGGCAAGGGGCGTATCCAGCATTACGAGTGCATCATCAAAGCGTCCGTATTGCGGAATAAAGGGTAGAATTGCCTGCGCAATCTTTGGCTGGGATATGGCAAGATATTTCAATCCGATGCGGAAAGTTCTTCTTTCTCCCATTCCTTCCAAGATATCCCTTAAAAAGAACAGCCACTTTACGGCATACTTTGGAGATTCATGAAATGCTTTTATGTACCCTTCTATGATTTCGCTCTCGCTTCGTTTTCTCAAAGAAGCGACCTTAAAATTCAAATCTAATAGCGCTTTTGTAGTGGTTCGGTATCCTCCCGCACCGTTTTCGGTTACGGATGTATTTCCGTAATTTTTAGCGAAACGGACAACATGAGCTTCTGTGGTATCCACTTCCGCAATCTGCTGGTCCATATGTGATTTATCATACCAAAATGCTCTTTTCATAGTTACCTCCTCCTGTTGTCCGTATTTTTCTACCAGACGCAGATAAAATGAAATTTCCCAAAGGAAAAATTTTTCTTCATAATTTGCTGTAATATGTTTTGATTGCTGTATGCGTCTGTCTGTTGTTTATTTCCTTGTGATACCCTGTTTCTTCACGCCAGTATGTCCTGCAGTCCATCTTTTTCGGTCATGTGTATGAACTTCTGTAAGTCCACCACACTCCGGTTAAATAACATCAGCATTTGTCTGCCGTCCTTCCACGGATAGAGTCTGTCGGCATGAAAATGTCCGAACACCCATCGTTTATAAGAAAGCCCTTCCTCTATTTCACCCAGATATTGCTCCATCCGCTTATCCACCGTCTCCTGGCTGATATAAGGCAGAAACAAATCCCGCGGTTCATAGGATATCGGACAGGTATGGGATATCACCAGGTCAATTTCCGGTTCTACCTCCTTTATCTTTCTTCCTGTGTTCATTTCTTCCTCCGACAACTGCTCATCCTCAAACCACGCCCATCCATGGTTTAACCGGTACCATTTGTCCACACTGTAAGCTCCCGGAAGCGAAAATGTTTTGTAACCGTCAAATTCATATACAGCAGGTCCGTCGGATAAATATTCTATCCGCGGGAATTTCTTTTCCACATAAATTTCGCCGCCGTATTTCTTTTTTGCCTCCCATTTTTCCGGGTGCATCTCCATTACCTTCTGCGCTCTTGCCTCATGATTTCCCCTTAGACAGATGTAGGTAAACGGGTACCTGGAAAGTGCCTTCTTAAACCTTACGTCCTGCTGACCCTGCAGTGCATAATTTGCCCCTACATCCCCCAGCAGAATGATATGGTTGTTTCCGGTATCCAGTTGCAAATGCTCTTTATTCTTTTCGTAAAAATTCCGGATTACCTCCGGCTTGCCGTGAATATCGCCTAACAGGAACCATCTTTCCTTTTCCATGGCTGCCTCCGTTTTCTAAAATGTCTTCTTTTGTGGTTCTGATATCATTGTAAACGAGAATACCCGGTTTGTCATTGAACGCATAGTTTAATTTTCTCTACAGGAAATGGATATTCAAATAGCAAAAAACGCAGAGCTTTTCTACAAAGCCCTGCGTTCGCATTACCATTATAAACTTTTACTTTCCAAGCGGCTTACCGGTCAGTTTTTCGTAGCCTTCGAGGTAGATGTCGATGGTCTTCTGCGCCACATCTTCGGGAAGTTTCCAGCCCTTTTCGGGATTGGCTTTCAGCCAGTCGCGGGCGAACTGCTTGTCGAAGGAAGGCTGTCCGTGACCAGGTTCGTAAACATCGGCAGGCCAGAAACGGGAGCTGTCGGGGGTCAGCATTTCATCGCCCAGTACCACATTGCCGTTTTCATCCAGACCGAATTCAAACTTGGTGTCTGCGATAATGATGCCTCTTGTCAGGGCATATTCCGCACACTTCTTGTAAAGGGCAATGGTATAGTCCTTAAGCTTGGTTGCGTATTCCTCACCCTTGCCGGGGAAGTACTTTTCCAGATGGGCAATGCTCTGCTCGTAGGATATATTTTCATCATGGTCGCCAATCTCGGCTTTGGTAGAAGGGGTGTAAATGGGTTCAGGCAGCTTGTCGGACTCCTTTAAGCCCTCGGGAAGCTTGATGCCGCAAACGGTTCCGTTCTCCTTGTAGCTTGCCCAGCCGCTGCCGGTGATGTAACCGCGGACGATGCATTCGATGGGAAGCATCTGCAGTTTTCTGCACATCATGCTGTTTCCGTCAAATTTCTCCTGCTGGAAAAATTCCGGCATATCCTTTACATCCACAGAAATCATATGGTTGGGAATAATGTCCTCGGTCATATCAAACCAGAACTTGGACATCTGTGTCAGCACGGTTCCCTTTTTAGAAATGATATTGTCCAGAATTACGTCGAAACAGCTGATACGGTCGGTTGCTACCATAATCAGACTGTCCCCATTGTCATAAATCTCGCGTACTTTACCTTCTTTGATTGGCTTTAATTCCTGCATGTTTTTTCTCCTTATATTTGAGTGATATTATAATAAACACTTCCATATATGTGTGTATCACTTTTTATGGTCGGTTGTCAAGGTGTAGACGGAATTCCTTTTCTTTTTACTCTGCATGTAACAGGATGGGAAAGCAGTTCTTTACAGAAGCTATGCGGTTTACCCGTCGTGAAAACATACAACTCGGATTTTGCCCGGGTCGCCCCCACATAAAACAGGCGCCGCTCCTCTTCGTATGTTTTACGCTCTTCTGCGGATATTTTTCCATCCCCATACATATTCAGTGAACTGCTTATCATCTGTGCCGGCAGAATGCCGTCCGTCACATCCATCAGATACACCGTATCATACTCGAGTCCCTTGCTGGCATGTATGGTGGACAAAATAAAATTGCAGCTATAGTCCGTTTCTTTCCGGGTAAGAATATCCTGCAGCTCCCGCAGTCTTTGCAGAAGCCCCGCCATGGAGTCCTCCCGGCTTCCCAGAATCTGCAGAATTTCTATCTTATCGGCTTTCAGCCCGCATCGTTCTAAATATTCCTGATACCCCATATAATACAGAATGCGCTTCACGGCTTTGTCGCCCCGTTCCGTCAGAAGCTGTTGCATATGCATACGCGTATTCTGCACACTGCTCATGGTATAATCGCTCAGCCCATGGTAACGCACTGCCGCATTCCACACGGAAATGTCCTGCGTTTCGCTGATTCTGGCTATCTGCAGGGCGTCCTCTTTCCGGATGTAGGTATTGATTTTATAATAGACCTGCAAAAAGGTTTCGGCGTCCTTCGGATGCATGGCAAGCTTCATGATATTCAGCACATCCAGCACCGTGCGGTGGGTAAAAAAGGAGATTTCCGCGTTCCGCATACGGTAAGGAATTTCCTTCCGCTCCAGCAAATCAATCAAAGGAAGGGCGCACTCGTGGTCCCGGTAAAGCACCGCCACAGTGTGGGAGGCGTCCGCTGTCCCATTGTCTGACCTGCCGCCCACTCTGCCTGCTGTCACGTTGCCGCCCACTCTGTCTGCCCGGGCGGCGGCGCAGTTTTCCGCCACGGCTGCCAGGTAGCGGTACTGGTCGTCCCTTGTTTTCACCGCAATCTCTTTTACAACTTCCTCTCCGTCTTTTATCGCGCGCATGTGCTTTTTGTGGCGGAGCGTGTTTTTCTGGATAAAGGTATCGGCAGCCTTTACGATGCCGGCGCCGGAGCGGAAGTTTTCTTCCATTAAAAGCACCTTGGCACCGGGGTGGTTTTTCTCAAAGGAAAGCAGCGCCTCCGGGTACGCCGCACGGAAGCCGTAAATGCTTTGGTCCTCATCTCCCACCATAAACAGGTTTTCCGTTTTGGATGCAAGCAGGGCTATAATGGCATGCTGGATTTTGGAAGTGTCCTGCGCCTCGTCCACGCACAAGTACGGAAATTTATCCTGATACAGTCTAAGCAGCTCCGGAAACCGTTGCAGCATGGTATAGGCATACACCATCTGGTCGTCGTAGTCCATCAGCTTCTGCTCCCTTAGCCAGGTGTTGTATTCTTTATAAATAGCAGAAATTTTCATATCGGCGGTTTTGTCCAGTTCCCTGATTTCCGTTTCCGTGAGCATGCTGTTTTTGATGTAGGTAATAAGTGTCCGTACCGTCTGCAAATCACTTTCCGTGGCGTATGTCCGCTCCGTCTTCTGGTAGATTTTCGCCAGTGTGTCTGCAATGACTTTTTCATCGTTCAGAAGGGCAAAGGGCGTCCGGCCGGTTTTCCTGCCGTAAGTATGTATGATACCGGCGCAGATGCCGTTAATGGTTTTAAAGGTCAGTCTGTCTGCCATATCCGTTCCGAACTGGGAGGCAAAGCGGGCTGCCATATCCTCGGTCGCCGCCACCGTATAGGTCACCGTCAGAATTTTCTCCGGAGCAATGCCCTTTGCGTAAATCATATAGCCGAGGCGGGTCACCAGCACCGTAGTCTTGCCGGAGCCGGGTACAGCAAGAAGCAGTACCGGGCCTTCCACACTCTGTACTGCTTCCTTCTGCTGTTCATTTAATTTTTGCGGAAATTTTCTTTCAAATTCCTGCCATTCCATGTATCATTTCCTTTACTTTCTGCTGATTTCCGCTGCGATTTCATCCTCGGAAGCACCTGCAGTTTTTTCCACACCGCATCCGCCAGCGCCCGATGCCCTTGGGCATCCATGTGCTCTCTGTCAGCCGAGGAAGGCTCCGCCACGTCCGATGCCGCCAGAAATTCATAGCCGTACAGCTTTGCCAGTCTGCCGTACTCCGTTTTCAGTTCCTTAGAAACCTCTACGGATGCCCTGTTAAATTCCGGGTCGTATTCCTTTTCCCACACGCCCTCGCCCAGATAAATCGGGGACAAAAGCAGCACGGGAAGTGACGCATCATAATTTTTAACCTGCTTCAACAATACTTCCATTCCTTTCCCTATCACATGGGAAGAGGCATTGTACACCGTTTTGCAGTCGTTGGTTCCCAGCATCAGCACCACCGCATCCACCGGGTAATGGGTTTCCAAAAGCGGCAGGAGAAAATTGCTTCCCTTTCTGCCCATGCGGACACTGTCCTCAAAAATCGTGGTTCTTCCCACCAGACCTTCTTCAATAATGCGGTATCCGCCGCCTTTTGCTTTTTCCTGCAAAAGCCCCGTCCACCGTACATCCTCCGGAAAACGGCTGCCGTCCGCCGGATTGTATCCATATGTATTTGAATCGCCGAAACAAAGTATATTTTTCATGGAGTATGCCCTCTCTGCATTTTTTGTTAAGAGAAATCATACACTCCATATCCTACTATGTCAATAGGTATTGTCTGATTATGCACCGTTTGCCTTATTGTTTCTTTCTATCATCCGTTATAGGTATTTCCTAATTCCCTTATAAAAACTTTGCAAACACGGAGGAAAACAACACCGTCAGAATACCGGAAACCGCAATGGCAAGGCTGCTCATGGCGCCCTCTATCTCACCGATTTCCATGGCTTTTGCCGTACCAATCGCGTGGGCGGCGCTACCGAAGGCAAGTCCCTTGGAAATGGGTTCTTTGATGCGGAAAATCTTACAAATCATTTCACCCATCATATTGCCCAGTACACCCGTAACGATAATCACCGCAACCGTAATGGTCACATAGCCGCCAAGTTCTTCCGACACACCCATGCCGATTGCCGTGGTAATGGATTTGGGAAGCAGTGTCACGTATTCTTCATGGGAAAGTCCCAGAAGCAGAGACAACGCCAGCACCGTCACCAGACTTGTCAACACACCGGACAGAAGTCCTATCACGACCGCCTTACAGTTTTTCCGCAAAAGCTCCCACTGTTCGTACAGAGGAATGGCAAGGCAGACCGTTGCCGGTGTCAGAAGATACCCCAGGAACTGCGCACTTTCGTTGTAGGTTTCATAATCCACCCTTCCCACAGCAAGCACCGCGATGGACACCAGAATGGAAATGAGAAGCGGGTTAAAAATCCCCAGCTTGAACTTTTTCTTTAAGACCATACCGAGCAGGTATGCCAGCAGGCTTAAAGTAACGCCCGCAAACATGGAATTCTCAAAAAAACTATTCATGGCTCTCCACCTTCTTTCTGTCCCTGCGGATAACCCACTGGGACAAAAGTCCCGTTACCGCCATAACCGTAATAATCGTTACCACCGTTATAATGCAGACGGGCACAAGCACCGGCTGCAAAATTCCCCAGCTTTCCATAAGACCCACGCCCGCCGGAATAAACATAACCGGCATGATTTCAATTAAAAACCTGCCTGCGTCCTTCACATCCTCTAATTTTACCAGCCCTGTTTTCAGGCAGATAAACAAAATGACCATGCCGTAAATGCTTGCCGGAACGGGCAGCGGCAGCACATATTTGAGCAGTTCCCCGATAAGGGAAATCGCCAGAATAATCAGAAACTGTTTCACATATTTCATTTTCATTCCATGTCTTTTTTGTGTAAAAAAGACCGCTCCTTTGCATCTTAAATCTTTGGCGTCGAAGCGCCATTCCCTATTTTAGTCACTTTTCCTCTTTTGTCAATTCTGATTTTCCGCCATCTGCCTTCGGTAGGTTTTCGGAGATACTCCCGTCATTTTTTTGAACTGCCGGTTAAAATTGGACAGATTGTTGTAGCCGCATCCGGTTGCGATTTCTGCAACATTTTCCGTGGTATCCGTAAGCGCCGCACAGGCTGCCTGGATGCGCAGGTGAATGAGATATTCAATGGCGCTGCAGCCTACCACCTTCTGAAAAGTATTCATAAAGTGACTGGTGCTGATGGCGCATATGCCCGCAAGGTAGTCCACACTGATGGTTTCTTCGTAATGAAATGTCATGTATTCCAGTGCCGGACGAATCAGCTCCGAGCTGCCTGTCTGTTCCCCTCTTTCCGATATATTTTCCTTTTTTTCAAAAAAATAAAGCAGCGCAAACAACCGGCTTTTCAAAAATAAATCATGGTAGGCATCGTTACATTCCGCCAGGGCAATCAAATCCTCCGCCAGTTCTTTCACCTTCGGATAATCGGCATCTTCCCTTCCGTACTTCGGCTTCACCTGCAGCTGCCCGTTTCTGAGCGGTTTTATATAGGAAAGACTGCTTCGGTCGTTCTGTTCCGCTCCCACCATATTCGCATGAAAAACGAAAGCGCGGTACTTCAGTCCTTCCTCTTTATCATGGTACGCCGCATGCAGCATGTTGGGTGGAATAAGCACCACGTCCCCACTTTCCACCGGAAAATGCATATCGCCGCAGATAAATTCGCCCTTTCCCTCCGTCACCACATCGAGCTCCAGTTCGCTGTGCCAGTGCATGGGCACCGTGGGAAACGCCTCCGGAAGCCGGCAGTTATACAAACTGTAGGGCACAGTTACCGAGCTGTGATGCCGCTGTTCCATCAATTCTTTTTGTTCCGTCAGCTTATTTCTTCCCATTGGTTACTCCCTTATCCTGCTGCCTGCAGCTCCGTTTCTTTGCTGCCCGCTGCTCCGTTTCTTTGCCGTCTGCGTTTCAAATTGCTTTAGTCGTGCACACATTCGTAGAATAGTATCAGTTATCTGTAATATAGGAATTGAATTTCCTTATTTTCTAAAGTATGATACCATTATAAGATATAAAACGCAATCATGCAAGGAGGGTTACACCATGAGATTTGTAAACGAAGGCAATGCACTTGTCTGCTACCACAACGGCGAGATGCTTCGTATCGAAGCATGGGGCAGGGATGCTCTGCGTGTCCGTTCCACCATGCAGCATAAACTGCAGAACACAGACTGGGCGTTAAGCGAAGCACCGTCTGTAAAAGAGGCTGTTGTTACCATTGAAGAGGAAGACCACTGGGTAGGCGACGGCACCATTGACAAGCGCCAATTTGCCACCATTACCAACGGCAAAATCAAGGCTGTGGTAAACTTTGTCGGCATTATCAGTTTTTATAAGGACGGCGAACTTATTTTACGTGAATATTTCCGTATGTATGACGGCACCATTTCCAAGGAAAGCCGCTGCTTAAAGGTGATCAACCGTGAATGGAAGGGCGTTACCTGCGGCACCGAATACACTCTGAACGTGAAATTTGAAAGTAACAAGATGGAAAAGATTTTCGGTATGGGGCAGTATCAGCAGCAGGACATGGACTTAAAGGGTTGTGTTTTAGAGCTGGCACAGCGCAACTCCCAGATTTCCGTACCTTTTGCCGTTTCTTCCTTAGGCTATGGTTTCCTTTGGAACAACCCGGCAGTCGGCCGCGTTACTTTCGGTAAAAACTACACCGAATGGATTGCAGGCTCCACAAAGGAAATGGATTACTGGATTACCGCTGCCGACACCCCGAAGCAGATTTTGGCAAACTATACGGATGTGACCGGGCATGCCGACATGTTCCCGGAAGACCTGATGGGCTTATGGCAGTGCAAACTGCGTTACCGTACCCAGGACGAGGTACTGACCGTAGCACGCCAGTATCAGAAGGAAGGCATCCATATCGACCAGATTGTCATCGACTTCTTCCACTGGACCGTACAGGGCGACTGGAAATTCGACAAGACCTACTGGCCCGCCCCCAAGGCAATGGTAGACGAACTACATTCCATGGGCATCAAGGTTATCGTTTCCGTATGGCCTTCCGTTGACAGAAGAAGTGAAAACTTCTGGCCTATGCTGGAAAAGGGTCTGTTAATCCGCACCGAAAGAGGCGCTCTTCAGACCTACGATTACGAAGGCGACTGCGTGGAAATCGATGTATTCAATCCGGAAACCCGTAAATATGTATGGGAAGTGTGCAAAAGAAATTATTATGATTTCGGCATCGACGCTTTCTGGCTGGACAACTCCGAACCGGACTACGGTGTGTACGATTTCGACCACTACCGCTACTGCGACGGTCCCGCCATGTCCTTGAGCAATATATATCCGCAGCTTTACAGCCGTGTTTTCTATGATGAAATGAGCAAAGAAGGAAAGCCTGTTGTCAACCTGCTCCGTTGTGCATGGGCAGGCTCCCAGAAATACGGTAACGTGGTATGGTCCGGCGATGTGCCCAGTTCCTTTGAAGCTTTTGAAGACCAGCTTCAGTGTGGCTTAAACATGGGACTTGCCGGTATTCCCTGGTGGACTACCGACGTAGGCGGTTTCATGACCGATGATGTAAATGACCCTGATTTCCGTCAGCTTCTTATCCGCTGGTACCAGTTTGCCGTATACTCAGCAGTTCTTCGTATGCACGGCGACAGAGGCCCCTACAACATTCCGCCTCTTGACACCAGAGATTTCGGCGGCGGCTATCTGCACACCGGTCAGCCCAATGAGCTTTGGAGCTACGGCGAAGACAATTACAAGATTATGAAGAGCTACTACGATATCCGTATTGCTATGCATGACTATATCAAGCATCTTTACGAAGAAGCACACACCAACGGTTCTCCTTTAATCCGTACCATGTTCTATGAGTTCCCCGCAGATGAAAAATGCTGGAACTTACAGGATCAGTACATGTTTGGTGAGAAGTATCTGGTAGCGCCCATTCTCCACTTAAATCAGTTTGAACGCGAGGTTTACCTCCCCGAAGGCGACTGGAAGCTGACTTCCACCGGCGAAACCTACAAGGGCGGTCAGACCGTTACCGTGGATGCCCCCATCGAGTACATGCCGGTATTTGAAAGACTGTAAGAGGGTTTGCCCGGTTGTATAATAGCCATCGGCAAATAAAATACTCATCTTGAATGTGTGATTACGCGGATTTGGACTAAGAGCCTATTTTACACGTAAATATTTTCGTTGATTTACGTGGATTTGGCTTCATATACTCATTTTCCGCGTAATCTTTTTTTCTGCCTTACGCGGATTTGGCTTCATATACTCACTTTCCGCGTAATCTTTTTTTCTGCCTTACGCGGATTTGGCTTTATATTCTCATTTTCCGCGTAATGCCATATGTCATATATAATTTTTGCAAAACTCAGCACATAAAAAGAGCCCTCCCCGAGTATACCATCAATTAGGATTGTCCGGACAAGGCTCTTTTTTTCCTGCGATTAGCGCAGCTTATTCTTTATCTCATTGTCAATCTTTTCCACGAATTCGTCCAGAGGAAGTACGGTGGTATCGGCTTCGCCGTGCAGTCTGTAGGCAACAGTCTTGCTTTCCTGTTCCTTGAAGCCAAGTACGATTAAGTAAGGCACTTTTTCAACCTGACCTTCACGCATACGATAGCCAAGCTTCTCGGCTCTGTCATCCAGTTCTACTCTCACGTTTCTTTCTTCCAGTGCCTTGACAACCTCCTGTGCGTAAGCATTCAGGGTGTCGTCATCGGACTTAACCGGCATGACTCTTACCTGAACGGGTGCTAACCAGGTAGGCAGGTTGCCCTTGGTTTCCTCCAGGATATATGCCATAAATCTGTCAAGGGAGCCTAAGATTGCTCTGTGCAGAACAACGGGAGTCTTCTTTTCGCCGTCCTTGTCAATGTAGGTCAGTTCAAATTTAGCAGGCAGACAGAAGTCAAGCTGGCAGGTGGAAAGGGTGTATTCATTACCAACGGCAGGCTTTACGTTTACGTCTAACTTCGGACCGTAGAAAGCAGCCTCGCCGATTTCTTCAGTGTAAGGAATGCCTAAATCGTTCATAACCTTACGAAGTGCGTTTTCTGCCTTCTCCCACATCTCATCATCATCATGATATTTTTCTTTGTTTGCCGGGTCTCTTAAGGAAAGGACGCAGCGGTAATCGGTAATGCCGAAATCCTTGTAAGTGCTGAAAATCAAATCCACAACCTTGGTAAATTCATCCTCAATCTGCTCCGGTGTTACAAACAGGTGGGCATCATTCTGGCAGAAATGTCTGCCTCTTTCAATACCCTTCAAGGTACCGCTGGACTCATAACGGAAGTCATGGGCAATTTCACCGATACGGATGGGCAGGTCTTTATAGGAATGCATTCTGTGTGCATAAATCATCATATGATGAGGGCAGTTCATGGGTCTTAATACGAAGGACTCGCCGTCTACTTCCATAGCCGGGAACATGTTTTCCTTGTAGTGGTCCCAGTGACCGGAGGTCTTGTAGAGATTTACGGTACCGACGCAGGGAGTCATAACATGAAGGTAGCCTAACTTTCTTTCCTTGTCACGGATGTAGGTTTCCAGCTCCTGCCAGATGGTGTAGCCCTTCGGTAAAAACATGGGAAGACCGCGGCCTACCAGGTCGTCTACCATAAACAGGTTCATGTCCTTGCCAATCTTTCTGTGGTCTCTTTCCTTAGCTTCTTCAAGGAGCTTAATGTGCGCTTCCAGCTCTTCTGCGGTGGGGAAGCAGACACCGTAAATTCTCTGCAGCACTTTGTTCTTGGCATCGCCCTTCCAGTAAGCACCGGAATGTCTGATGAGCTTGAAGTTGCGGCAAAGCTTTACATTATCTACATGAGGTCCGCGGCAGAGATCGGTAAAATCGCCCTGCTCATAGCAGGTGATGTGACCGTCTTCCAGACCGTCGATTAAGTCCAACTTGTACTCGTCATCCTTAAACATTTCCTTCGCTTCTTCCTTGGAAATCTCCTTGCGGATAATCTTTTTGCCGGTCTTGGCAACCTTCTTCATTTCCTGCTCAATTCTGGGAATGTCTTCGTCATGGATAACGTCATCGCCCAGGTCTACATCATAGTAGAAGCCTTCTGCTACAACGGGGCCTACCCAGAATTTTGCCTGAGGATACAGATGCTTGATTGCCTGTGCCATTAAGTGGGCGCAGGAATGGTTTAAGGTTGCAAGCTGTTCGTCTTCTTTAAAGTTTACCATTGTTTTTTCTCCTTTTTTTCGGGAAGCCGGTGACATACTTCAAAAACTATACAGAATAAAATTATGCCGGATAATTTTCAAAATAAAAAGCACCCCTGGGTATTGCTACCTAAGGGTGCATTATGCACGGTTCCACCTTGATTTTCACTCTTTGCCTGTAACGCGGCTATACGGTAACGCTTACGACTGCTCTCCTGATGCATACTGCTCATGGTATGCAGCTCTCGCGTACAGCTTCGGAATGGTTTTCCTGTATCTTCTCCAAAGCCGCTTCCACCTTTGCGGCTCTCTCTGTGTGGCACTGGGTACAGTACTCTTTCCTTCATTGCTTTTCTCATATGACTTATTGTACCACGCACTTATTTTTTTAACAACTGCTTTTACAGAATTTTTGCTTCTATTTTTTATTTCTTTTCCAGAATCTTCATGAACTCGTCGCCGGTAATGGTTTCTTTTTCATAAAGGTACTGGGCAAGCTCGTCCAGCTTCCTGTGGTTTGCTTTTAAGATGCCGATGGCTTTTTCATGCTGCTGCTTTACCAGCTCCACAACCTTCTTGTCGATTTCCTTCTGGGTATCGGCGGAGCAGGAAAGGGAAGTATCGCCGCCAAGGTACTGGTTCGTCACGGTTTCCATGGCTACCATGTCAAAGTCTTCGCACATGCCGTAACGGGTAATCATGGCGCGGGCTAACTTGGTTGCCTGCTCAATATCGTTGGAAGCGCCGGTGGTAATCTCGTTAAAAATAACTTCCTCCGCGGCACGTCCGCCGGTAAGGGTGGCAATCTTATTTTCCAGTTCTGCCTTGGTCATCAGGTTCTTGTCCTGCTGCTCCACCTGCATGGTGTAGCCGAGGGCGCCGGAGGTACGGGGAATAATGGTAATCTTCTGCACCGGAGCGGAATGGGTCTGCAGGGCAGCCACCAGGGCATGTCCGATTTCATGGTAGGAAACCACCAATTTTTCATGGTTAGAAAGTACGGCATTCCGTTTCTGGTAACCGGCAATAACCACCTCGATGCTTTCTTCCAAATCGGCTTCGTTCACAATGGTGCGTCCGTTTCTCACGGCACGGAGGGCTGCTTCGTTAATAATATTGGCAAGCTCTGCACCGGAGGCGCCGGATGCCATTCTGGCAATGGTGTGGAAATCCACATCTTCGCCCACTTTAATCTTTCTGGCATGAACTTTGAGAATGGCTTCCCTACCGGCTAAATCGGGCAGTTCCACAGGCACTCGTCTGTCGAAACGTCCGGGACGGGTCAATGCCGGGTCAAGGGACTCGGGACGGTTGGTTGCAGCTAAAATAATAACGCCGTTGTTGCCTTCAAAGCCGTCCATTTCGGTAAGAAGCTGGTTTAAGGTCTGCTCTCTTTCGTCGTTGCCGCCAATCTGGCCGTCACGCTTTTTACCGATGGCATCGATTTCATCAATGAATACGATACAGGGAGCTTTTTCCTTTGCCTGGCTGAACAGATCACGTACCTTGGCAGCGCCCATACCGACGAACATTTCCACAAATTCCGAACCGGACATGGAGAAGAACGGGACGCCCGCTTCACCGGCTACGGCCTTTGCCAGCATGGTTTTACCGGTTCCGGGAGGGCCTACAAGCAGAATACCTTTCGGCATGGAAGCACCGGCCTCCGTATATTTCTTCGTGTTGTGCAGATAATCTACGATTTCCTTTAAGTTGTCCTTGGCTTCGTCCTCGCCGGCTACATCGTCAAAGTGGATACCTTCCGTGGACTGCACATAAACCTTAGCATTGCTCTTTCCCATGCCGAAGGACATGGCATTTTTGCCGCCTGCATGTTCGATAAGCTTTCGCCCCATAATCTGTCCAATGATGATAAACACAATAATGGGCAGAAATATAGTCAATAAGCCGCTTAAAAGGGGCGAAGTTTTCTTTTCAATGTTTTTGGAGAAAGTAGCTCCCGCTTCATAGAGCCTTTCCGTCAGGTTCGGATCATCCATGGTGCCTGTCCTGTAAATCCGGGTTTCCGCCTTGTCCGTAAACAAAATCTGGGAATCGGAAATTTCCACTTCCCCGATGTTTTTATCCTCCGTCATGTTCATGAAGGTGCCGTAATCGACTTCCTTTACACGGTTTTCCATAATCATGGGGGTGACAAACATATTGAACAGGAAAAGTATCAGTAAAACAATTCCGTAATAATAAAGTAACGGTTTCTTGGGTGATTTGACTTCTTTCATGTCATTTCCTCTCTTTTTGCCTGCTTTGCGCATACATTCTTCTTATGTATTATAAAACATGCAAGATTTGTTATTCATGCTTTATTTCCTATACTATAACACATACCATACGGAATAACGATTAAAAAAGTATAAAATAAATTTAAAAGTTTGCAAAAAAACAGGGCTGAGGAAACTCAACCCTGCTTATATTTGCAGCAATTATTTCTTAGACTTCGGTTTCACAATAACCTTATAAGTTGCCTTTGCAGAGCTGCCGTCGATACAGGAAACGGTTACCGTATAGGTGCCCTCTTTATTTCCGGCAAAGGTGATGTACGGATATCCGTTAGAAACCGTATATCCGACTGTAAGCCCCTCTTTGTTACTCTTGACATCTACCGCATAGCTGCAGGTACCATAGGATGTACCTGTTTCATAAAGCTGCTGACTGCCACCTCCTCCTACTTCCAATGAATAGGCTCTGGCATACCCTATTCTAATCTTTTTTACCTTATCACAGGACACCACCACATAGGTTGCCACCAGATTACTTCCGTCGGTGGTTCTTGCCGTAATGGTAACTTTATACCTTCTGTCCGACATACCAGTCACACGCCCCTGGCTGTCCACCTTGGCTGCACTGGGATTGCTGGATGTCCAGGTAAGCTTCTTAGCATCTGCATTGACCTTGCCGCTTGCGGTTTCAAAGGTCGGAACTAACTTCAGGGTAGTTCCCTTCGCTACATAATTGCTTCTTCCACCCTGCGGGGAAATCATCAAGTTGGTGGCAGGATTCTTTACCGTTACCTTAATGGTGGCTTTCTTGTTTGTGCCGTCCGTGGTTGCTACCGTAACGGTTGCCGTACCGGTGCCTTTGCCGGTAGCCTTTATGGTAAGCTTGCTGCCGCTTCCTGTGACCGAAACCAGTCCGGGAGCGCTGCTGGTTGCACTCCAGTAAGGAGAACTGCAGTTTACCGTTACGGTTGCGGAAGTTGCTGCACCCTTATTATTACTGGTGCGGAAAATGTCCACACTCTTTTTGTCCACGGTCAGCGTTGTGTTCTTTTCCTCTTCTATAATTGAAATAACATAGTTTGCGGAGGCACCGCTGCCGTCCGCGGCGGTTGCCGTAACGGTAATATTGCACGGTTTTGCATTCTTTGCTGCTTTCACCACACCGTTTACCACGGTAATACCTTCCCCGGCGGGAGAATAACTCCATTTCACCTTCTTATTGGCTGCCGTAGACGGGAACACATTGGCAGTCAGCTTGACAGACTTGCCCTGTCTTACACACATGGCGGTTCCGCTGTTTGCAATGGTCACGGAAGTCACTGCCTGCTTTACGGTTATGGGAATCGTAACCATCTTGCCGCTGCCATCGCTTACCACACCAATTAACTTGGTTTTTCCTGCCTTCTTACCGGTTATAACAACATTACCGTTGTTGTTTTCCATTGATGCAATGCTGCTGTCCTCGATAGTCCAGCTAAGAGAGGAGCCATTATATACTTTTTTATTCTTTCTGGTTACCGTAACATCCGTTGCTGCAAGTGTAAAGGCAGCGCCGGTGTTCACGGTAACGCTTTTTGTCTTGGTAGTAATGCTTGTTACCGGATTTGTGGAAACCGCGTTTACCTTGATAGTAAAAGTTTTTTTGACACTGTTGTTATTTGCCATTTTTGCGGTTACCAGATAGGTGCCTGTAAGTGCTGTTTTACTTGCGGTAATCTTACCCGAAGCATTGATGGAAACCCCTGTTACCTTCGGGTCATTGTCACTGGCTGTGTTGTTGCTGTACCGTTCCAGACTCCATGTTACCTTCTTATCCGGCGCATAATCCGGTGCGCAGGTGGCTTTGAGGGTAAGACTGGTACCCTGCGCCAGCGTGCTTATACCATTGGTCGATGTAACCGCAATGGAAGATACCTTCGGCTTAAACGTAAACCTGCCGGATAATGCCGGGCTCGCCAGCCTATTGGACCTTTTTAGTGCAATGGCATACACGGTGACACTTGCCTGGTTTCCAACCGGAATGCCTGTCGTACTGGTGTACTGCAGTGCATTGTCTGACAGCACACCGTTTTTATAGGTTACGGGTTTACCGTTTGTGGAGTAGTAAATGATACAGTCGGGATCCGGGCTTTTTAAGGTTACCGTAACAGAGGTCTTTTCATAAGTTCCGGGCTTTATTGTTCCAACAAATTCCGGCTTCTTCGGCGCAGCTTCGTTGTTTGTCAGTCCCAATGCCTTGGCTAAGTCAATGCAGCCTTTTCCGAGACCCTTTCCCGTTACCTTGCTGCAGCTGCTGTCCATCTTTTTAAGCAGGGCATCTACCTTTGCTTTTCCGGAAAGATTGGACGGAAGGGTTGACCAGATTACGGCTGCGGCACCTGCCGTAACGGGAGTTGCCTGGGAAGTACCGCTCATGCTCTTGTAGGAGGAAGTACTATCCTTGTAGGTGGAATAAATATCCACACCGGGTGCGCTGTAACGTACACCGGAATCATAATTGGAGAAATATGCCTTACCCATGCTCTTATCCAAAGCTGCTACGGAAATGGTATTTTTATAAGCCGCAGGGTAATGCGCGGAATTACTGAACTCATTACCGGCTGCACAGAATACGGCAATACCGGCTTCATAAGCCCTCTGATAAGCATCTGCTTCTACCTTGCTGTATAAGGCACCACCTAAGCTCATATTAATAATATCTACTCTATTGTTTACTGCCTGGTTTACACCTTTAATAATGGTAGAAGAAGCACCGCTTCCGGTATCCTTCAAGACCTTAATGGAATAAATACTGCATTCCGGTGCTACACCGACACCGCCTTTTCCGTTGTTCAGTTTTGCTCCGATAATACCGCTGACATGGGTGCCGTGTCCGTGACCGTCCGCCGTACCGTAACCGACATCAATGGTTTTTACTGCCGATACATCTTCATGTCCCGCTAAGATACCGGTATCCAGAACCGCTACCTTAACTCCCTTACCACGGTATCCGGCTGCCCAGGCAAGCTGGGAGTTCAGGACACTGTGCTGCCACTGGTAGTTTGCGTTGGTGGTGGTCAGGTACGGGTCATTGTAACCGTCTGTCCCCAGGAGTACCTCTTCCTTCTGACCGTCGGATTCCTCTTCCTCCGCAGCCGAAAAATCGTAGGTCTGTTCTTCCACGATTTCCTCTGCGTCCACTTCCTCTATGTAACGGTAATAATTGGGCCATGCGGCAGGCAATGCCATTTCTTCCAGGGAAGAAGCATAGACCGCATCCTTTACGCTTGCCTCCGGCAGGGATTCATCCGCATTTAAGGTGATGACCGCCACTCCAAAGAAATAATCAGTCAGGGTGCCGTTAAAAGCCTGCGCATAGGCATTCGCCTCTTCCTCGGTTTCCGCTTCCACCAGAATTTCCGATTCTGCATAGTCAACGCCTTCTTCTGCGCCTCCCCACTCCTGCGCGTAATTTCCGAGAATTGTCTTATCCTCCATTCCCGCTGCAGTCAGGGCATACTCTTCCGTAAGTCCCGGGAACATCTCCTCTAACTCACCGGAGGTCTCCGGTACATTGCCCGATACATCGCCTGCGGAAACATCTTCATTCTCGCCGGGCTTATCAGCGTCTTCTCCGGGTACTTCCGTACCGTCTCCGCCGGATACGTCAGCCGGTGCTCCCGGCTCCCCGGAATCCCCGTCAGATATGTCAAACTCTACGGTCTGCGCGGGTTCCTCCGCCAGCACGTAACCGGTTTCGCCAAAGGCAATGGTAAATGCCAGTGCAAGTGCAAGACTTCTTTTTACAAATTTCTTTCTCATTTCTTCCTCCCCTAATTGATGGTTAATGTATTGTTGGTGGAAAGGGTGGGATAATTGTTTTTCTCACCCAGTGCAATCAGTTCCTGCGGATCCTTTGTGGTCTCATACTCTGCCACTCCATAAGAAAAATTCACTAATTCTATTCCGTACAGCTCCGCAATTTTTTTGGCTTCCTCTCTCGTATCCGCCAGAGCAATCATGGAAACCTTTTCCCCCATGATTACCTCTTCTGTCGAGGAATGGTTTCTGCCGGCAGCTCCGTCGTCCTCTGCCGAGGAATGATTTCTTCCGGTATCTCCGTCGTCCTCTGCCGGTTCCATGTTTTCCTCAGTATCTTTCGGTTTGCTTTCTTCCTGTACGTCAGTGTCCGCTTCCGGCTCCCCGTCCGGTTTCTCCGGCTCTGCAAGATATCCGGGGTCTGTTTCTTCCATACCGGAATTCCTATCATTGGCGTCCGGACTTTCCGTCGTTCCCTGCCCGGTATCCCGGCTGCCGCGGCCAAGCAAAATGATAACGGCAATTACCAGAAAAACGGCAATTACGCCTATCACCGCATACATGACTTTTTTATTCACCCTCGCTGCTCCTCCCTCCTGAAAGCAATTTTTCACACTTGAGTTTATTGTATAAAAGTTGGAGAAATATGTAAATAGATATTTTTTGCACTTTACCAGCCTTTTTCATATAAAATAACAAAAAAACAGAGCGAAGTCTCCTTCACTCTGCCTCTTTTTTCATTATTCTACAGTGATAGTATATACGCATTTTGCGGTACTGCCATCCAGACAGGAAATCGTAACAACATAGACTCCCTCTTTATTGCCGCTGAATTTAATCTTGTGGGTACTGCGGTCGTACTCTGCTGTAAGTCCGGGTTTATTTACCTTCACATCAATCATATAACTGCAGTCACCGCCGTTTGCCGCTACTTCCTTTACTTCCTTTTCAAAGGTATCGCCCACATTTACCGTCAGGATGTCATCGTCATCAATAGAAATGGATTTTACCATGTCACAGGCATATACGGTATAGGTTGCCTGAACATTGCTGCCGTCCGCTGATACTGCGGTAATGGTAACGGGGCCTTCCAGACCGCTGTTACCGGTTACCCGTCCGTAGGAGTCAACATCTACTGCTGCCGCATTGGACGTTCTCCAGTAGAATCCCTGATTGTTCTTTGTTGCACTTCCGTGATTATTGGTAACCGTTGTGAGCATCTGCATGGAGGTATCACAGGCAATGTATGCGCATCTTCCGCTTTCGGGCGAAATTCTCAGGCTTGATGACGGGTTCTTCACCGTTACCCGGATGGGGATGTTTTTATTGGTGCCGTCCAGTGTACCGACGGTAACGGTCGCCGTTCCGACTGCCCTTCCGGTTGCCTCCAGATAAACATAATCTCCCCGTTTTTCCGCCTTTACAATGCCGGGTGCACTGTTGCCTGTAATGTTCCAGAGATCGGCAGAATCGCTTAGGACCTGAATGGACCTTGTGGTGGAAGAACCGTAGCCGTTATTGATACGATAGAGGTCTACCCGGGTATCCTGCGTACGGATATTGGTTTTGTTATAGTTTTTCACTTCCACCGTAAAGCTTGCTTCCGCTCCGTTTTCATCCAGAGCTTTTGCTGTGATGGTATAGGTACCGGGTTTTGCCTTTCTGTCCGCCTTTACCACACCGTTCTTTACGGTAACGCCGTTACCGGCAGGATTTACCGACCATTTGACCGCCTTGTTGGAAGCATTGGCAGGCTCCACTACCAGATTTAATTTAATGGATTTATTGCAGGCTAAAGTATAGCCTGTCTCCGTTGTCTTACTATTGGTTACATACAGTTTTTTTACGGGCTGCTTTACCGTGATATTTAATACCACCGTCTTGCCGCTGCCGTCCGATGCAATACCGGTAATCCTGGTCTTGCCGAATGCAACGCCCTGCACATAAACGGAGCCGTTTGCCTTGCTGCTTACAACGGCAATGCTCTTATCGGCTGAGTACCAGTTAATATCTGTGGCTGCTGCGCTTTCCGCTACGCACATGCCTTTTTTCTTGATGGTAATGTTGTTTACCAGGGCAAGCTGTCCTGCCCAGACGGTGATGTTTTTATTCTTCACCATAATGGCTGTGGTAAGGTCCTGGGCTGCTGCCTTTATTTCCACCTCCATGGATGTGGAAAGTCCGTTTTTAAGCGTTGCCGTTATCCGGTAAATGCCGGGTACTGCCTTCTTTGTCGCGGAAATTCTGCCGGAGGCGCTGATGGTTACGCCGGTTTTTTTGTACTCATTTTTCACATAAACCTCTTTGCCGGTCTGCTCGTCCTTCTGTACTGCCTCCAAGGTCCATTTTACGGATTGTTTCACCCCGTAATCCGGTGTCTGTACGGCACGGAACGCAAGTCCCGTTCCCTGGGTCAGATATTTTGCTCCGGTAACGGATTCCACACGGACGCCAAACACTTCCGGCCGGAAGGTATATCTTGCCGATGCCACCGGGCTGGCAAGCTGATTGCTGTTTTTGATAACCATGGCATAAACCTGCACATAGTTCTTTCCACCTATTTCAATGGGACCGGTATATTCTTTCGCATTGTCGGAAAGCACACCGTTCTTAAAGGTAATGGTCTTGCCGTCGATGGAATAATATGCCGTACAGCCCACTTCCACGCCGGTCAGTTCCAGCGTAATGGTGTTGTCTTTATAGGTGCCGGCTTTCTTGGAAAATCCGGGCTTCTTGGGTGCTGCATTGACATTGGTAAGCGCCAGTGCCTTTACCAGATCCACATAGCCTTTTCCCAAATTGGTGCCCTGCGCTTTGATACAGCTGCTGTCCATTTTCTTAAGAAGGGCGTCTACCTTTGCCTTGCCGGTTCCTTTAATGGTGGGCCAGATTAAGGCTGCCGTGCCTGCCATGATGGCGGATGCCTGGGAAGTACCGCTCATGGATACATAGGAAGAAGGACCTTCGTTGCTGGCGGAATAAATACCGACGCCGGGTACGCTGTAACGCACGTTTTTATCGTAATTGGAGAACGGCGCCTTGGTCATGCCGGTGTCCAGTGCCGCTACGGCAATGGTTGTCTTGTAAGCTGCGGGATAGGTACAGACATTGGAGTAACCGTTGCCCGCCGGGCAGAATACGGCAATACCGCTTTCATACGCCTGCTTGTAAAGGCTCTCCTCCATGGCACTGTATTCCGTGCCGGCAAAGCCTACGTTTACAATATCTACATTTTCTTCCATTGCTTTATAAAGTGCACTGATAATGCTGGCGCTGTCGGTTCTGCCGGCTTCCCTGCTCACCTTGATGGAGTACAGGGTACATTCCGGTGCGATACCGGCGCCGCCCTTTCCGTTGTCAAGCGTACCACCGATTAAGGCTGCAATGTGGGTGCCGTGACCGTTGTTGTCCTCTGTGCCGAGGGCATTGTCCGCGGTGCTGATATCGCAGGTAATCACATTCGTCAGTTCTTCGTGGGTGGTATTGATACCGGTATCCAGAATGGCGACCTTTACGCCCTGTCCGCGGTAACCGGCATTCCATGCCTGTGTGGTATTCAGTACTTCATGATACCACTGGCTGTTGTCCGCACGGATATTTAAATACGGGTCGCTGTAATCTGCCGACTGGGTATATCTGTAATAGTTGGGCCATGCGGCGGGAAGTCTGGTGCCTTCTGCTGCGGAAGCCTGTACGGCATCGTACACGCTGGCTTCGGGAAGGCTTTCATCCGCATTCAGTTCCACGAGGGCAACCGTACCGAAGTAGGAAACCAGTGTGCCGTTAAATGCCTCTGCGTACTGCTCCGCTTCTTCCTTCGTTGCCGCTTCTATTAAAACCTGGCCGGGAACATAATCTTTCCCTGCGTCTGCTTTTGTCCACTCTGTCCGGTGACTGCTTAAGAGGTCTTTTTCCGCATAAGCTTCTGCGGAAAGTGTGTACTCATCGGAGAGTCCCGGGAACTTGTCCTCCGTATCTTCCGAAGCAGGCGCATCACTGCCGGACACATCTTTCGCCGGTGCATCGTTTCCGGTAATATCTGCCGGATTCTCTGCGTCATTGCCGGTTACATCCGTCTCTCCTCCTGCCGTTTCTTCTGTTTCTGCATATTGGGAAATCTCCGTTTCATAAGCCTGCAGAGGCTCTGCTGCCAGTGCGCTGCTGCTTTCTCCAAGCGCCAGCGTCAGTGCCAGCATCCATGCGATTCCTCTTTTGCCGAATTTCTTCATTTCTACGCCCACTTTCTTTTTGGTAAAACTTTTCTGTGTTTTTTTTCTTTTCCGAGACTTCCGTTTGGGAAGCTCTTCTTTCATTGTAGGGACAACAATAAATTATGTAAATAGCTTACGCTGCCCAAAATTCTTAATTTTTTGTGTAGATGCCCTACAGTGCGGACTCTTCCTGCACAATGTCTTTTTTCTTAATCAGACGGCTCTTGTACTCTTCTTTTACTTCGTACTTGCTGACGCCCTGTAAAATCCGGATTTTCTCGCCGGTGGCATCGTCCTGCAGATAAAAATCAAAGGTCTTTTTGTCCGCATAGCTTACCATGTGCGGTGTAAAATGCACGTTGGAAGGCGCCTGTGCCAGAAGCTGTTTAATTTCCTTCTTCTGCTCCTTGTCTGCCTTGAGGCCGTTCATGCAGACCGGGCATACGGAATAATAGTCCGTTCCCATGGGAATTAAGGGGATGTAGTCAAAATGACCCCATTTGGAATCCCTGATAATTTCTCTCGGATAGGTGTGTCCGCAGTTGCAGGCTACCGGCTGACCGTAACAACCCTTGTTTTTTCTGAAATGCTGTACTCCATAATAAAAAATCATAGCTTCTCTCCTTTTCTCCCTCCCGGGAATACTTTAATCTATACAGAAAAAATGTACCATATTTTGGCACGCTTTACAACTCCTACGGCCTTGCTTTATAATAAAGAATATCCGAATACCCGCAAGGAGGACGTTTTATGAGTAGCTGTGTAAAAGAACCCAAGTGGCTTGACAATGCTGTTTTTTATGAAATTTATCCCCAGTCGTTTAATGATACCAATGCCGACGGTATCGGCGATATTCCCGGCATCATTGAAAAGCTGGACTACATTAAGGATTTAGGCTGTACCGCTCTCTGGCTCAACCCCTGTTTCCTTTCTCCCTTCGGCGACGCCGGTTATGACGTGGAGGATTATTATACGGTAGCGCCCCGTTACGGCACAAATGCCGACCTGGTGCGTCTGTTTAAAGAAGCGCATGCAAGGGATATGCATGTGATTTTGGACCTGGTACCCGGTCATACCGCCGTTACCTGCAAGTGGTTCAGGGAGTCCATGAAAGCGGAGAAAAATGCTTATACCGACCGTTATGTCTGGACGGACAACATCTGGGAAACGCCGGAAAACATGGGCTGCATCCGCGGTATTTCCGACCGTGACGGATCCTGCGTCGTAAACTTTTTCTCCCACCAGCCGGCCTTAAACTACGGCTTCTACCGTCCCGACCCGGACAAAAAGTGGCAGCAGCCCATGGATGCCGAGGGTCCTATGGCTACCCGGGAAGAACTTAAGAATATCATGCGTTTCTGGCTGGGACTCGGCTGTGACGGTTTCCGTGTGGACATGGCAGGTTCCTTAGTTAAAAACGATGAGGACGGCAAGGGCACCATTTCCCTCTGGCAGGACATCCGCGCTTTTCTTGACAAAGAATTTCCGGCTGCCGCCATGGTAAGCGAATGGGGCGAACCGGACAAGAGCCTTATCGGCGGTTTCCATATGGACTTCCTGCTGCATTTCGGTCCTTCCCACTACAACGATTTGTTCCGCTGCGAAGAGCCTTATTTTTCCTCCCGAGGAAAAGGCAGCGCCAAAGAATTTGTAGCAAAATACAAAGAAAATTATGAGAAGACAAACGGCAGAGGGCTTATCTGTATTCCTTCCGGCAACCACGACATGGACCGTCTGGCAAGAAGTCTTTCTCCCGAAGAAATGAAGATAGCGTTTGCTTTCCTGCTTTCCATGCCCGGCGCGCCGTTTATCTATTACGGCGATGAAATCGGTCTGCGTTATGTGGAAGGCCTTACTTCCGTGGAAGGCGGCTACGGCAGAACCGGTTCCCGTTCTCCCATGCAGTGGGACAAAACCCCCAATGCCGGCTTTTCCTCCGCTCCCGCCGCAAAGCTTTATGTCCGGCAGGATGATGCCCCGGACAGACCCGATGCTGCAAGCCAGTGTGCGGATGAAGCGTCCCTGCGCAGCGAGGTAAAACGGCTCATTGCCCTGCGTATGGCACATCCCGCCCTGCAGAGCAAGGGAACCGTTTCCTTCCTTGCCGACAATTACCCCCTTGCTTACGTACGAAGCAGCGCAGAGGAAAGCATTTTAGTGATTATCAATCCCTCTGCAACACCTGCGGTTCTGTCCGCAGAGGAGCTCTGCGCCCTTAATAAAGAATTACTTTATACCGTCGGCGGCACGGTAAAAGAAAACGCCGACCATGCTTTACAGGTGGACGGCGGTACCGCAGCTTTTATTTCTCTTACAAAATAAGTCAGAAGAAAAGGCGTATGAAAATTTTCGTTTCATACGCCTTTCACAATGTTACTTATTTGTAATGTTTCTTTTTACAGGGAAGCCTTCAGGATTGCCAGAATATCCTCTTCCTTCAGCGGTGCCCAGGCATTTTCCAGACCCTCGTTTTCGGCAATGTGATGTGCCATTTCGGAAAGTCTTGACTCATCGATACCCACTTCCTTTAAGTGCATGGGAATGCCCATGGACTCAAACAAGCTGTAGGTTTTATCAATGGTCTTTTCCGCAATTTCAAAATCGGGCAGGGATGCATCAATACCGAAAATATGCTCACCGAAGCTGACAAATCGCTCCACTGTCTTTTCGTTTAAGATGTATTTCATCCATCTCGGTGTAAGGATTGCAAGACCCTCGCCGTGGGTAATGTCATAATACGCACTCAGGGCGTGTTCCATACCGTGAAGCGGCCAGCCGGAAGGGCTGTTGCCGATTGCCAGAATACCGTTGCAGGCAAGGGAACAATCCGCCATCAGTTCTGCTCTGGCATCGTAATTGTCCGGCTCTTCCAGCGCAACTTTTACATTTTCTATAAGGCTTTTGATAACGGTTTCGCACATGCCGTCGGAAAGGGTGGTATGCACGCCGCAGAAATACTGCTCCATCACATGATTGATGGCATCGGCGGTACCTGCTGCCGTCTGCTTTTTCGATACGGAGAAGGTGTATCTCGGGTCTAAAATGGAAACTCTGGGATAAAGCAGTTCATCCAGATAGCCGACCTTGTCGTTGGTTTCCGTGCGGGAGATTACACAACCGGAGTCATATTCGGATCCGGTCGCCGCCAGTGTCAGAATGTCCACAAGAGGGAGAGCTTCCTTTGCTTTCACCCTATAGGTAATCAGATCCCAGGGTTCTCCTTCATAGCATGCGCCCGCGCAGATTGCCTTGGAGCAGTCCAGTACGCTGCCGCCGCCCACAGCCAGCACTACATCAATTTTATGTTCTTTGCAAAGTCTGACACCTTCCAGCACACTGGGATTATATTTGGGGTTGGGTGCAATGCCGGACAGTTCGTATACTTCAAAGCCTTCCAGCAGTTTTTTCACCTCGTCATACAGTCCCATTTTCTTAATGCTGCCTCCGCCGTAAGTCAGAAGCACCCTGGTGCCGTAGGGTTTTAATGCCTTCGGAAGTTTTTTTACCGCGTCTTTTCCGAAAATCAGTTTCGTTGGTGTACAGTACGTGAAATTTTCCATAGTTTTTCCTCTCTTTCTATTAAGCATTTTTGCAGTTAGCATTTACCGTTTTCTTCCTCTTTATCCCAGACAAGTTTTCCGGTCTTTGCCGCCACTTCGTAACGTGATATTTTGTAATTCAGTTTGTCAAGCATCCGTTCAATCTGTGCCTTCTGCTCCAGAAGATTTTCCCGTTGTTCCTGCAAAAGCTGTAATCTTGCCGGAATGGTACTGTCACCTTTCTGAAACAACTTGACATATTCTATCATGGCTTCAATGGGAACGCCAGCACTCCGCATGCAGACTGCCAGTTCCACCCAGCCGAGGTCCCCCGGCCCGTAATCCCGGATGCCGCCGGCTGTTCTCGTGACCGGCGGGATCATTCCCACACGTTCATAATAACGAAGGGTATCACCGGAAAGTCCGTATTTTTCGCTTACTTCTTTAATTGTCACAACCTTCACCCCTTTCTGCCGGAAATCCTTCCGCAGGATTCCTGTTGTTCTGTATCTATTGTAATACTTTAAGTTCACTCCAAGTCAAGATTTTTCTGTGCATTATCATTATTATGTTTTGTATTGGACGGTTTTATATTTCTTCATAAAAAAAATCTGCACATGGAAAAAGCTCCCGCACAACAGGCTCTCCCTGCGTACAGAAGCTTTTTCTCCTTTTGTCTGTAGAATTCCCTTTCCTACACATAATGTCTCATTGTTTACACTTTCAACAAGACTCGGTGCCGTAATCACTGTTTTGAAATACAAAAGTCATTCCCGTAAATTTTGATTTCCCGATTAGCGGCCTCCCCCGGTATAGAATTAGCCGAAAGGTGCTAAGTAGTTGTCTTTTGAGGCTGGTCCGTCATGGCCGCTTCCAATCCCGCTTCCGCTTCCCTTACCGTTTCCACGATAATCTGCCCGGCAATGGGCTTGAGGTCCATATGTAACACAAACTCCGTAAGCTGCTCTCTTGTTTCATCCGGTACTTTGTACAACAGACAATTACAATACAGAAAGCGCCAGATTTTCTGCTCCATGGTGAAATACAAATCACACTTTTTTGCCATAAAACCCCGCATCATACCCGCAGATGCGATTTCCATTTCATAGAAATCCTTGAGTCCGCATTCCGGCACATACCTCTGGAAAATCTGTCTCCATTTCTCTGCGGTTTCTCTATAGATAAACTCCATGGTGGACGGCAGCGAATATGCCATGGTATACACTTCCCGGATAGGCTCGGACAGCTCGGCAATGTAAAGCTGCAGCACCGTCTGCACCACATAAGTATGAAGCGGATCCTCGTCCTTTCCTAAAATCCTTGCCGTAGTTTCAAACTGGCAGGTAAACATTCTCCTGGTCAGTGCCAAAAGCAGCGCTTCCTTATTTTCAAAGGCTGCAAAGAAAGAAGAGGGGGCCATGCCGGCTTTTCTGGCGATGGCCGCTGTCGTAGTCTTTTCATATCCGTTTTCAAGGAATAACTTCACAGCCGCCAGGAGCATCTTGTTTCTTCTTGTCAATCCTTTTTGCTGTAATCCCCTTGGCATGATATTCCTCCGTAAGTGTGTTTATAAGTCTACTATTGACTATGGTCAATAATAGCACACTTTTTTATGTACAACAATGATACATTTTATTTTTTTGATACCAAAAGTATTGATTATTTATCATTTTTACCACCTTTTTTCATGTATTTCGATTCTGTCGCACCGCCGCAACTTACGCAATTCCCCATCCAGGCGGTACTCTATCGTTATGTTTCAATATATTTGCAGGAAGAAAACAGGAGCAGTCATTTCTGGCTGCTCCCGCGTACTCTTCCTAAATATTTATTCCTAAAAATCCGTACTTTCTTCTTTACGTTCTTTCATACTTTCTTCTGTACTTTCTTCTTTACGTTCTTCCTTACTTTCCTCTTTTCTGCTGCGTCCGTAGATGACTGTCAGGCGTTTCATCTGTCCGGCAAGTTCCTCCGTAAAGGCGCCTTTTTCCATGCGCCAGGTCCAGTTGCCGCCCAGTGTGGAAGGGGTGTTGATACGCGCCTCCTTATCCAGACACAGGTAGTCCTGCATAGGTATCATACAGAGATTTGCCACACTGCTCATGGCAAGGGCAATGAAATTCCACGAAAGCGTATCCTCGTCCAGTGCCGGGATGCGCATATACTCTCTGGCAAAGGCCCGGCTCTCTGCGCTGATTTCATGATACCAGCCACGGGTCGTGGTGTTGTCGTGGGTTCCCGTGTATACTACCGAATTCGGAGTATAGGTATGGGGCAGGTAATTGCTCGGCTCCCTGGGGTCAAAGGCAAACTGCAATACCTTCATGCCGGGATAGCCGGAGTCTTTTAAAAGCTCCTTTACGGACTCCGTTAAAAATCCCAGGTCTTCTGCGATAATGGGTAAATCCCCTAACCTTTCTTTCACGGTACGGAACAAATCCATGCCCGGTCCCGGCATCCACTTGCCGAATTCCGCCGTCTTATCCCCATAGGGTATCGCATAATACTCATCAAATCCACGGAAGTGGTCAATCCGGACCACATCATATAAGGAAAAACAATGGGCGATACGTTTCAGCCACCATTCGTATCCGGTCTTTTTATGGTAATCCCATGCAAACAAAGGATTGCCCCAGAGCTGTCCGGTTGCAGAAAAGGCATCGGGCGGACAGCCTGCCACACCGGTGGGAAGATTGTCCTCTCCTATCTGGAATAATTTCGGATTTGCCCAGGTGTCGGCACTGTCAAATGCCACATAAATAGGAATGTCGCCGATGATAGCAATGCCCTGTGCGTTGGCGTAGGCATGCAGCTTATCCCACTGTTTCCGGAATTCATACTGCTGGAAACGGTAAAAATCCATTTCCGTTTTCAAGGCTGCTTTCGCTTCTTCCAGAGCTTCCGGTTCCCTGTTCCGGTAAGCATCCGGCCACTCTGCGAAGCTGATTCCGCCCTGTTTGTCCTTGATTGCCATAAAAAGACAGTAATCGGTCAGCCAGTCCGCATTTTCCGTTAAGAATTTTTCATAGGATGCATCCGGCTGAAAACGGGAGAACGCCTTGCGGAGAAGCGGGAATCGATGAAAATACAGCCACTCATAGTCAATCGAGGGCAGGGCCGCCTCCGCAGAGGTTTCCACATCAACAGTCTCATCGGATGCTCGCCCGTCCACGGACTCACCCTTCGCGGCGGGCATGCTCTCTTCACACTCTTTTTTTGTGAGCAGCCCTTCCTTTATCAGGGTTTCCGGGTCAATAAAATAAGGATTTCCCGCAAAGGTGGAGAAGGACTGGTACGGGGAGTCCCCATAACCGGTCGGACCAAGGGGCAGAATCTGCCACTTGGTCTGTCCGGACTTTTTTAACATATCTACAAATTCATAGGCTTCCTTGGAGAAGCAGCCGATTCCGTATGCTGACGGCAAGGAAAAAACCGGCATCAAAACACCACATTCTCTCATGGTACTCATCCTTTCGTTCCTTCTTTTCAGGTATCTTAAAAGGAACTTCACACCTTCCAGATGTCCCTGTTGTATTCGGCAATGGTTCTGTCGGAGGAGAAATAGCCCGCCTTGGCGATGTTTACAATCATCATTTCCGCAAAGGCGCTTCTGTCCTCGTATGCCTTGTAGGCCTTCTCCTTGGCTTCCACATAGGAACGGAAGTCAAGCAGGGTCATGAACCAGTCTTTATTTAAGATTTCCTTCTGAAGCCGTACTAAGTTTTCCTCATGTCCGATAGTGAGGAGCTCCTTAGATGTGATAAAATCTACGGCTTCTTTTACCATGGCGTCTTTTTCGTAAATATCCTTTGCCACGTAGTCCGCCTTCTCATAATGGGCAATGACTTCTTCGCTCTTTGCGCCGAAGATAAAGATGTTGTCATCCCCCACCAGCTCATGGATTTCCACGTTGGCGCCGTCCTCCGTACCTAAGGTCACGGCTCCGTTTAACATGAACTTCATGTTGCCGGTACCGGAGGCTTCCTTGGAGGCTAAGGAAATCTGCTCGGAAATATCCGTAGCGGGAATGAGCTTTTCCGCCTTGGTCACATTGTAGTTTTCCACCATGACAACCTTAAGGTAAGGGCAGACTTCGGGGTCATTGTTTACCAGTTCCTGCAGACATAATAACAGATGAATGATATCCTTGGCAATCACATAAGCGGGCGCCGCCTTGGCGCCGAAAATCACGGTAATGGGCGTTGTGGGAATTTTGCCAGCCTTGATTTCCAGATATTTGTGAATGACGTACAGTGCGTTCATCTGCTGACGCTTGTATTCATGCAGACGCTTGATCTGGGTATCGAAAATGCTGTCGGGATTTAATGTGATACCCTGTGTTTCCTTCAGGTATCCGCACAGCTCCTTCTTGTTTTCCATTTTCACCGCAAGCAGTTTTTCCTTCATTGCGGCATCCTTTTTATACGCAAGTAAATGGGACAGTTCCTGCGCATCCTTCCGGTAACCGTTGCCGATGCTTGCATCAAGCAATGCCGACAGGCGGGGATTGCAGTGCAGAAGCCATCTGCGGAAGGTGATGCCGTTGGTCTTGTTGTTGAATTTTTCCGGATAAAGCTCGTAGAAAGCATGCAGCTCTGTCTGCTTTAGGATTTCCGTATGCAGGGAGGCTACACCGTTTACCGAAAAGCCGTAGTGGATATCGATATGCGCCATATGGACCACATCGTTTTTGTCAATGATAACCACTTTTTCATCCGCATACTTTCTTCTTACCTTATCATCAAGAATTTCTATGATCGGTACCAGCTGGGGTACTACCTTCTGTAAGTAAGTAACCGGCCATTTTTCCAGTGCTTCCGCTAAAATGGTATGGTTTGTGTAGGCACAGGTCTTTGATACGATTTCAATGGCTTCGTCCATACCAATGCCTTTTTTCACCAGCAGGCGGATAAGTTCCGGAATGATCATGGTCGGATGGGTATCGTTAATCTGGATGACCGCATATTCATACAGATCGTGGAGGTTGGAGCCCTTTTTCACACATTCGTCCAGGATAAGCTGGGCGCCGCTGCTTACCATAAAATACTGCTGGTAAATACGGAGCAGTCTGCCCTCTTCGTCGGAGTCATCCGGATAAAGGAACAGAGTCAGATTTTTTGCAATGTCGGTTTTATCAAAGGAAATGCCGTCCTTCACAATGGACTCATCCACGGTATCCACATCAAATAAATGCAGTTTATTGGTCCGGTTTTCATAACCGGTTACGGCAATGTCATACATTTTTGCCTGCAAAGTCAGGTTTCCGAAGGTAACCGGATAGGAAACACCGGTGTCGCTCAGCCAGTTTTTCTTTTCTATCCAGGGATTAGGAGTTTCCTTCTGCAGTCCGTCCGCGAATTCCTGTTTGAAAAGACCCAGATGATAATTTAAGCCGATGCCGTCGCCGGGAAGTCCTAAGGTAGCCATGGAGTCAAGGAAGCAGGCTGCCAGTCTGCCAAGTCCCCCGTTGCCCAGAGAAGGCTCCGGTTCGATTTCTTCAATGGCGGATAAGTCCTTTCCGTTTTCCGCAAGCAGCTCTTTCACTTCGTCATAGATGCCGAGGTTAATCATGTTGTTGGAAAGCAGCTTGCCGATTAAGAATTCGGCGGATACATAGTAAATTTTCTTTTTCTCTGCGTTTTCAGAACTGCTCTCTTTTGCCGTGCAGTTTTCTCTTTCCTCCGCCAGCTCTTTTACCACGGTGAGCAGGGCCTCGTAAATTTCTCTGTCCGATGCGTCTTTTACGGATTTACCGAGTTTCGTCTGTAATAATGCATGAATTGCCATGGGAAATTCTCCTTATAAATATAAAATCAGCCTTTTACCGCGCCGGCAGCCACACCCTTGATGATGTACTTCTGTCCTGCCAGATATACGATAATGATGGGAATAATGGTCAGCATGATACTTGCCATCATAGGACCCATTTCTACTTTTCCGTAGCTGCCGCGGAAATACTGGATCAGCATGGGAATGGTTTTGTATTTCTTGATGTCCAGCACCAGGGTAGGAAGCAGATAATCGTTCCACACCCACATGGCTTCCAGAATACCTACGGAAATCATGGTGGGAGCCAGCATATGCATATCAATCATAAAGAAGGTCTGTACCGGGTTGCAGCCGTCAATGAGCGCTGCCTCTTCGATTTCCACCGGAATGGATTTTACGAAGCCGCAGAACATGAATACCGCAAGCCCCGCACCGAAACCAAGATAAATAATCCAGATGGTCCAGGGGGTATTTAATTTCAATCTGTCCGCTGTCTGGGACAGGGTGAACATTACCATCTGGAACGGCACTACCATGGAAAACGCAAACAGTAAGTACATTATTTTACTGAATGCACTCTTCACGCGGGTGATATACCATGCACACATGGAGCAGAAAAGTAAAATTGCCGCAACTGAGGTAATGGTAATAAACAGACTGTAGAAAAGACTGCTTAAAAAGCCTTTGGATGCAATGGCATCAATGAAGTTGTCAAGTCCGGCAAAGGTTTCCGCTGTGGGAAGCTTAAACCCCGAGCCGGTACTGATTGCGGATTCCTTTTTTAAGGAATTCATTAAAATCATGAAGGCGGGATAAATCCAAAGTAAAGAAAGAATGGAAAGAATTACCGTAATAATGTAATTGCCTATATTTCTCTTTTGCTTCATTACTGCTGCACCTCCTTAGAACGGGTTGCCTTTAACTGGAACAGGGCAATAGAAATAACCAGAATACAGAAGATAACGGCTTTTGCCTGTCCGTAGCCCTTCCAGAGTGCGCCTGCACGGGCATAGAAGGTCTGGTAGATATTGAGCGCCATCATTTCTGTGGAGTGATTGGGGTCACCGCCGGTTAATGCTAAGTTCTGATCAAAAAGCTTAAAGGAATTGGTCAATGTCAGGAATACACATACGGTAATAGATGACATAACCATGGGAATTTTAACCTTTAACAACGCCTGCCATTTATTAGCTCCGTCAATTTCCGCTGCTTCAATCAGGGAATCGGGAACGTTCTGCAGTCCTGCAATGTAAATAATCATCATATAACCGATCTGCTGCCAGCACATCAGAATGATAAGGCCCCAGTATCCTGCGGTGGAATTCAGCGCTAAAAGCGGTTTTTCCACTAAGGTTAATACACAGTTAATCAGAATCTGCCAGATATAACCGAGTACGATACCGCCAATCAGGTTCGGCATAAAGAATACGGTTCGGAAAATATTGGTTCCTTTGATTTTCTGGGTCAGTAAAACCGCCAGGCCAAAGGCGATAATGTTGATGGTCAGAATGGAAACTGCCGCAAACAATACGGTGAATACAAAGGAACGTCCGAACGAAGCATCCGTCAGCGCTGCTTTGTAATTGGTAAGTCCAACCCACTCTGCATTGTTTACCGTTGTAAACTTACAAAAAGATAAATACAACCCCTGACCAAACGGAACGATAAATCCGATAATAAATGCAATCAATGTGGGAAGAACAAAAATCGGTGCACTTTTCTTCAATGCCTTCTCCATAAGCTACCTCCAAAAAACGGGCAGGCTTTTTTAGGTTCCTGCCCGTTAAATATAATCTAAATTACTGCTGGTTTGCTAACTGATATTCGGTTGCCCATCCGTCTACGAATGCGCTTACGACTGCATCCCAGTTAGCATCGGTTTCGTCTGCTGCGTATGCGGTCAGAGCGGAGCCTACACCGTTCTTCCATTCTTCGGAAGGCATTGTGGTGAAGTTCCATGAAACGGGAGTCTTACCTTCTGCGGTGTACTCTCTGTCCTGCTGAACGAACAGGTTAGCGGATTCCTTTGCATTCTTGAAAGGAATTACGAAGCCCATGTCGTCTGCCATGCTGGAAGTACCTTCTTCAGAAGTTACACACCAGTAAAGGAAGTCTAAGGTTGCCTGGATGTCTGCGGGATCTGCATCCTTGTTTACACACCAGTAGTTCTCGGTACCGGTGCAGAGACCCTGATTTGCTTCGTCGCCTACGCCGATGTAGATAGGAATCATAGCCAAATCGTCGTCGGTGAATTTGTCTTCGCCGACTAAGTTAGCATATTCCCAGGAACCATTCTGGAAGAAGACAGCCTGCTTGTTTAAGAATTCGTTACGGGAGTCATCACCGGTCTTTGCTGCAAGATCTTTACCTGCGCAGGTGCTGTTGTTTACATATAAATCCCAGATTGCACGGTAATTATCCAGATAGGTGCCCTTGATGGCATCGGTGGAGCCGATTCCGTCTTCTTTGTATTCAAAGTAAATGGGAAGGTTTGCTAAGTGTGTCTTAAATCTCCAGTCGGAAGAACCGTCCATACCTGCGGAGGTAAATGCTGAGAAACCGAGTTCGGAGGAACGTGCGGTAATGTCTTCCGCTACCTTCTTTAAGTCTGCAAAGGACTTGATGTCATCCACGGTGTAGCCTGCTTCTTTCAGTAAGGTCTTGTTGCAGATCAGACCGTAAGACTCGATTACATATGCGATACCTGCAACGGAATCTCCGTCCTTTAAGGCGTAATCCTCGCTGGTCAGTTCGTTGAATACTGCGGTACCGGAGAGATCATAACAGTAATCCTTCCAGTTTGCCAGACCTACGGGGCCGTTTACCTGAAATAAGGTAGGAGCACCGCTCTTGCCCATTTCACTCATCAGAGTGGTTTCATAGTTGCCGCTTGCTGCGGTAACAACAGTTACCTTTGTACCTGTCTGTTCGGTATAGGTCTTTGCCAGTGCCTGCCACTGCTCATCCTGTTCCGGTTTGAAGTTCAGGTAATATACGGAGCCGCCTGCTGCGGTGTTTTCATTTTCTTTGTTGTCCGCTGCGGTGCTTTCGCTGCCGTTTCCTGCATTGTTTGTGTTGTTTGTGTTGTTTGTGTTGTTATTGCCGCATCCGGTAAGGGTACCTACTGCCAGCGCCGTTGCCATTCCAAGGGCAAATAAACGTTTTACATTTTTCATACTTTTTCTCCCTTTCTTTTTAGAATGTGCTGCCGTACAGCACGTTTCTTTGTTATGCACTTATCATAGCAGTAAACTTCCCATAACCATTATCAAATATTCAACCTTGAATGCAAAAAATTAAACCTGACGGTTATTGTTCCGCCTCATATTCCTTTATACTTTCATCCGCCATTTTCACAAAGCCTTCCGTATCAATTTTTCCTTCCTTCAGAAGGGGCAGCGCCTCTCCTATCGTTTCCTCCTGCAGAATGGAATTCCATTTTACCTGATAATTGGGAACAATCTGCGCAGCTCCGGTGAATGCTTCCATATAATCGGAAAGCACCTTGGGGGCTTCCTCAAAATCCTGTGTAAAAAAGGCTTCTTTTTCCTGTTTGTTGTAATGGGTGCGGAATTTCAAGAATTCCACTGCCGCCTCCTTTACCTCGTCGCTGTAGGTGGACACCACTGCCCAGCCGAAGGTCTCCGGAGAGGCTACCATGGTCCTTTGCGGAAAGGCCGCAAAACGCACCTTATCCTCCCAGCCGTCCGGAATCTGGTCAATCAGCCAGTAACCGTTGGCGAGCATGGCTGCCTTGCCCGAAAAAAAGTTGCTATACGCCACATCATAATCCACATGCAGAGCATCCTCCGTGGTGTAGGTGAAAAGCTTCTGCAGGGTTGCCGCCAGCTTGTAACCGCTTGGGTTGTCATAGCTTTCCGGCAGCATCCGGCGCATAAAATCCGCTCCCTCCGGATCCTCCGCCACTGCCGCCGTGGCAATCAGCATGGGGGACCAGCCGGTACCCTCCGTATGCAGGGCCAGCGGCGTAATCCCCTTCTCCTTCAGCTTATCACAGCAGGCATAAAATTCCTCCCATGTGGCAGGAAAGCTGTCTACCCCCGCCTGTGTGAACAGTTCTTCGTTATAAAACATACCGGCACAGGTAAAAGCTGCCGTGCTGATGGGACCTAAATACACCTTTCCGTCCTCATAGGTGCATCCCTTTAAGACCGCCGGTTCGATTTCCTCCATCCATTTCTCATCTTCCTCTAAATAAGGTGTCAGATCGGTGAGCCTTCCCTCTTCCACCATCATCTGGTAAAAGGACGGTACCGTGCACACATCATAGATTATGGCGGGCAGGGTCCCGGTCACATTCATACGCTTTAAGTTCTGCCGGTATTCCTCTTCCGTTTCCAGCACCCACTGCACATCCAGATAGTATTTTCCTTCGTATGCCCTGTTGAAGGCATCCGCCAGCTCCTGATTGTTTTTCTTTCCCGTGGTAGGATCCACTGTGAAAATAATGGGAATCCGCACCTCTTCCGTGCTTTCCGCCTCGGTTTTATTTTTTTCCTCGCTGCCGCACCCGACAAGAAGACCGCCTGCCATTGCCACGGCAAGAAGCAGTGCCAGTGTTCTTTTTCCTTTTTTATTCTTCATTCTGCACACCTCCTCCGGGAATACGGATGATACATGTTGTACCGTCCTCCTCCGCCCGGTACCGGTAGCGGACGTTGTCCCCGTATTTCAAACGCAGTCTGGTAAGTACATTCACAACCCCATAACCGTTTTTCTGATTGGGAAAGCTTTTCTTTGCCTCGGAAAGCGGTTTTTCGTTCAGGGCATTGATTTTTTCCGCCATATCCTCCTCAATGGGCGTACCGTTATTGTAAACCACAAGCAGTAAATCCCCCCCCTCCCGGTATATGCGGATGGCAATGATACCGCCCTCGTATATTTCCCGGAACCCGTATTTAATGGCATTTTCCACGAGCGGCTGTAAAATCAACTTAAGAACATAGGTTTTCTCCGGCTCCACCTCGCAGTCCACCGTGTAAGTAAACAGGTTTTCGTTTCGGATTTCCTGAATCTGAAGGTAACTTCTGACATTCTCCAATTCATCCGCCACCGTCACAATATCATTTCCTTTACTTAAGGAAAGCCGCAGATATTTGGAAAGTGCCTGAATCATTTTCATGGTTGTTTCTTCTTTATTAATACGTGCCAGCATGTATATGGTGTCCAGCGTGTTATACAGAAAATGTGGGTTGATCTGGCTGATCAGCATATTCAGTTCGCTGGTACGCAGCTCCTTCTGCTGGTCCTTGATTTCCGTCAGAAGGTTTTCGATGTTAATAAGCATTTTATTGTAGGAATTTCCAATCCGGTCCAGCTCCGTATTAGTATGCAGATGCACCTGGTGGGAAAAATCGTTGCCGTCGAACTCCGTCATTGCCCTGCTAAGCACCTTAATGGGCCTGGTAATTTTGTTGGAAAAATACACACTCAAGACTACCGCAATGGCAATAACCAGAAAATAGATACTAAACAATACCATCATAATTCTGCCGGTGCCTTTCGTTAACACCCGCTCCGGTATTATGGTAAAGACCGAAAAGCCGCTCTGCTTCTGCTTATACAGGAAAAGCATTCCCTCCGCCACTCTTTCGCCCTGCAGCACAACGCCGGTTTTTTCTTCTACGGCATAGTCCGCCAGCAGTCTTTTTGTGCTTTCCGTCAGGGAAAAGGAAGCAGGGAACCAGGAGTCACAGATGTTGCCGCCGCCATCCATTACACCCATGGCGGCTTCCCCGGTAAAGGAATCGCTGCCCTCTTTTATACTGTCCAGAAATTCACTGTCCATTTTCAGAAACAGATACCCCGGCTCATGGGCATAATCTAAGCTGTGTACCTTTCTGCCGATAAAAAGTGCTTCCTTCCCGGTGCCGAATAAGGTATCCTCCGCCACAAACCAGACCGTATCCGCATAGGAATCCCCCAGCCTGGTCAAGAGACCGCTTTCCGCAAAATCCGCATAGGGAATTTTGGAATAAGAACGTGTATACAGATTCTTCTTGTTATCCACATAACAGTATTCGGAAACATGGTCCAGATTGATGTAGGCAAAATATTTGCTTAAGGAATTCTTTTCCACTTCCTCAAGCGGCTTTGCCTTCAGGCTCTGCTGCACCTGGTCGTTTAAGATACATTCCTCCGTAACCTTATCCGCTTTCTGGAACAAAGTATCTAAGGAAATCCCCATCTTTTCATTCAGAAAAGCATACTGGTTCGTCACAATGCCCAGCATATTGCTGCGCATATAAAACCAGACTCCTACGCTGGACAGCAAAAGCGCCAGCAGTAAAAGTCCGATTGTATACCTTAAATATTTTTTTTGAAATCCCGATACACTTTTTTTCTTTCTCATGCGTCAAATTCCTTTTTGTATTCGCTGGGCAGTTTTCCGGTGTATTCCTTAAACAGATGGGCAAAGTAGGAAGGATTGCTGATTCCTATCTGGTCGCAGATGCTGCCGATGCTCTCTGCATTGTTCTGCAGAAGCTTCTTTGCTTTTTCCATGCGGCACTGCAGAAGATACTTTTTAAAAGACATGTGAAAGGTTTCCTTAAACACCCTGCCGAAATAAACCGGGTTTAAGTAAATATGGGTGGCAACGGAAACAATGGACAAATCCTCTTCCTGTAAATGCTCCTCCACGTAAGCCACCGCTGCGTTCATATATTCCTTGCCGCCCTTGATGTCGTGGGCTTCCGCGTATTCCTTCCGAAGCTCTACCGCCCGGCACAGGATTTTGTAGCAGACATCCACTTCCTTGGAGGCATGCAGGCTCTGCATATTGGAATAATAATTCTGAAACTGTTTCTTTAACTCCTCCGTCATACCATAGGAGTCCTCAACCGCCATTTCCGCTTCCAGCATCACACCGTGCATTTTCTGACGCTGCAGATCCTCATCATCCGGCAGAGCATAAAGAAAGCGGATAAAGGCTTCCTTTAAGCTTTTTTCGTCATTCTTCCGGATAGCACCGAGAATGGGCAGGGTTTCCTCCGTATTTTCTTCCTTTGCCGCCTTTCCGCCGAATTCTTCCTTGACGGCAAAGGTGCTTCCCCCGGAAGCCGTTGCCAGTTCAAACAGCTTTTCTGCCTCTTCATAGCTTTTCCGGATACCCGTAAGTCCCTTGTAGGGCTTGGATATGGATGCCACCACGGGACTCTTTAATTCTTCCCTTGCATTCTCCAAAAAAGCCTTCAGCTCATGCACCGTTGTATTTTCTTTGGTTTTGACGACAAAAATTTCCGCACCCGTTTCGGAAGGAAAATGCCAGAAAAAATACCGGCTTCCGATTTTTTCCTGCAGTAATTTTTCCAGGGCAAAACGGGAAGCTTCGTACTCCAGTGCATTGGTAATTTTATAGGCAATATCAATATCCGCTTCCACGGTAATGAACCGTTCTTCTTTTTCCGGCATCTGACCGACAGTTTCCAGCACCTCCGTCAGTTTTTCAAAAGGTATCTGATCCTGCAGATATTTCTGCACCACCACCTGTAAAAAGCTCACAGAGTCCCTTTTTACCATCCGTTCCCAGTTTTCAAACTTTTCCGCATTCTTTTTCTGTTCCATGCAGGTTTTATACGCACTTTCCATGGTTTCCTGCAGTTTTTCGTCCTCAATGGGCTTTAAAAGATATGCAAACGCTCCTAATTCACATGCCTGCTGGGCATAGGAGAAATCCCTGTAAGCGCTTAATACAATAAACAGACATTCCTGTCCTGTTTTTTTGATTTCCTCCATGACCTGCAGTCCGGTGACCTGCTTCATACGGATGTCCGTAAGCACCACATCCGGCTGCTTTTCCCTTATGATGCGGATGGCCTGCTCCCCGCTCTGGGCAGTGCCCACCACCTGAAAGCCCATCCTGTCCCACTCATAGGTATTGACCAGTCCTTTTAACAGAATCGGTTCATCATCTACAATTACAAGTTTTAACAATTCCATACATTTATCCTGCATTCGTGTGATTACGTTATATTTTGTGACATCTTCAGTTTACTTCTAAAATGCAAAAAATCATACTAATTACCATACCTGAAATATAAAAAGTCATACTTTTTACATCCTTTGTACGGTTTTCTTATAGACAATGCTAAAATAAATACCCTCCGCAACCGCTGTTATCGTCCATGAAAAGATATAGAGAAGGTACAGGGACGGAATGGTGTGGAAATACGCAAATATAGTGTAAATCCAGATGACGCGGAACACGCAGGAGCCCATTACCACGATAATGGTGGGAACCACGCTTTTTCCCAGACCTCTGGATGCCGCGATGGTGCAGTCCATGAACGGCGCCATCACAAAAGAAAAGCCCATAATACGCAGTCTCTGCATGCCGGCATCTATAACCTCGGTGTTGTTGGCAAACAAAGATAAAAACTGTCTGCCTGACAAAAGCAGTACACCGCCCGCAAGGGCAGCCACTCCGGCACCGTAAAACAGACTGATGAAATAGCTCTTCTTCATGCGTTCCTTTTTGCCCGCTCCCCTGTTCTGTCCGATGAAGCTGGCGCATGCCGTGTAGAACGCATTCAGGATATTGAAAATAACCGTATCCGCATTGGCCGCCGCCGAGTTGCCGGATACCATAACCGTGTCAAAGGAATTGACGCCCATCTGCACAAACAGATTTGCGATGGCAAAAATGGCGTTCTGGATGCCGGTGGGCAGTCCGATTAACAGCACGGATTTTGCGGCGTCCTTATGCAGCCGTATTTTTCTTACGGACAGATTGCATTCATCCTCCCTGCGCAGCAGATTGGCAATGATAAGCACTGCCGATACATACTGGGCAATCACACTGGCAATCGCGACGCCCGCTGCCGCCAGATGCATCACAATGACAAAAAACAAATTCAGCAGGACATTCAGAATACCCGCAATGCTTAAGTAAACCAACGGATGCCTGGTATCCCCACCGGCACTCATGACGCCGTTGCCGAAATTGTAAACCGCCATACCGGGCAGACCCAGCGCATAAATCCGCAGATACAGCACTGCCTGCTCCAGCAGATCTTCTTTGGTTTTCATGAGGGTAAGCACCGGTCTTGCCAGTACAAAGCACAGGATGCAGGCAGCCATACCCACAATAAAGCATAAAATCAGGGAAGTGTGGATGGTCTGTTCCACATTTCTTTTATCCCTGGCTCCCAGGCCCAGCGCCACCTGTACGTTGACACCGCTCCCCATACCGATTAAAAATCCCACAAATAACGAAACGAGAAGGGTTGTGGAGCCGACGGCTCCCAGCGCCTTGTAGTCGGCAAACTTACCGACTACCGCCACGTCGCTTAAATTGAACATGACCTCTAAAAGCTGGGAGAGCATCAACGGAACACTGAATAAAAAGATGTTCTTCCACAAAGACCCTTCTACCATATTAATCGTTGTTTTCTTTTTGTTTTTTGTTTCTCCGCACATGACGATGTCTGCACAACAGTACTATCCCCACGATAACAGCCACCGCTGCCACGGCAATGCCGGTAATAAGCAGCGTACTGTTTTTACTGTTTTCTCCTATCTTAAATGTTCCTTCCGCATCTGCCGTAAATTCTATGTAGCTGCCGATGACGCGGGAGTCCGTTTTGTCAAAGTTTCCGTTCTTTTCCACTAAAATGTGGCAGTTGTCGCTGTCCTCACAGTATACACGTAGGGTAACTTCTCCCTGATACAGGGTGCCTTTCTCGGTATCCTCCTTCGGATTTTCCACCCGGTAACGGTACACGCCGTTCTCCTGTATGACACTTAAGCATGCGCCCGGATAAAATTCTCCGGCTGCCATTAAAACCGCCTTGCCGCCCTCCACCGTATCCTCGGAGGCAACGGAGGCAATCCATTCCTTGTATTCTGCGTTGAGAACGGTATTGCTGCGGATGCCTGCCTCGTCGATTTCGGGCCAGCTTCCGTAATAGCCTTCTTTTTCCGGTACTTCCGGAAGGTCCAAATCGGAAAGCCTGCTGCCGTAGGTGCAGTTTATCTTTGCCACCTCTTTGTCATCCGCCATAAATGTAACCGTGAAATAGGTAAAGGCATCCGGCACATTTTCCATATTGCTCAGTTCTTCGTAGCTGATGGGACAGGCGCCGTTTTCATAGCCGATGCCGTCCACACCGTCCAGGCCGCCTTCCACATAATAATTGCCGTACATGGTGCCGTTATCCTTCAGAGAACCGGCAATGCCGCCACCCGCTTCTCCGCTCATGGAAACGGTGTTGCATGCATAGCTGTAGAAAATATCACAGCCACTGCCGGTGATACCTCCCACATAATTTTTACCGGTGATATTGCCCATGCTGTAGCAGCTCCGGATGGCATAATCCGCAGAACCGGCAATTCCGCCTACATTGCTGCCGCCGGTACTTTCAACGTCCGCATAGGACTCGCAGGAAATAATGGCGCCGTAATCCGCTTTTCCCGCAATACCGCCTACGCAGTCTTTTTTACCGGCCACCTTGCCGGTGTTGCGGCTGTCGCGCACTACTGCCTTCACCGTCTGCTCCACATCAAAGCTTTCCGCACCGGAAAGAGTGATATCCTCCTCCGGGTCAAAATCGTATTCCGTGGCAATCTGTCCCACGATACCTCCCACGTTGGTGTCGGCTTCTATGGTTCCCCGGTTGATACAGAGAGTAATCTTCCCCTTCTGGAAACCGGATGTATCGTAAAGTGCTTCATCCGCCACCTCCTTTTCCGTACCGGGATCCCCCGGTGTCACATCCCCGTCCGTTGCCGGTTCATCGGAGGTGTCTTCTATAGAGATGCCTTCATAACGGAATAAATCGTCCCTGATTTCGCTGGTAAGCTTCCGCAGAACCCTTGCCTGTTCTGTCAGGGCATCCATATTCCCACTGTTTGTATCCGCGGATTTTTCCAACAGATCCGCCAGAGCCTCCAGGCTGTTCGTGGCGTCATCCAGATTCTTGTTGAGTAATTCCAGATTGTTCTTTATAACGCTTTCCCTGCTCTCTGTGGCATCCGTCATGGTGTCTATATGACCGGAAGCGCTTTCTCCGAACTTCTTCAGGGCTGTTTTATAGCTTTCCCAGTCATCATTGCCGGAAATATCCGGCCAGGAATCATTGCCTGATATATCAAACCAAGGATTGTTTCCTGAAATATCGTCCCACGGGTTGTTGCCGGAAATATCATCGAGGGGACTGTCCGCCGTAACATTGCCTGCCTCAGAGCCAGCCATGCCTTCCACCTCCCGGGGTGGATCATCGGGGTCGGGCTTCATGCCGTTGTTGCCGGACACGTCGGCAAGGTCATCATTCAGTTTCCGTATATCGTTGCTGACACCGCCAAGCTCCTGATTGTAAATATACCAGAGATCCACCGCTGCCGTGGAAAGCTCTTTCCCGGCGGCATTTGCTCCCTTTAAGCTGCCTGATATCTGCCTGGCTATCTGTGTGGCGTCCCTGCTTGTCTTGCTGATTTCATCGTAAGTGGCATCCAGCAGGTCAAGGAATTTGTCCGTTTCCCGGTCCAGTTCCTGCAGCTTGTCGCTTAAATACTGGATTTCCAGAAAAGGCTCCATCTGGCCGGCCATACCGCCCACATCCTTACGTCCCAGTACATGTCCGTTATTGGTGCAGCTCTGTATGTACCCCTGATGCAGTCTGCCCACGATGCCGCCGATGTTGTAACCCACATGCTCATAACCGATGTCGCCGGTATTGACGCAGAAATAAATCTTGCCGCCGGAAATACCCGCAATACCGCCGGTATCCGTATGGGCAGCCACATTGGAGGTGCTGTTTAGCTTCTCTAAATTGTCCACGGAAAAGTCATCCAGATCATAGGTTACTTCCGTACTGTAGGTATTGATTTTACCGCTGTTGCCGCAGTTGTTCAGGGTACCGTCGTTACTGCCGGCAATACCGCCCGCGGAATGGTCTCCCAAAATCACACCGGCATTCTTGCAACGGCGGATTTCACCGGTTTCCGCGTTGCTTCCGGCAATGCCGCCCACGTTGGTATCACCGATGACCGTACCGGTAAAACTGCAGTTTTCCACAAGTCCGTAGTTCACACCTACAATGCCGCCTACCTGCTTTGCCGTTCCGTCCGGGGCTACATGTCCTTCCACGGTCAGTCCCTTCACAATACCGCCGTCCTGCACATAGCGGAACAAGCCCTTGTCGGAGCCTGCGGATGTAATTTCTAAATTGCTGATATGGTGTCCCGCACCGTCAAAATAACCGCCGAAGACCGGAATGCAGAGCTCATCCGCACCGGTCAGGCTGATGTTGTCCGTAAGAATGACCAGCTTGTCCACGGACCATTCGTCCACGCTGCAATCTGCCGCGAATTTGCGCAGCTCCTCTTCCGTGCCGATTTCTATCTTGGTATATACTTTATCCGTCTGCTGTGTACGGTAGCTGCCGCCCCTGTACTGCTCGTAAGTGGGAACCTCTGCCGCCAGTGCCGGAAATGTGGTCTGTAAAAGAATGAGTGCCGCGCAGACACCTGCCAAAACCTTCTTACTCTTCATGGCCTGCCACCTCACTTTCTGTTCCTTCCGTAGCTGTTTCTTCTGCCGAAGGTCCTTCATCCTCATCTCTTATAGTGCTTTCCCCTTCCATCCGTACTAAATCCCTGGGGCGCACCACCGCACCCATTTCACCGTCAATGATACCCTGGAATTCGCCATCCAGCACACCGTTTACATATCCTCTGATGTGACCGTTCATGAAGACACGGCCCTTGGCAGGCAGCGCTCTCGTCACATCCCGTTTTAAGGTAAATGCCGTCTTCTGGATGATAATATCACCCACGAGCAGGGTCTGGGGCAGTGCTAAAAGCACCAGTAAAATAGAAGTCAGGGTACCGCGTCCCAGCGCCAGACCGATTGCCGCTACCGCTGCATTGGAGGAAACACCGCTGATGATAAATCCCGCCGCTACCAGCATGGAACCGCTGGTTACGATGGTGGGGAATGCCTGGTTTAAGGATTCAATAGCTGCTTCCCTGATATCCATGTAATTCTTCAGATCCATATACCGGCTGGTAATGACAATCGCATAGTCGATGGTCGCACCCATCTGGATAGCCGATACCACCAGGTAACCTAAGAAGTAAACCGGCTCGTTTAAGAGATACGGCAGGGAGAAGTTCATCCAGATACTTCCCTGGATGGTCACAACCAGCAATACGGGAAGACCTGCCGACTGGAAGGTAAACAGCAGAATAATCATAACAAATACCGCCGTCAGCACGGTAATGATGGTATTGTCCGTTGCAAAGGAGTCGCCCAAATCCTTATCACTGGTAGAGTTTCCAACCAGCAGTATCGAATCTACGTCGTAGTATTGTGCCACGGTATTGCGGATTTCCTCCAGTGCCGCTTCCGTTTCGTCGCCTTCCACCGGGACGGAAAGCTCCAGTACAAAGCGGGTGTCGTCTTCACCAATGAGCTGGTCCTTAGCGATTTTTATCTGGGAGTATGCATCCGTCAGCGTTTCCTCCAAATCACCGGAAAGAGTGATATTTCCCTTTTCCTTCTGGTCGTAAATAAACAGGAACATATCAATAAACGGTACCTTGTAGTTGCTGACACCGTCAATCAGAGCACCGTAATTATCGTCGTTCAAAGCGTATGCGGAGTACAGGGTATTGGCAATTTCCACATCCATATCCAGCATTTCCGCAAACTGTCTCGGAGAAAGCTGATCCGTCAGGGTATAGCCGTCCATGGCTTCGATGTTGGCAAGTCCCTGACAGGATTTGACATACGGAAGCCTGGACAGGGCATTTAAGGCTCTTGCCTCTTTTTCGTAGTCACCGTTCGGCACCAGAACCGCAAGCTGGTTGACTTCGCCGAATTCCTTGTTTACCATGCTCACCGAGAATTTATTGTCGCTCATGCGGCTGGCGCTTAAGGAGTTTACATCAAATGCATACTGCGCCTTATTGGAAAGGAAAAATGCCACAATAACCGCTGCGATAAGCAGGGGCGGTACAATGTAACGGGTTGCCACACAGAACCTGCCGACTGCCGTAATCTTCGGCACGAAGCTTTTGTGGTGGGTATTGTCAATAGCCTTGGAAAACGTAAGCAGAAGTCCGGGCATCAGGAAGAATACCGCCACCATACTGAAGATAATGGATTTGGCAAGAATAATACCCATATCGTAACCTATCCTGAACTGCATGAACATCATGGCTACCATACCGGAAACCGTGGTTAAGGAGCTGGAGGAAATCTCCGGGATTGCCTTGCTAAGTGCCACGATAACCGCTTCCCGGGCATCCTTGCTTTCATGCTCCTCCATGAAACGGTGGGCTAAAATGATGGCATAGTCCACCGCAAGACCAAGCTGCAGCACCACGGCAATGGAGTTTGTAACAAAGCTGATGGTGCCGAACCAGAAGTTGGTTCCCTTGTTCAGAATTGCCGCTACTATAAATGTCATCAGGTAAACCGGGATTTCCGCATAGGTGGTGGAGGTAAACAGAAGCACTGCCACGATAACCACCGCCGCCAGACATAAGATTAAAATCATGTCGTTGTTCAGGTCGGAGGCATCTCTTTCCTCCTGTCCGATATCGGAAGAATAATACACATCGTATCCGGAAAGCCCGGAAAGCAGGTTTTCCAGATTTTCCTTGGTGTTTTCCGAATCCGCATCCTCATCAAACGTCACGGAGTAAAGCGCCTCCATATCGTGATAGTGGTCCTTCGTATCGTCAAAATCAAGCATGCTGACGCCGGGCAGCTCCTTGATTTTCTCCGAAAGCTTTTCCGCTTCATCGTAGGTGATGTTGCAGACTAAAATCCGGGCGCTGCCGTAGGTAATAAACTGCTCATCCATCCGGGTAAGACCACGCCTTGTCTCGGTGGTATCCGGCAGGTAGGTCGTCAGGTCGTTGTTGACCTTTACCTTATTCATACATAGCACACTAAATACACAAAGTACGATAAATACAAGATAAAATCCCTTCCTTTTATCCACAATCAATGTGGCAAGCTTAACCATAAAGGATTCGTCTTTTTTCTCTTTCGCCATATTAATCCTCCTTGTTTTGCGCAGCAAAATGCGACTGTCTCTGCAGGAGCAGAGGATTTCGTCTCCTTGTTTCTGTCAACATTTTATCTTAGAACCATTTGTTTGTCCATATAAGAAATGCCAAAAAGCTGTCCATGCAAGAAGAGCTTTTTGGCATTTTTCATTGTTTTATTTTTCCGCTGCCGGATTCTCCTTTGTATTGTATAAATCGGGAAGCTCGTCCAGGGTAATCACATAATCGTCGTTGTAAATTTCGTTTAAGGTATCGGTGTCATTGTGGTCGGTAATGTACTCCGTATGCCAGGTCATGAACCATACCCAGCCGGCATTTGTCGTGGTAAGCTGTTCCACGGTGGGAATACGTCCGCATTCGTGGAAGCAGACAGGACGTTCTTCGCCCACTACATCCTTCACTTTGTTGTACAATGCCGCATTGGAGCCGTCATTGTAGGAGTCTGCGCCGGCAATGTCCACATAGGCATCTCCGGGATACCAGTCTGCATAGCCGTTCCCGTTGCCGGAATATCCCAGTACCCAGATTAAATTATCCAGTCCCCAGTAATTGGTGTAGCGGTCGTACATCATGACCCAGAGCTTTTTAAAGTTTTCCGAGCCGCCCTTGCCCCACCAGAACCAGGCACCGTCGAATTCATGGAACGGACGCCAGAGCACGGGAATATTTTCTTCCTTAAGCTCCTGCAGTGCTTCGGCTGCCTTGTCCATTCCTTTGATAAGGGTTTCGTATTCCGGGGTGCCCTCGGTAAGTGCTTTGTCCCAGTCGGTGATCGTGGTGTTCATGCACTCGCTCCAGCTTCCCGAGAAATCAGAACCGCAGTGCCAGCAGATGGTCACGATACCGCCTCTGTCATACCATTCCTTTGCCCTTCTGTTCACGCCGTCGAAGTCATCGTTCATATAGTCCAGACCGCGGATGGCGGGATATTTTCCGGTGTTGTCGTAAATGTAGTCGAATTCGTACTGTTCGCTGCCCATCCAGGTTGACTCCTGCTGCCCGGATAGAATGGCATTTCCGTAGGTGTCACAGATGTAGGTAAACAGATCCTGCGCCGCCTCGCTGGCGTCAGGGTTTGACAGGACGCCCGGCGTGTAGACCGCGTTTTCCGCTGCATCGCCGGCATCGGTGCTGCCGGCAGCATTCTCCGTCTGCTGTGTGTTGCCGGTGTTGTTATTGTCCTCCGTCTGCTGCGCATTGGTTTCGTTTTCTCCGCTGCCGGACGTAGCGCAGGCTGCCGTGCCCACTGCAAGCGTCAGGGCACACAATAAAGCAAGTAATCTTTTTTTCATAATCATCAGTATTCCTTTCCTGCTGTTTTTCATTTGAAGTCACAAGTTACCTACAGTATATACCGAACAGACATGAAAAAGCAAAACTCTTTTTTATCTCCGCACATATTCTTCTATGGCGTCCGCCGCGCAAGCCACACCGTTTTCTCTCTGCATCTTTGCGGAAATCTCCCTTGCCGCTTCGTCGTACTGTCCGCTCACCAGGTCAAGCAGGGCACTTTCAATCTGTTCCGTGGTGCAGAGTTTTTTCCGGATATATAAGGGTTTCGGCCCGGCTCCCAGCCTGTTGTCCATTCTGCCGTAAAAATACTGGTCTAATGCCAGAGGAATAACAAGTGTGGGACAGCCATACAGAAGGCTTAAACCGTTTGTGGTGCAGCCTCCGTGATGAACCACGCCTCTTACATAGGGGAAAATGTAGCTGTAAGGAACCGTATCGATAAAATACAACTTCTCCGTATTGACCTTTTCCACCTCTTTTATCTGGTCTGCCTGGATAATGGCGCGGATGCCCGCCATTTTAGCTGCCGTAAGCGTCCGCTCCTGCAACTCCGCCAGTTCTTCTGACTCCGCTTTTCCGAAGGCAATAAAGATGGGCTTTTCGCCTTTTGCAAGAAACGCACGTAAAGAGTCCGGCATCTCGTACTGCGCCGCATCCTCCGCAGGATGATACCAGTAACCCGTCACATACGTGTCCTTGTCCCAGGAAGTATCGGGCGGCATTAACTGCGGGCTTACCGGGTAAAACGTAAGCAGGTGCCTGCCGTCCATCACCGGATACCGGTCACTCATTTTCCACTTGGGCAGTCCCACCGATTTCCGCCATTTGTTCATCATGATTTTGGTCAGCATGCTCATGCCGCTGTAAAGGCTGTTATAGGTCTTTCCCACCTTGGGGCTGTCGTATTCCTCACTGTATAAAGAATACTTATCCGTTTTATCCATGGGGCTGTAAAAATAACGGGCGCAGGGAATGTGGTAATATTCCGCCGCATGGCGGGCAAATGCCCCGCAGGTGCCGTACATGATTAAATCGGAATCTTTGACCGCTTCCATGGTCTGCTCCATGAAGGCAGGGCTTTCTTTTTTCAGCTTCATAAGCCCCTTCATAAAATCCGCCGAAGTCTTGTAATCCGTCACCATGTACTGCATCACATGGTCGGCATCGCCGTCCAGATGCAGATAGGTCACGCCCTTTCCTTCTATCAGGGTGCGGAACTTTTCATGAGTTAAAATCCGGAATTCATGCCCTCTCTTTTTCATTTCCATTCCCAATTCCACCAGAGGGTTTACATCCCCTCTGGTGCCGACTGCTACTGCCGTGACACGCATACTACCGTCTCCTTTCTCTTACGCGATTGTCCAGTTCTGGCTTTCCATCTGCAATGCAGCCATATGGCAATAAATGCCGTTTGCCGCAGAAAGCTCTTCTGCCGTGCCCTCTTCTGCCACAACGCCGTCCTTCAGCACCACAATCTTGTCGGCACCGGCAATAGTGCGCATACGGTGGGCAATTACCATAACGGTCTTATTTTTAATCAGACGGGATAGCGCCGTCTGGATAGCACTTTCGTTTTCCACATCCAGTGAAGCGGTGGCTTCGTCTAAAAGAATGACGGGCGCATCCTTTAAGAAAGCTCTGGCAATGGAGATACGCTGTCTTTCTCCTCCGGAAAGCTCACATCCGTTTTCTCCGATCATGGAGTGGTAGCCTTCGGGAAGTTTTAATGCAAATTCATCGCAGTTAGCCATTTTTGCCGCCGCCAGGACTTCTTCGTCCGTAGCGCCCTTGCGTCCTAAGCGGATATTTTCCAAAATACTGTTGTTAAACAGGGTAACATCCTGGAACACGATGGAATACAAGGACATCAGGGTTTCCGGCTCCACCTTGGAAACATCCATGCCGCCTACGGTTATCTTACCGTGGCTGCAGTCATAGAAGCGGGCTGCCAGACGGGAAATCGTGGTTTTACCGCCGCCGGAGGGTCCTACCAGTGCCGTTACCTGACCCTGCTTTGCCGTAAAGGAAACATCCTTTAAGACCACCTCTTTGTCCTGATAGGAAAATCCCACATGGTCGAAGCAGATGTCGCAGCCCTTGTTGCTTAAGGTGTTTGCACCTGTCTGCACAGGGAGGTCTAAAATTTCATTCATCCGGTTTACATTGGTACGGGTGCTGATAATAGCTGCCAGATTCTGCAGTACCGACTGCATGGGGTCGTACAGTCTGGAAACCACCAGTAAAAACATAAAAAAGGTCAGTACATCCAGAGACCCCTGTAGCAGAAGGGAAGCGCCTACCACTGCTGTGGTTCCGATACCTAATTTTAAGATAAGTTGTGCGCAGGTCATGTAGACGGCGGTTATAAGTTCGCAGTTTGTGACTTCCTTTTCCACATTGTCCACCTTTTTGTCCAGCCCCTTTATGTAGGCGGCTTCCGCATTGTTGGACTTTAAATCCTGCATGGTTTCGATGCATTCCTGAATGCCGTCCGCACATGCCATTTTGGCATTCATGGCTTTCTGCTGCATACGGTCCGCCAGTCTGGCGGAAGAAAACACAATGCCGAAGGAAACGGGCAGTACCCAGAGGGAAGCCAGTGCCATTCTCCAGTCAAAGAAAAACAGACTGACAGCGATTAACACTGTGGAAAGAATGGCTCCCGCAAACGGCGGTATAAAATGGGAAAATGCCGTTTCAAGGAAGGTACAATCCGCCATGATGGTGCTGGTAAGGTCTGCCAGGTCCTTCTTTCCGAAGTAGGAAAGGGGAAGCTTCCGAAGCTTTTCGGCCAGTGTCAGTCTGCGGGTTCCGGTTTCCACATACGTAGCGAGGAAGGTGGCATTGTACTGCCAGTAGGTAATTCCAAATATCAGTGCCAGTGCAAGCAGGCTGCCCACTATGTAAAAAACAGCTCTTTCGTGTGTAATTTCTCCCTTTAACAGATCGCCTACGAAAAAGTAAAGCAGGGAAACGGGCACCATAAAGGAAACATTCTGTACGGCGCAGGCAACGACACCCTTTACCAAATCCTTCGCGCCTCTTTCCGATAACGCAAATCTATGCTGTAATTTCTCTATCATCACGCACTCTCCTTTCCCACTTTCCAGTTTACGGAGGAAATGTAATTCTTCATCATTTCGGCATAAATGCCGCCTTTGTTCTTCAGTTCACTGTCCGTACCGTGTTCGGCAATGCTGCCGTCCTTTAAGACATAGATGCAGTCGGCGGAGGTTACGGTGGACAGACGGTGTGCAATCATGATAACCGTCCTATCCTTTGCCAGCTCCTTAAAAGCTGCCTGTACCCTGACTTCGTTATCCGGATCGGCAAATGCTGTCGCCTCGTCTAAAATAATGATGGGCGCGTTCTTTAAGATGGCTCTGGCAATGGCAATCCGCTGGCCTTCGCCGCCGGACAAATAAACGCCGTTTGTTCCGATGACCGTATGTACACCGTCCGGCATTTTTTCCACAATGTCCATGCACTGTGCCTGCCGCAGGGCTGTCATGACTTCCTCTTCCGTAGCGTCCGGCTTTCCTAATTTGACATTATCTAAAATGGTTCCTTTTATCAGACGGCTGTTCTGGAATACAAAAGAAACGGTTTCCATCAATTTTTCCTTGCCGATATCCTTCACATTGACGCCACCGATTAACACCTCTCCTTCCTTCACGTCGAAGAAACGGCTGATAACATTGGCAAGTGTGGTCTTACCGCCGCCGGAGGGTCCCACAAAGGCTACGGTCTGACCGCCCTTGATGGAAAGGGAAATATCCTTAAGCGCCTGAGTTCTCTCATCGTAGCTATAGGATACATGACGAAGCTCCACGGAGTTTTCTTTGGGATTTTTCGCATTCTGTGTTTCTTTCAGAGGCTCTAAACTTAAGATATTGTCCATACGCTTCATGGCATCCTCTAAAAGCATGTTGTTTTCACTCTGGAACATAATTTTTGTCATGGTTACCGTAAGAATGGGCGTCAGGATAATATAGAACAAAATATTCAGAACCAGCGTTGTGCTGATGCCGCCCTTCGTAAACCAGATACCAGCTGCCAGAATAAACGCGAATATACCGTTAATCAGAATGGTGAGCAGACACATTGGAATACGCATGCTCTTGGTATAGGAAATCGCCCATTCACTGTAACGGTCGATGGATTTTTTGAACTTTTCAAAGGAATAAACGGTCTGTCCGAAAGTCTTTACCACCGGCACGCCGCGCACATATTCCACGGCTTCGTTGGACATGTCTTCCAGTGCATTCTGGTATTCCTGCATCTTTACCTTTAAGGTCGGACCGGTCATGAACACCATCATTACCACAAAGGAAAGCACAATGGGTATCAGGCAGATAAGTCCGAAACGCCAGTCAAACGCAAACAGAAGAACCACCAGTCCCAGCGGGGTCACATAAGCGCCCACCATATCCGGAAGCTGATGCGCCAGAAAGGTTTCCGTTGCGCCGGAACATTCCTGAATGGTCTTTCTGACCTTGCCGCTGCCTTCCTTTTCCAATGTGCCGAGGGGCAGGGTGATGACATGATGCAGCATGGCTTTCCGCAGATTTGCCTGCACACGAAACGCCGCTAAATGGGAACACATCAGGGCGCAGATATAAATAACAAGGGACAGTGCCGCAAACAGCACCGCCATCCATCCGTTATGGATAAGCCCGGCTGCCTTTGAAAAGTCAGGCATAACGGTGAGCACCTCTTTGATGATGCGCCATAAAAAATAGAAGGGAATCAAAGCGAAAGCCGCACTGACTCCCGATAAAATCCATGAGGCATATGTGAGGAAACGGAAATTTCCCGCATAGCCCATGAGCTTTGACAGGTTAGATTGTTTTTTCATAAGAAACCTCCTTTTCAATTAGTTTATGCTAATTAGTCTATGCTAACTGCAAATCAAAAAGCAATGGGACATCACTGTCCCATAATTTTGGCCCAGCCCGCTTCAAAAAACAGATGAAGCTCTCTTAAATAGCTCTCCGCTTCTTTGGGCGGCATATTGTGAATAATCATTTCAAAAAAACCGTTAAACATCGCCGTCACAATAATGTGCTTTAGGTGCGGGGATATTTCCGGTGCCGGTCTGCCCAGTTTTGCCAGTGTTTCCAGATAATCATCCGTGGACTTGATTTCCGCTTCGATAAATTCATCCCGCATACCGGAGAAACGGGTGCCCTCCGACTTGCATAAAATCAGATAAAATTCCTTTTGGTGCGCCAGTCCGTACTGCAGCATTTCCTTCATGCAGTTCTGGGATACTTCTCCCATATGCTCCGGCTTTTTCTCCTCCGGAAGTTTGTAAAATTCCGCGAGCGCATTCTTAAACTTCTCCGTCAGGTACCTGTAATGGGTACCCACAATGGCTTCAAACAGACCTTCCTTATCCCCGAACCGGGTATAAATGGAGCCCGTGGTGGTACCTGCCTTGGCGGCAATGTCCCGCAGCGAAGCATCCGTATAGCCCTTTCCCAGAAACTCTGTCATGGCGCAGGATAAAATCTGTTCATATACGCCTTCAATCTGTTTTGCCAGTGCATCCACCTCCCTTATATAAACCTTGCACACATTTTGTCCATAGCACTTTTGCTTGGGAAGTTTCATTATCCATAACGCCGTTATGAATATATCACCGGAAGATTTATCTGTCAAGAGGTCTTGTCTTTGTTTTTCAGAATGTTATAATAGACATGCACAAACTGCAAAGAGCGGCACATCCTGTTTTACCGAAATACTGTGTCCTCGGAAAGGCTGAACTATGTGGGCATACGAAAGTGTATTTTATCAGATTTATCCCCTGGGCTTCTGCGGCGCACCCTTTGAAAACGACGGTGTGCTGACACACAAAATCAAAAAGGTGGAGGACTGGATTCCCCATATGAAAAAATTAGGCATCAATGCCGTCTATTTTTCTCCGGTATTTGAGTCCGACACCCACGGCTACAACACCCGGGATTACAAGAAAATAGATGTCCGTCTGGGCACCAACGAAGATTTTAAGGAAGTCTGCGAAAAGCTGCACGAAAACGGCATCAGGGTTGTTTTAGACGGCGTTTTCAACCATGTGGGCAGGGGCTTTTACCAGTTCCGGGATGTCTTAAAAAACAGGGAGCATTCTCCTTATTTGAATTGGTTCCATATCAATCTCTCCGGCAACGACGCTTACAATGACGGTCTCTGGTACGAAGGCTGGGAGGGCAACTACGACTTAGTCAAATTGAATTTACAGAACAATGATGTGGTGGAGCATATTTTAGATGCCGTAAACTACTGGATTGATTATTTTGACATCGACGGTCTGCGTCTAGATGTGGCTTACTGTCTGGATGAAAATTTTGTCAGACGCCTGCGCAGCTTCACCGACAGCAAAAAGCAGGATTTCTTCCTGCTCGGCGAAATGCTGCACGGCGATTACAACCGCATGATGAACGATTCCATGCTGCATTCCGTTACCAATTATGAATGCTACAAGGGTCTGCACTCCAGCTTCAACAGCATGAACCTGTTTGAAATCGTCCATTCCCTGCTCCGTCAGTTCGGACCGGAAAACTGGACACTTTATAAAGGAAAGCATCTGCTCTCCTTCGTGGACAACCACGATGTGACCAGAGTGGCAAGCATTCTGCAGAACGAAAAGCATCTGCCTCTTATTTATGCCCTCTGCTTCGGCATGCCCGGCATCCCCTGCGTATATTACGGCAGCGAATGGGGCGAAAAAGCAAATAAAAGCGAGGGCGACCCGGCTCTGCGTAAGTGCTTTGATGCTCCCGTTTTCAATGAACTTTCCGAATGGATTTCCAAGCTGTCGGAAGCCAAGAAGAACTCCCATGCCTTAAATTACGGAGACTTCCGTTCCGTTGTTCTGACAAACAGACAATGTATTTTTGAAAGAAAAACAGACGGCGAGCGCGTGCTGGTTGCCATCAATGCGGATGCTGCCCCCTATACCGCACACTTTGATGCCGGCTGCGGCACCGCCATGGATTTAATTACCGGAGAGCCCCACGATTTCGGAGGCGGCAGCGAGCTTCCCCCTTACAGCGCTTATTTCTGGAAGATGGAGCGGTAGACTGCTGACCAGTTCCCTTCCGTTTCTAAGGAGGATTTATGTCCCAGATTACCAAACGTGCCCTGGAGGCATCCCTTAAGAATCTGCTTTTGCAGAAGCCCTTGAATAAAATCACCATCAACGATATTACCGAGGACTGCGGCATCAACCGCATGACCTTTTACTACCACTTTAAGGATATTTACGATCTGGTGGAGTGGGCCTGTCTGGAGGATGCCACCAAGGCGCTTGAGGGCAAGAAAACGGCGGAAACCTGGCAACAGGGATTTTTACAGATTTTCTATGCAGTCCGGGAAAACAAGCCATTTATTATGAATGTTTACCACTGCGTAAGCAGGGAACAGGTGGAAAAATACCTGACACCGCTGACCGACAACCTTCTTTTAGGTGTGATTGCCGAATTTTCCGAAGGCATGGTCGTCCGGGAAGAGGATAAGGAATTTATCGCCCAGGTCTACTCCTATTCTTTCATCGGCATTATGATTGACTGGATTAAAGACGGCATGAAGCAGGACCCGGAAACCCTGGTGGAACGGTTTACTCTTGTTATACAGGACGACATCCGAATGGCGCTGAACCGTTTCCGCAAAGACAAACCGTTATAAAACCGTGTTTTTATCAAAACATGCAGAATGATAAAAATTTTGACAGCTTTTTCCCCATGATTATTTTTTAGTCATGGGGATTTTTCTGTCTATGGTTCTTTCTCCCGAATACAGGTATAGTAAAGCCATCGAAAGGAAAAAATAAATTGATTTTCCTATTCACATGAAACAAAAACCAACAAACATCAACAGGAGGTAATGATTATGTATTACGGAGCAGGAACTTATGAAGCATTTGCACATCCGGAGAAACCGGAAGGCGTTGACAGAAAATCAGCTTATATTATCGGTACCGGTCTTGCCGGACTATCGGCAGCATTTTATCTCGTAAGAGACGGCCAGATGAAGGGTGAACGTATTCACCTGTTGGAAAAATTAGACTTAGCAGGCGGCAGCTGCGACGGCCGCAAGGATATCACAAAGGGCTTCTACATGAGAGGCGGACGTGAAATGGACAACCATTTTGAATGTATGTGGGATATGTTCCGCGACGTTCCTTCCATCGAAACCCCGGAGGTTTCCGTGCTGGATGAATATTACTGGTTAAACAAGCATGACCCTAACTATTCTCTTTGCCGTGCTTCCGTCAACTGCGGCGAGGATGCCCACACCGACAAGAAGTTCTGTCTGGACAAGGCTTCCGCACTGGCACTTTCCAAATTATTCATGACACCGGAAAAGGATCTGGAAGACAAGAAGATTTCCGATGTTCTGCCGGACTCCTTCTGGGACACCAACTTCTGGCTTTACTGGCAGACCATGTTCGCTTTCCAGCGTTGGTCAAGCGCTCTCGAAATGAAGCGTTACCTTTGCAGATATGTGCACCATATTGACGGACTGCCCGACTTCAGTGCTCTCCGTTTCACCAAATACAACCAGTTTGAAAGCATGATTCTTCCTCTGGTAAAATATCTGGAAGCACACGGTGTTCGCATTGAATACGGAATGGATGTGAAAAACGTCATCATTAAAAACGTAGGTGACAAGAAAATTGCCGAGAAGATTGTTTACCTCAAGGACGGCAAAGAAGAAGAAATCGGCCTGACCGAGGATGACCTGGTATTCATTACCAACGGCTGCTGCACCGATACTTCCTGCTACGGCGACCAGACCCACAAACCCGACCTTTCCGGTGTAAAGAACGGTGCCGGCGAGTCCTGGGATCTTTGGAAGAACATAGCAAAGCAGGCTGTAAACGGCGAATACGGCAATCCCGACAACTTCTGCGATGACTTTGAAGCAACGAACTGGATGAGTGCGACCGTGGAAACCTCCAACGAAGAGATCATTCAGCACATTATCAAGATTTGTAAGAGAGACCCGAGAGCGGGCAAAGTTACCACCGGCGGTATCGTTACCGTAAAGGACAGCACCGACAACTGGTATCTTTCCTGGACCATTAACCGTCAGCCCCAGTTCAAGGCACAGAATAAGGACTCCGTTTTAATCTGGGTATACTCTCTTTCCACCAACAAGGAAGGCAACTATGTAAAGAAAGCGATGCGCGACTGTACCGGTGAAGAAGTCTGCAGGGAATGGCTCTACCACATCGGTATTCCCACTTCCGAAATCGACGACCTGGCTAAGAATGCCTGCAACACCACGACCTGCTTCATGCCGTTCATCAATGCATTCTTCCAGCCCAGAAAGAAATCCGACCGTCCTCTGGTCGTACCCGAGGGCTCTGTAAACTTCGCTTTCTTAGGCCAGTTTGCCGAAACACCGAGAGACACCATCTTCACCACCGAGTACTCCATCCGTACCGGTATGGAAGCGGTTTACACCCTGCTTAATGTGGACCGTGCCGTTCCCGAAGTATGGGGCAGCCAGTACGATGTGCGTGAACTTCTTCGTGCCTGCTACTATGCTATCGACAAGAAGCCCATTTCCGAAGCCAAGCTTTCCTTCAAGGAAAAGGAAATGTTAAAGGTTGTCTTAAAGAAAGTAAAAGACACCGACATCGAGCTCCTGTTAAAGGACAGCGGACTGATTGAGTAAGCATTCTTCTCTCTATAGATCACATGATTACCACAAGCAGAACTCCCCCGGACTTTTGTCCGGGGGAGTTCTGCTATATGCTAACTATACCTGTTTTTTATTTTAAGGTTACGGTAAATACTATCGCTATCAGCAGGGTAATAACACCCGCTGCCATTGCCAGCAGAATTTTCTGGTAAGGTCTTTTTCCTGCCTTTTTTGTCTGTCAAAAGCTTTTGACAGGCGCCTTTTGTTCTATTTTCGGCAATAAATCACGCCTATGCCGGCTCCCTGCCCGCAAGAATGGCTTCCACATCTTTGATGTCCATGTCCGTTGCCGCCGCTATCTGCTCCGCCGTGAAGCCGTTTTTGTGCATATTCCCTACGAGTCTGGCTTCTGTTTTTGCTTCGCCAATCGCAATGGCTTTTTCCTCAATTCTTTCTCCCAAATTGCACATAACATTCACATCCTTCCTCAAATTTTCTTCTACCGGTATATGATACTCCGTTTCCATGATTGTTAATTTTTCTTCTACCGTAAGTTTCTGTGACAACAGTGCACCCAGCAAACGATGCAGCTCATACCCCTCTTCGGGTCCGGGCAATTCTTCCGACAGACCAATCATAATGATATTCATTAAATTAAGATTGCCCTTCCATTGATTTTTACCGACCAAATCCTCTTGTGTCAGATGAATATGACTCAGACTGTTCTCTTCCATATTCATACATACCCAGATGGAATATACACTCCGGATGTCATCATAATGTGAATTCACGAAATCACGCTCTTTCTGTGAAGAAATCAGCCTTCCTACATAAAAAACCGCCCTGTCTATGATTTTGTATTCCGTGGGATTGTTTTTCTGTGCCTCCACATTTAGGATAATTTTGTTCAGGGCACCTTTGTTTTTCCCTGCTGGGGCTTCCTCCGATGCAACCGGTTCTGTTTTAATCGGTTCCCATGCATAAAAAATAATGTCAAACTTTATGAGTCCTTCGTGAATTTCCTGATTTTCCGTATTGAGTCCTATAACCCTCTGCCCGTTTTCTTCCCGGGCTGTATTGGTCAGCCCCGGCTCCACCGGCACCATACTGATATAGGGCTCTCCTTCAATATACGGCACCACATCCTCCGGGACCATCCCTTTGTATACATCCACTGCATTTACAAGGATGTTGGCAATAATGTTTTTTTCCGCCAGCAGACGCTTGACACACATATCATACTGTGGAATGGCATCCGCCGCTTTTACTGCGTTTTTTAGTTCTGTACTCACAGTCTTCCTCCTTCTGTCCGGAATAACGATAGATATGTTATCCGCAAAGGCATCCAACTGTATCTATATTATACCTTGGTTTGTTTTTTGATACAACAAAATCTTTTATTTCGTGTATCTGTTTCTACTGTTACAAAAATGGAATAATAAGCAGGATGTTCCGAATGTTTCAGATACCGGTATGAACCGGCTTAGAATATAGAATAGTTAGAATTATCTGCTCAGAAAGCATTATAACGTAAATTTACAAACTATGCAAGGACAACTCTTTGATTTTTCTGCAATAAAGTAGTATACTAATTGCATTATTTTGAAACAAGAATGAAAGGACCGACTCTATGAATGTAAAGATTGTGGCAGACTCCACCTGTGATTTGTCTGCGGATTTGATTAAAAAGTATGACATTACCATTATTCCCCTTTGTATCGTGATGGGAGAAAACAGCTACTTTGACGGCATTGAAACCACACCGGAAGAAATATACAAATGGGCGGATGCCAACAAGACCACTCCCAAAACGGCTGCCGTCACCATCGACAATGCCGCTTCCCTTTTGAAACCTTTCATGGACGAGGACAGAGAAATTGTTTTCTTCGGTATTTCTTCCCAGATGAGCACTACCTGCAATGTGGTACGTCTGATTGGAGAGGAAGCCGGTTATGACAAGCTGCATGTCATTGATTCCCAGAGTCTTTCCACCGGAATCGGTCTGCAGGTTCTCTATGCCGCCAGACTTTCCATGGCAGGAGAAAGCGCTGCCTCCATTGTGGAAAAAGTAGAAAAAAGAAGGTCTGCCGTCAGTGCCAGCTTTGTCATTGATACCCTGACCTATCTGTCCCGCGGCGGCCGCTGCAATTCCGTTACCGCCCTGCTTGCCAATACCTTAAAGCTGAAGCCGGAAATCGTGGTAAAGGACGGTGCCATGATCGTTGCAAAGAAATACCGCGGTCAGCTTGGTTCCGTGCTTTTGAAATATGTCAAAGACCAGGAAGAAGCGCTGCTTGCTGCCGATAAAAACTGCGTGTTCATCACCCATTCCGGCTGCAGCGAGGACATTGTAGCGCCCGTAAAGGAATACTTAGAGAGCCTGTCCTATTTTGAAAATATCTATGTTACCAGAGCCGGCGGTGTGGTCAGCAGCCACTGCGGTCCCGGCACCTTAGGCGTTCTGTATTATACGGACGGCGAATAAAGTGAGACCCTATTTTCTCTTCTTTAGGTCAAATTTGAAGAAAATAAAAGGTGCAGACGAAGTTAAGGTCTGCACCTTTTGTTTTCTATGTATTTTGCGAAAGGATATTATGCAAACGGATTTTCGGTCGGATATCTTACGCCTGCGGGCTGGTTGTAGTCAAGGTCTTCGATGGGAACGCCGATGTACTTGAATACTTCGTACAGAGCTTTACCGAAGTGACCGAATGCCACTGCTCCGTGGTGAGGGAAGTTCTTTTCAATCAGAACGTGACGGTAAAATCTGCCCATTTCCGGAATAGCAAATACGCCGATGCTGCCGAAGGACTTAGTGGCAACCGGAAGTACCTCGCCCTGTGCAATGTATGCGCGGAGCTTGCAGTCTGAAGTACTCTGCAGACGGTAGAAGGTAATGTCGCCGGGCATGATGTCACCTTCGAGTGTACCGTTGGTAACTTCTTCGGGCAGGCTTCTTGCCATAATCATCTGGTTCTTCATGTTGCAGAATGCCAGCTTCTTGGAGCAGGTATTGCCGCAGTGGAAGCCCATGAAGGTATCCTTGTGTGTATAAGGGAACTTGCCTTCGATAGACTCTTTGTACATATCAGCAGGAACACTGTTGTTGATGTCAAGCAGGGTAACGGCATCCTCACTGACGCAGGCACCGATAAACTCGCTTAAGCAGCCGTAAATATCCACCTCACAGGATACGGGGATGCCCATACCGGTCAGACGGCTGTTTACATAGCAGGGAACAAAACCGAACTGTGTCTGGAAGGCAGGCCAGCACTTTCCGGCAATCGCTACATACTTTCTGTAACCTCTGTGCTGTTCTACCCAGTCAAGAAGGGTCAGTTCGTACTGTGCCAGCTTAGGCAGGATTTCCGGCTTTAAGTTGCCCTTGCCCAGTTCTTCTTCCATTTCCTTAACCTTTGCGGGAATACGCTCGTCACCTGCATGCTTATTGAATGCTTCAAACAGGTCAAGTTCGGAGTTTTCTTCGATTTCCACGCCTAAATTGTAAAGCTGCTTGATGGGTGCGTTGCAGGCTAAGAAGTTAAGCGGTCTGGGACCGAAGCTGATAATCTTTAAATCGGAAAGACCGATGATGGCTCTTGCAATGGGTAAGAAGTCGTGCAGCATGTCTGCACATTCTTCTGCAGTGCCAACGGGATATTCGGGAATATAAGCCTTTACATTACGGAGCTTTAGGTTGTAGCTGGCATTTAACATACCGCAGTAAGCATCGCCTCTGCCGCCAACTAAGTTATTCTGGCTTTCTTCTGCTGCCGCGATGAACATAGCCGGTCCGTCAAAATGCTTTGCCAGTAAGGTCTCGCTGATTTCGGGACCAAAGTTTCCGAGATATACGCACAGAGCATTGCAGCCTGCTTTTTTGATGTCTTCGAGCGCCTGTACCATATGAATTTCGCTTTCTACGATACAAACCGGGCACTCATACACATTACCGGTGCCGAACTTTGCGGTATAGGCCTCCATCAGGGCCTTTCTTCTGTTGACTGATAAGCTTTCGGGGAAACAGTCACGGCTGACTGCAACCACACCTACTTTTACTTCGGGAAAATTACTCATAATATTATCCTCCTTGTTTTTGCGGAGCAAAAATCCTGCTATGCATGCATAGCATATCCTCATGCGAGGAGAGGATTTATCCTCCTTGTTTTCTTTTACTATTCTCTCATTTTGTTATACTTACAGGCTTAAATTTTCGCCCTTAAGACCTAAGAAAGAGCCTTCGGGAAGTCCGCCTTCCGCATGGCCGATCAACCACTTGTTGACTGCCGCAAGCAGGGCATCTTCGTTGGGAGCCTTGCCGTTTTCTACCTTGGCATGGGGTGTTTTTAACTCATAATTGGTGCCCTTCGGAAGAACAACCGCTACCTGGAAGCCACCGTCCTCTACATGGCAAGGTGCATAGTGCAGGGTGGTTGCATAGATTTCCACTGCAGTGCCTGCGGGTACCAAGAACGCCTCTACCTTAGAAGTATCATAGGTAAAATCTGCTTCCACATCCTGCAGGGAACCGAGCATCAGTACCGCATCCTCTGCAGCAATGTTAATTTCGGAATCTCTGTGATATTCCAGGGCGTTTAATTTCTTGTTATGACCGTTGCAATAACCGATCTGAATAGGCATTTCTCCGTAAATAACACTGGACAGTTCTTCCTTTACAGGCAGTTTTTCCAGACTTTCCACAGAGGGTTCATAAACCACATCTGCGGGAATGGGAGTTTCTTTTAATACTGCAACAAGCTCTGCCACATCCACATGGCTGATGACGCGGCCGTATTTTTTGAATGCCGCATCCGTAACTTTTTTAATTTCCATCTTTCCACCAAATCCTTTCTTTTTGAGGTGCTGTTCTTATTCCGTCTGTGCCGGAACCTTACGCAGCGCCGTCCTTATTTCATCCGTTCCGGAACCTTACGCGCCGCCGTCCTTATTTCATCCGTTCCGGAACCTTACGCGGTGCCGTCCTTATTTCATCCGTTCCGAAGCCTTATTCGCCGCCTTATTTTATCACATCAAATACCGGTTTCAGCGCCGGATAAATCTGTTTGAACTGTGCGTATTTTTCATCGTATTTTGCGGCAATGGAAGGATCCGGCTCAATGGTATCCACTACCTTCACCATCTTCTCGGCAATTTCTTCCACGCTGCCATAAACACCGCAGCCTACCGCTGCCAGCATAGCCGCTCCCAGTGCAGGACCCTCTTCGCTCTCGATTTTGTCCACCTTCAAATTCAAAATATTGGCAATCATCTTACACCACAGCGGACTCTTGGCACCACCGCCGCAGATTTTGGTGCGGGTAATGGGAATGCCCAGGCTCTTTGCCACTTCCAGGGAATCCCTCAGTGCAAAGGCTACGCCCTCGAGCACCGCCTGTGTCATATCTTCTCTTGTGGTATCCATGGTAATGCCGGTAAATGTACCTCTGGCATTGGGATTGTTGTGTGGAGACCGTTCTCCCATGAGATACGGCAGGAAAAATACGTGGTTTTCTCCCAGTTTGTCAATACCTTCCTGTTCCTTGGCATATTCCTTGGTTTTCAGGATTTCATCCATCCACCATTTGTTGCAGGATGCCGCGGATAACATACAGCCCATCAGATGATAGGTGCCGTCCGCATGGTCAAAGGAATGCAGGGCATTGTTTTTGTCCACGCCGAACTTCCGGGAGGAAATAAAAATTGTACCGCTGGTTCCTAAGGAAATATTGCATCTGCCGTCTCCTACGGTGCCGGTGCCCACAGCTGCCGCCGCATTGTCACCCGCTCCGGCAATCACCTTTGCCGCAGCCGGAATGCCCAATTCCTCCGCTACCTCTTTTTTCAGGGTGCCGACCACTTCATAGCTTTCGTAAACCTTCGCAAGCCACTCCGGCTTCACACTGCAGATTTCGCACATCTCTTTGGACCAGGTCCGGTTCTTTACATCAAAGAGGAGCATACCGGATGCATCGGAAACATCGGTACAGTGCACACCGGACAGCCTGTATGCCAGATAATCCTTCGGCAGCATGATTTTCTTAATTCTTGCAAAATTTTCCGGTTCTTTATTTTTTACCCACAAAATCTTGGGCGCCGTAAATCCGGTAAAGGAAATGTTTGCCGTATATTCGGAAAGCTTATCCTTACCGATTACATTGTTCAGATAATCGCATTCTTCATAGGTCCTGCCGTCATTCCACAAAAGAGCGGGACGGATAACTTCATCGTTTTCGTCCAAAAGCACCAGACCGTGCATCTGTCCGCCGAAGCTGATGCCGGCAACCTCTTCCTTTTTTTCATCCTTAAGCAATTCCTTCAGTCCGTCCATCGACTGTATGTACCAGTCCTCCGGCTTCTGCTCAGACCAGCCGGGATGCGGGAAATACAGGGGGTATTCCCGGGAAACCGTCTTCTTTATTTTACCATTTTCGTCCATCAGTAAAAGCTTTACTGCGGAGGTTCCTAAATCCACACCAATAAACAGCATATTCGTATCCTTTCCGGTTTTCATTTGTCTGCTGTATCTGTTTGCAGACTTTCACATTTAAAAAAATTATACCGTATCCGGGGGATAAAAAACAACCGACTTTTTCTATATGAAATACCTATAAAATTAGTTACAATTTTGAGAAATCATGATACACTGAACAAAGATTTAATCTTTGGAAGGAATGAAGATTTTATGATAAGTATTTCCGAATATCCCGTACCTGTCCTGACAGGCGATTTTTCCCATAAAACCATACATGTAAAGGTTCCCGGCTCCAAGAGCATCACCAACCGTGCCCTGCTGCTTGCCATGCTTTCCGACGGAAAAAGCCATCTCACCGGCGCCCAGTTCTCCGAGGATTCTTCCCATTTTTTGCAGTGTCTTTCGGATTTGTCCTTTGATGTGGCATCCAGGCCCGAAACCGGTGAAGTTTCCGTGCACGGACTTTCCGGCAGACTGCCCGTAAAGAAAGCCTCCCTGTATGTGGGAAGCGCCGGCACCGCCGCACGCTTTCTGTCTGCCGTACTTGGTGTGTCGGAAGGAGAGTTCTTTTTAGACGCTTCCGAACAGATGAAAAAACGCCCCATGGCACCGTTGCTTTCCGCCTTGCAGTCCGTCGGCTGTGACATTTCCTTTGCGGAAAAAGAAGGATTTTTCCCCTTTACCCTGCATGCCCGCGGATTTCAGAACACGGACCTTACCATTGATATTGACAAAAGCAGCCAGTTTTTAAGCGCTCTTTTAATCGCCGCTCCCCTGGCAAAAGAGGATGTGATAATCAAAGTGGCCGGTACACACGGCATGGCATATATCGAAATGACCTGCCGTATGATGGAACAGTTCGGCGTTTTGACCGAACATCCTTCCCCGGACACTTTCCTTATAAAAGCCGGGCAGACTTACCGGGCACAGGATTATGCCATTGAACCGGATGTTTCCGCCGCCTGCTATTTTTATGCCCTGGCTGCCCTGTCCGGCTGCAGTGTCATTGTGGATGGCGTACCCGAACATTCCCTGCAGGGCGATACCGAATTTTTAAACATCCTTGAAAAAATGGGCTGCCGGGTTACCCGGACAAATGAGGGCATCTGCATAACCGGACCTGCTGCCTGTGCAGAGTCTGCCAGTGTAAAGTCTGCTGATGCATGCTCCGAAACTGCTTCCCTTGCTTCTGGCTCTGCTTCCCATGCTTCCGGCTCTGTTTCCCATGCTTCCGGCTCTGTTTCCCATGCTTCCGGCAGGCTGCACGGACTCACCGTGGACATGTCCTCCTGCTCCGACCAGGCGATTACTCTTGCCGCCATCGCTCCGTTTGCCGACAGCCCCGTTACCATTACCGGCATCGGTCATATCCGTGGACAGGAAAGTGACCGTTTAAGTGCCATCACCGAGAATCTCACTGCCATGGGTATCCGTTGTGATGAGAGAGCCGACTCCATAACCATCTATCCCGGAGTACCGAAACCTGCCCATATAAAAACCCATGACGATCATCGACTCGCCATGGGCTTTGCCGTTACCGGCTTGTTTGCAGAGGGCATTGTCATTGAAAACCCTTCCTGCTGTAAGAAGACCTTTGCGGAATTCTTTGAATGCCTGGAAGAGGCTGTGGAAAATCTGCAGAAGTAGTACGCATTTTTTGACTCATTTCTGCTTTTTTCGCTTTCAGGTCAAACCAAAATTACGGGCTCCGCGTACTTCTTTGACCCTGTAACACTTTTCCTCTCTCTGAGTCAAACCGGGTTTCTGTCCGGCACTTCTTTCTTTGACCCTGTAACACTTTTCTACTCTCTGAGTCAAACCAGGTTTCTGTCCGGCGCTTCTTTCTTTGACCCTGTAACACTTTTCCTCTCTCTGAGTCAAACCGGGTTTCCAGCCGGCGCTTCTTTCTTTGACCCTGTAACACTTTTCCTCTCTCAGGGTCAAATTCAGGGGCTTTTCTCCTATGGAGTTAAATAATGCGCAAAAAAACAGGGCTGCCGCTCAGCAAAATTGCTAATGCAGCAGCCCTTCCTTGTTTTTATGATTTTTATGCCGTAATCACGGTTCCGTTCTTTCCCTTAAGGGCATCCTTTACATGCTCCATGGAGGTGATAAGAACACTGCCGCCGGGTACTTTTTCCAGATAGGAAACGGCTGCTTCAATCTTCGGCAGCATGGTGCCTGCCTCAAATTCGCCGGCTTCCATCATGGCCTTTGCTTCCGCTACGGTCATCTTTTCAATCGGTTCCTGATTGTCCTTGCCGAAATTCCTGTAAACCTTATCCACACCGGTCAGAATAACCAGCGTATCCGCCTGTAAATCGGATGCTAACTTTCCTGCAATGCTGTCCTTCTCGATAACTGCGGATGCCCCCTTTAAGATGTGCTTCTGGGGAATCACGGGAATACCGCCGCCACCGCATGCAATGACAATCTGGTCGGCATCGGAAAGTGCCCTTATGGCATCAATTTCTACAATATCAATGGGGGAAGGCGCCGCTACCACACGTCTGTAGCCCTTACCCTCTTCCTCTGCCACATAATTGCCTTTTTTGATTTCAATTTCCGCATCATCCTTGGACATATAGCGGCCGATCTTCTTGGTCGGCTCATAAAAAGCTTCGTCATAGGGGTCCACGGTTACCTGGGTTAAAACAGTGCTGACGGTTTTCACAATACCACGGTCCAAAAGCTCGGCACGAAGGGAATTCTGGATATCGTAGCCTACATAACCCTGGCTCATGGCAGAACATACGCACATAGGAGCGGGGGTATAATCAATGTAAACACGGCGCAGCTCGGTCATTGCTTTGTGAATCATGCTGACCTGCGGGCCGTTGCTGTGGGTAATGGTGAGCTGGTAGCCGTCCTCTACTAAATCTGCCAGTGCCTTTGCGGTCTTTTTAACGGCATCCAACTGCTCTAAGGTAGTGGAACCGAGTGCTTCGTGTCCCAGGGAAACAACTGCTTTCTTTTTACTCATGAGAAAAATCTCCTTTTCTATCGTTTTATTTTATTCTGCGGCACGCTGCTTTTCCAGCTCCGCTCTTTTCTTTCTCTCCTCGGTAATGTCATAGTATTTGTCCGTAATGATGCCGCGGGTTACCAGACTGTCATAGGTTGCCCTCTGTGCCTCCGTCATTTTCATTCCCACGGAGGAATTCAGATCCGTGATAACACAGCCGGTATAGGCAATCAGCCAGAAAAGCGGAGAATCGTCCTTGGGAATCATCTCCCAAAGCTTCGCTTCCGGTATGCCGGTTACATTCATCAGTGTATGCAAATGTCCTTCCTTCATGGGAAGATAGCCCCCGTCGGGAAGAATTACGCCTTCCTTAAAATCCGCACTTTCCATGCGTCACCTCTTTCTCATAAAAACATATTCGGGCATGACCTGCCCACCCTTTCCAAAACACGGAAAAATATGTATTTATCATAGCATATTTTTCCGTTTTCGGCAATAAAAACAGGGCATCCGTTTCCGGACACCCCGTATTATCTTAACTGCATGCAAAAATGGGTAAATCTTATTTTATTTTGTTTCTTTCTTTTCCTTTTTAGCCAGAAATACCAGAACACAGGCACTTCCTGCTGCAAGCAGCACGTAAGGAAGTACATGGGTGGTATCGCCGGTGGAAGGATTGCCGTTCGTAAGCATGGAAGCATCGGAGGTAACGGTAATGGTGGTGCTGACGCTGCCTTCTACGAAATCCATGACAACCGTGTGGCTGCCGTCGGACAGGGTATCCAGATAGGATGCCGGAAGACCGATGGTAGCATAATAGGTCTCTGCATTGGCTTCTGCAGGTGCTGCCAGCTTTACCAGTGCCTCAATTGCATTGCTCTGGGAAGGTAATTCTGAAACAGCACTTTCAGCTCCTGTGGAAACGCTCAAACCGGATGTAGGTGCAGGCGCTTCACTGGTTGCAGGTGCTTCACTGGTTGCAGGCGCTTCACTGGTTGCAGGCGCTTCACTGGTTGCAGGCGCTTCACTGGTTGCAGGTGCTTCCGTTGTCGGGGTCTTGGTAGACGAAGGCGCCTGTGTTTCCGGAGCCGGAGTAACTACAGGTGCTGTTCCGCCGACTTCAATATCTATCTGTACAGGAGCTTTCTCTCCCATAAGATATACCCCATCCACGCGGATTGCCACAAAATGGTTCTTGGGAACGTCTACCTGAAATGTATACTCCTGGCCGGAGTTACGCAGGTAAATACCGTCCGCACCGGAGGTCAATGACACCGCTGCAGATGCCCATGTACCGCAAAGCAGGGTAAGGGCTGCTACGGATGCCACCGTCCATGAAAATAACTTGGTTTTCTTTTTCTTCATTGTTTTCCCTTTCTGAAAGTATATTTCTATACTTCCTCACACAATAAATATATTTGCATGCATGTAAGACCTTAGTTTTATCCATACATCAGACAGGAACTTATGGCAAAGCCGATGCTCCAAAGCCCGGCCAGCCGTTGTACCGCCTCCGTATGTCCATTATGAAATGCTTCCCACCGGCCGAACAGCACGGCAACCGGAACCGGCAGAAACAACATATAGCGGAAATCCATGCTGCATCCGAAAGGATACCGCAGGTAAAAAAACACCGTGCCCATCCAGAGAATTCCCGCCGCCAGAAGGCAGAAATTTCTTTCCCTGTCTTTTTCTTTCCATTTTATGTAATGCACCATGGCACAGATACTCAAAAGCGCCTGTACGACGTTAAAAAACAACAGCATTGCGGGTATCCAGCCATAGCAGGTAAACTGAAATTCTCCGAACAGGGAAGACTTCAGGGCATACACGGGAAGATTGTAATCTGTCCATACATTGGCATAGGGAGTTGTAAACAGGTTCCTGATATCCCAAAGAAACAATCTCTGCCAAACCGACCGGTCCCCCGTATACAACGCACTGTCCCTGGACATTTCCAACACATACGTGAGCGGTTGTCTGAAAAGAAGATAATTCCGCAGACTGTACCAGAGTCCCAACGGCAGACTGATTGCGCCAAAGACCGCATATTTTAGTAAAAGTCCCTTCCATGTTCCGGTTTTGCATGCCATAAAGAAACTCCTCGCAAAAACCACCGCCGTAAACACTGCCAGTGTTGCCATGGATATCTTGGTCATCATGCCAAGTCCGTAGATAACCGCCAGAAGCAACGTATTTTTCCAGCTCTTTTCCTTTTCCCATTTCAGGGTAAAAAGAAATGCCAGAAGCATAAACATTCCGCAAAGAGCATCCGGTCCCAGCCTTCCTCCGCTCAGAAAATAAACCGGCAAAAAGGAGACAAGGAGCAAAGCCCGGTACAGACCCTTTCCCGAAAGTCCGCATTCCCTGAAAATGGCACAGGCAATCAGCAGACTGAAGCAGGACGCGGTACAGGAAACCGTCCTTGCCGCATCCACCAGATAATACGCTTCCGAACAGCTGAGAAGTCCGTTTTGCAGCTTTGAAAAAAAGGCTCCCGCAAAATAGTACAAGGGCTGCTGGTAAAACTGCAGATAATTATCCGGGGGAAGCATCCCCTGCATGGCAAGGAGCAGATAAGAAGCATGCCCTCCCGACGACAGGTCAATTCCCCACAAATCATGGGAGCGGACGGTAAGCGGTGTATAAAGCAGGTAAACCACGCGCATGAAAATTCCCATGGAAAGAATAAGACCTGTAATCTGTTCTTCCGTGTAGGTATTCTTTTCTTTTTTCCGCAAGCAGTCCCGCAGCAGAATAACCACACCCGAAATTTGAAACAAAAGATTGGCATACCGCACATACCGGACGTTTCCTTGTTCCAACCGTAAAACCCTGCTTATAAGATAAGAAAACAGGACAAAAAGCAGGACACCTGTATAAAGCAAAGCTTTTTTGAAAGATGTTTTCATAGCGTCCTCCCTCCTAAGCAATATTCCAGTCAGCCAGCACTTCCAGTACCTGATTTACAAAATCCACACGGATGCTCTGCCCCGTAAGCACCGGATAATACAGAACATACAGTGCAATGCTGATGCCCGAAAGAACCAGTATGTTTCTTTTTCTGTGCCTGCTTACGGATACGGAGTTTCCAATCATCGGTACTAAAATAAGCGAACTGATAAAATACTGGTAAACAAAAACCGTCCGGTGTACGAAAAGCCATGGCAGAAGCATGGACGCATAGGCAATGATTAAAAACAGCGCCCTGCGGCAGTGTTTTCTTTTCCACAGATAAAACTGGTGAAGCAGTGCGATAAGCCCGCCTACGGCAAGCAGCGGATTTAAGAAGGTCATTACCACGCTGACGGTGCCGTCCGCAAAATACACCCTGCTGTCGGCAAGCGGTTTGCTTCCGTAGAGCCACTGATACCATTCCGAGGAATACGGATGGTCAAACACGCAGCTGCTGTGATAACTAAGCATCAGCCCGGCATTGGCAATCATATGCCCGAAAAGTCCCTTGTCCGGATAAGCCTTTACAAAGGGCAGGTAGGAAAGTGTGTAAATGCCAAAAGGTATGACGATAAAACAAAGCACACACCACAGACCTGTTTTCACAAGGAAACTCCTGTGTTCCTTTATTCCCTTTATCCCTCCGATGTGTTCAAGCAGAAACCAGAAAAACAAAACAGCAATACCTGCTGCCGCATACACTCCCGTCCACTTGATGGCAACGGCAAGTCCCATGGAAATGCCTCCGAAAAGAAGCCAGAGTCTCTGCTGCCACATCGGTTTGTTTTCTGAAAGCACCTGTATGTAGCCGTACATGCCAAAAAACATGAGCATCGAAAAGAACGCAACCAGAATATCAATGGTGGCAATCCGAGACAATGTCGTATTCATAAATGCTGTCCCTGAAAGTACCGCCGAAAGACAGGCGATGTCCGTCCTGCAAAATATTTTCCGGGCAAACAGGTACATAAGCGGGATTAACAGTGTTCCAAACAGGGCACACATAAAACGCCAGCCGAAGGGATTCATGCCAAACAGGGCAATTCCTATGGAAATAATGCTTTTTCCCAGAGGCGGGTGCGTGTTTTCATAGATGGAAAGCCCGTGCAGGAATTCATAAGCCGTCCTGCCGTGGTATACTTCATCAAACATGGTTTCATCATAATAAGTCGGTTCCCTGATAAACAATTCCTGTTCATCAAAAAGCTGCGGATAATCCGCCGCATTGGCGGGAAGAACCGGCTCTCCCGCATCATCCAGACAGACGATTTCCATAATCTGTGCCTTATCCTCCATGAGAACCATTCCCAGGGAAGATACCGTCCGGTCAATCTCTATGTTATTCCAGCAAAATGCACTCTCCACCGAGTACCGGCTCTTTACAATTTCCCAGGTATCGGTACTCCTGTCATATACCGAAAACGAAATTTCCCGCTTTCCCTTATAGCCCAGATAAACGGAAATTCCGGAAATCGGCTGTTCTCCGTCAAATTGCAGGACAATTTCATTTTCTCCCACTTCCCCCACCTTTATGGTTTCAAAGGTTTCCGGGGTATGCAGGCTGCCCAGCCGGTAAAAGATACAGATGCCGAAAATCAGGGTAAACGCCGCCATGCAGAAAAAATCCCTTGCCGTAAGGCGGCTGTTTGCAGCTGCATATGTCTGAGTAAGCGCTGCCGCCGATTGTTCCCGCCCGCCGTCACTGACATCCCGGATTGCAGGTTCCGCTGCTGCGGCAGGCAGTGTCACTGCCGTATCGGATTGTCCCGGGGCGCCAAGCGCCCGCACCAGCGCCGTCACAACCGCCATTCCCATAAGACATACCGAAAAAATATATGCCACCGGGATGTTTTCCACATTTCCCATATCCCTGCCGTGCTGCAAAAAAATCTGCGTGGCAATATTCCAGAGGAAGAGTCCGGCACCGCCGTATAGATACTCCGGCAAAAAAGCCTCCCTTCCGATGTTCTTTTTCTGAAGCAGTCTGTCCGCCATGCAAAGCACCGTCAGTACAAACATGGTCAGGTACATGGCTTTCAGATTGCCGGAAAGAATAAAGCAGGAAATTCCCGGCTGAAACAGATAAAACGCAAGCGCCCTTTTCTGTGCAGACGCTGTCCGTCTGCGGCTGATATAAAAATACAGGAGTCCTAAAATCATCCATTCCGTTGACAGACAAAGCAGGTTCCGGCTGCTTCTTGTCTGTAACATAAAAAGCGGAACTATCCGGGTAGCTATGTAAAACAGCAGAATTTCTCCCCGGGAAAATCCCACCGGTCCTTTTTTCTTGCAGGTCAGGTAAGTAACCCAGAACAGGACGCAAAATACAATTACCGCAATAAAACATGAAAGCATATTCTTACTTTCCCTCACCCTTCTTCATGGTATTCCTTCTCTGTATTGACCTGCCATATGGCCTTTCTGTCCTTCTTTTCATCGAACAGACAATCCACCGCCGTCATGGCCGTCAGCATGGAATGGTCCATATTGTTGTACCGGTGCTGTCCGTTTCTGCCAATGCAGTAAAGATTTCCGATGCCGTCCAGCCACCGGCGCAGCTTAGGCATTTCCGCATACGTGTCAAAATATGCAGGATATGCCTTTTTCACCTTTTCACAATGGGACAGACGAACCTTTGCACCGGAAGAAAGAATGCCCATCTGTATCAGTTCTTTTCTGCCGAAATTCCGCCATTCTTCCGGGGACATGTTCCACATAGCGTCCCCTTCTTCGCAGAAATACTCCAGCCCCAGAAAGACGGTGTTCTCCGCATCCTTTACCAGATAGGGCGACCAGTTGTTAAATATCTGTATGCGGCCCATTTTTACCGCCCGCTCCTGCACATAAATCCAACAGTCCGGAAGCAATGCCGTTTTCCTCTTTTTACCGGAATTCTTTTTCCCATAAGATACCTTTTTTACGGATGCCATATCCACCAAAAGCCCGACCGTCACAAAATCCCGGTAAGGCAGTCCGGAAGCAATTTTTCCAATCCTTTCGGGCACATCGTTCATGGCTGCCACCAGATCCTTTACCGCCATACCGGAAAAAACGGTGTCCGGCTCCAGGTACTTTGTTTCCCCGTCCTGCTCATAGGAAACCCTGCTTATTCTGCCGTCTGCCTGTGTGAGTCCTGTTACTTTGCAGCCGCACCAAATCTCCCCGCCAAGCGATTTGAATGTTTCCGCTGCCGCCTCCCACATCTGTCCGGGACCGTATTTCGGATAATAAAAAGTCTCAATAAGAGAGGTTTCCACATCTCTTTTTCTGCCGTGGAGAATCTTGCCGAACATATCCTTTATCACCGCCGAAACCGAGAGTCCCTTTACCCGCTGGGCACCCCAATCCGGTGATATCTGCGAGGGATGCCGTCCCCACAGTTTTTCCGTATAGCCTTCAAAGAAAATACTGTACAGCTTTTTCCCGAAACGGTTGATATAAAAATCCTCCAGAGAATTTTCCTTCCGTTTCCGGACGCAGGATTTCAAGTAGCTGAAGCCTGCCTGCAGCATGGTCACAAGGCCTAAATTTTTAATCGTTGTGAAATTCATTTTGACCGGATAGTCAAAGAAATGCTTCCGATAATAGATATGGGACACCCTTTTCCGCACAAGAAAATCGGCGGGCAACATGTCCTTCCACCAGTCCATAACCCTATTATTTTTGGTAAAAAAGCGGTGACCGCCCATATCCATACGGTTTCCGTCACAATTTACTGTTTTGGAAATACCGCCCATGAACCCGCTTTCTTCCAATATTACGACCTGATACTGAGAATTTTTCCGCAAAATTTCCACACCGGCAGTAAGACCCGCCGGTCCGGCTCCTATAATCACAATCTTTTTCATTTTTTCCTTTCACACAGTGCCAGGGTCCTTATCCCGGGTTGTTTCGGAGGTCTGTTACTCTTCCGTCAGTTTTTTCGCCACCACCACAAATCTTCCCTCATTTGTGTGGTAGCTGCAGGTGGATAACAGCAGGACCTTATCCCCAAACATAAGCTCTTCATCGGTTTTATACAGGGCCGATTTTTCAACCCCTTCCTTAAAGTCTGCAAAGGTCTGTTCATCCGTTAAGCTTTTATACTGATAATAACGGAATCCCGCCTCGCCTTCCTCATAAATCTTGCTGTAGAAAGCAGCCACGATTTCATAGGTTCCCTGCTCGTATAAGGTATCAAAATAAATACGGATGCTCTGCCCAGTAGTCCCTCTTTTCATAGTAAGGCAGGGTGCCGAACATGGTGCGGTTCTTCATGCGGTGCCCGTATACCACATACAGATTGCCCTCTTCCGTGCAGGAAGCATCCAAAAAGGGCGTACCGCTCCGGGCATCCGAACCGTCGAATGCTCTCCGCAGATAATATTCCGGATCCGTGGGCGTATACATCACCGGATAATTTACTTTGGTTCCGTCTATGCAGATCCAGCCGTAAAAATCCGGATTTTCCTCATAAAAGGGCAGATACGGAACCAGCATCCCGGTGGCTGCATCCGTTTCCATGACCGTTCTCGGTTTTCCTGCCACCTTTTCTTTGGGCGCCGAAGCAGTCCCCGTGGCTGTCTCCGCTTCACTTCCGTCCCCTGCTCCGTCCTTGCCAGCGTTTCCGTTCTCTGCGCCGGAAGTATTCTGCACGTCCGAACTGTCTGTTTCCTCCCCCGAAAATCCGGCTGTTTCGGAAAGCTTGGCGGCTAAATCCGAGAATGCCTTATCCTCTTTATATTGTTCCGCCAGCGTCCATACAATTTTGCCTGCCGAAAACAGGAAAACTGCGGCGCAGACCCCCATGGCGATATGTATCCCTATCTTCTTTTTCATACCGGTTCCCTCTTTGCTAATGCTTAATTTTAAAGGCTTCCCTGTCATTTGTCAATGAAACTTACAGGCAATATTTTGCAACAAAATTTTGCTTCCATATATTGCATGCAATCTTTTGCATTTTGGGGCGTCCCGTGTTATGCTGATATTATTATAAAAAAATGTAAAAAGGAGATTTCCATGAAAAAAACAAGAAAGTACTTATCCCTTCTGCTTCTTATGTCCGTATTTTTCCTGTGTGCCTGCTCCACCTACGCCAACAAATCCTATACTTTTAATGTCAGTACGGGGGAACAGATCGAAGTGACCTTAAATGTGAAAGAAGGCTATGATTTAAGCCAGGAAAACGGACAATTCACCGTTTCCGACAAGGACGGCAACGATATTCTGACCGGCATTTTCCTTTTAGAGGGCTATACCGACTCCTACCGGGAAGTCGTGGATGCCGACCCGGATGCCACGGTTTTAGAGGATAAAAGCACCGGTGGTATTACTTATTTATATTATGAATACGACGGGGAAACCGGCATGGAGCACAACTTTATTGTGGACATTGACGGCGCCAAAACCGGAGTCCTGCTTGCCAGCCGGGCTTCCGAAGAAGCAGCTTCCAAAGCCTTCTCCATGTTAAGCTTTGAAAAGGCGGAGTAAGCTGTGCTGAAAGATGCTGCTGTAAAAGAACATACATAAAGGGCATGTGCGAAAGGAGGTTCCCGAAATTTTGGGAGTTTTCCTTTCTCACATGCCCTCTTTTTTTTACAGATTGGAGTAACCCATCAGGTATTCATCCACCTGTCTGGCAACGGCTCTGCCTTCCGCAATCGCCCATACCACTAAGGACTGTCCTCTGTGCATATCACCGGCACAGAATATCTTGTCCCGGCTGGTCATATAGGAGCCGGGTGCCGTTTTCACATTGGTCCTCTCGTTCACATCCACCTGAAAAGCCTTGGTCACATATTCTTCACTGCCTAAGAAACCGGCGGCAATCAGCACTAAATCTGCCGGGATTTCCTTTTCCGTACCCTCAATGGGCTTCATCAGCATTCTGCCCGTCTTTTTATCCTTTGTGGGCGCAAGTTCTACTGTTCTGGCTGCTTTCACATGTCCCTTTTCGTCCTTGATAAATTCCGTTACCGTGGTCTGGTACACTCTCGGGTCCTTGCCGAATACGAAAATGGCTTCTTCCTGACCGTAGTCCGTCTTGCAGACCTTCGGCCATTCGGGCCAGGGGTTGCTTTCCGCTCTGGTAAGCGGTGCCTGGGGCATCATCTCTAACTGGGTAACGCCTGCCGCCTTCAGACGGATTGCCGTTCCCACACAGTCGTTGCCGGTGTCGCCACCGCCGATAACCAGTACCTGTTTTCCCTTTGCCAGCTCGTAAGGCACCTTGGAAAAATCGCTGTCCAGTAAGGTTTTCGTTACTCTGCCTAAGAAGTCCACAGCAAAGTAAATGCCTTCCGCATCCCTGCCGGGTACGGAAATGTCACGGGGATGGGATGCACCGCAGGCTAAAATCACGCTGTCATACTGCTGCATCAGTTCCTCCGCCGTCACATCCACGCCCACGTTTACATTACAGCAAAATTCCACACCGGCTTTAGTAAGTAAATCCACTCTCCGGTCAATGACCTTTTTGTCTAACTTCATATTGGGAATGCCGTAGCGGAGCAGTCCGCCCGGTCTGTCGCTTCTTTCAAAACCGTTTCCCTGGTGGCCTCTTCTGTTTAAGAGCTGGGCAGCCGCCAGTCCGGAAGGACCGCTTCCTACGATGGCTACCGTCTTGCCGGTACGCACACCCGGTTCTTTTTCTTCCACAAGACCGTTGGCATATGCATATTCAATCAGGGTTCTTTCATTGGCTTTCGTGGATACGGGAGCCGCATGCACGCCGCAGGTGCAGGCTGCTTCGCAGAGCGCCGGGCAGACCCTTCCGGTAAATTCCGGGAAGCTGTGGGTGCTTGCCAGTCTCTTGTATGCCTGATCCATTCTGCCGCTGTGGACAAGCTGGTTTACTTCCGGTATCAGATTGTGCAGGGGACAGCCGGACGCCATGCCCGCAATCATCATACCCGCCTGGCAGAAAGGAACGCCGCAGTCCATACATCTGTCTGCCTGTTTTTTTGCCTCTTCCACAGGTGCCACATCATGAAATTCCTCAAAATTCTTTATTCTTTCTTCGATGCTTTCCATTGTTCCTTCCCTCCTTATGCCTTTCCTACGCTTACATAAAAGGCCTCAATCTGTGCCTCTTCCTTGCCCATACCCTGTTCCTCAAACTGTGCGGAGAGGTGGAGCATGCGCTTGTAATCACCCGGAATAATCTTCTTGAACTTGGGCAGGTATTCTTCAAAATGCTTTAAGATTTCCGCACCCTTTAAGGAACCGGTTGCTTTGGTGTGGTTTTCAATCATATGCAGAAGCTCTTCTTCATCTGCCTTGTTGTCCACCTTTTCCATGAGAACCATTTCCTTGTTCAGATTTTTGTATAAGCAGTTCTGGTCATCAAGTACATAGGCAATACCGCCGCTCATGCCGGCTGCAAAGTTCTTGCCGGTAGGGCCGAGCACTACCACACGTCCTCCGGTCATGTATTCGCAGCCATGCTCACCGACGCCTTCAACTACCGCTACGGCACCGGAGTTACGGACGCAGAAACGTTCGCCCGCCATGCCCGCAATATATGCTTCACCGGAGGTAGCGCCGTAAAGCGCCACGTTACCGATGATAACATTTTCCTCGGTTTCATAAGCGGCATCCTTGGGCGCATACACAATCAGCTTACCGCCGGATAAGCCCTTGCCGAAGTAGTCGTTGGAGTCGCCGCAGAGGTCAAGTGTAAGTCCCTTCGGAATGAAGGCGCCGAAGCTCTGTCCGCCGGCACCGGTACATGCCACGGTAATGGTATCTTCCGGCATGCCTTCCGGGTATCTGCGGCACATTTCCGCGCCGAGCAGGGTACCGAAGGTACGGTCGGTATTGGTCAGTTCAATGGAAACTCTGGCGGGAGTGCCGTTTTCCAGGGCTTCCTTTACCTTCTTCTGTTTCAGAAGTACAGTTTCATCCTTTACTTTATTCAAGGCAAAATCATACACCTGAGCCGGATTGAAAGCGGCATTGCCGGACTGCTTTAAGATAGCGCTTAAGTCTAACTTTGCCTCTCTGTCCGTCAGATGTTCTTTTGTCTTTAACAAATCGGTTCTGCCCACCATTTCTTCCACGGTGCGGACACCTAATTTTGCCATATATTCCCGGAGCTGTCTGGCAATGAAGAGCATAAAGTTCTCCACATATTCGGGCTTGCCGGTAAATCTGGCACGAAGCTTGGGATCCTGAGTGGCAACGCCCATGGGGCAGGTATCGAGGTTACATACACGCATCATGACGCAGCCCATGACAACTAAGGGTGCAGTTGCAAAGCCGAATTCCTCTGCGCCAAGCAACGCGGCAATGGCTACGTCCCTGCCGCTCATCAGCTTACCGTCGGTTTCCACGATAACTCTGTGACGCAGGCCGTTGGAAATCAGGGTCTGATGTGCTTCCGCAAGACCCAGCTCCCAGGGAAGGCCGGCATTGTGGATGGAGCTTAGGGGTGCCGCACCGGTACCGCCGTCATAACCGGAAATCAGGATAACCTGCGCACCTGCCTTGGCAACCCCTGCCGCAACCGTGCCGACACCTGCTTCGGAAACTAATTTTACGGAAATTCTTGCATTTTTATTGGCATTCTTTAAGTCGTAAATAAGCTGTGCCAAATCCTCAATGGAATAAATATCATGATGAGGGGGCGGGGAAATCAGGCTCACACCGGGTGTGGAATGTCTGGTCTTGGCAATCCAGGGGTAAACCTTTCCGGCAGGCAGGTGACCGCCTTCCCCGGGTTTTGCACCCTGCGCCATTTTAATCTGGATTTCCTTGGCACTCAGTAAATAACGTTCGGTAACTCCGAAACGGCCGCTGGCTACCTGCTTGATGGCAGAGCTTCTGTCGTGGTCGGTTCCTGCCGTTGCCAGTCTTTCGTCGCTTTCACCGCCTTCGCCGCTGTTGGACTTGCCGTGCAGATGGTTCATGGCAATGGCAAGTGTGGTATGAGCTTCCTCGGAAATGGAACCGTAGGACATCGCACCGGTCTTGAAACGCTTTACAATGGACTCTTCGCTTTCTACTTCGGAAAGGGGAATGCCTTCCTCCGGGTAGTTAAAGTCAAGCAGGCTTCTTAAATAACCGGTATCCTCTGCATCCACCATTTTGGTATATTCGGTAAATTTGCCGTAGTCTCCTTCTCTTGTGGACTGTTGCAGCATATGGATGGTCGCGGGATTGTAACGGTGCTTTTCGCCGCCGCTTCTCATCTTGTGGCGTCCCACGCTGGCTAAGCTGTAGTCCGTCTGTAAGCCCAGAGGGTCAAATGCCTTGGAATGCTGGGCATCGGTCTGTGCGGCTAAATCTTCCAGTGTGATACCGCCGATACGGCTGACCGTACCGGTGAAATATTTCTCGGTTACTTCCCTGGAAATACCGATGGCTTCAAAAATCTGGCTGCCCTGATAGGACTGGATGGTGGAAATGCCCATCTTGGACGCAATCTTTACAATGCCCTGCAGAATGGCGTTGTCGTAGTCTGCAACGGCTGCGTAATAATCCTTGTTCAAAAGTCCCTCTTCAATCAGCTCCCCGATGGTGGCATGTGCTAAATACGGGTTGACTGCGCTGGCGCCGTAGCCAAGCAGGGTCGCAAAATGATGCACCTCTCTCGGTTCTGCGGACTCCAGAATAAGAGACATGGCAGTACATTTCTTGGTCTGTACCAGATGTCTGTGAACGGCTGCCACCGCTAAAAGGGAAGGCAGTGCCACATGGTTTTCGTCCACACCTCTGTCGGAAAGGATGAGCACGTTGGCGCCCTTTCTGTAGGCCTTGTCCACTTCTACGAACAGATGGTCCAGCACTCTCTGGAACGGGGTGCTCTTGTAGAACAGGATGGAAACCTTTTCTACCTGAAAACCGGGCTTGTTCATATTTTCGATTTTCAATAAATCCAAATCTGCCAGAATGGGATTTTCAATCTTGAGTACATGGCAGTTCTCCGGCTTTTCCTCCAACAGATTACCGTTTTTGCCCACATAAATGGTGGTGGAGGTTACGATTTTTTCACGTACCGCATCAATGGGCGGGTTCGTTACCTGCGCAAACATCTGCTTAAAGTAACCGAACAGCGGCTGGTATTCCTTGGACAGTACAGCAAGCGGCGTATCCACACCCATGGCGCCGATGTGCTCGGAACCATTCAGTGCCATGCTGCAGATACCGTCATGGTATTCTTCGTAGGTGTAACCGAATGCCTTCTGCAGACGGGCACGCTCCTCCGGTGTGTAGGAAGGCACCATCTTGTTGGGAATTTTTAACTCCCGCAGGGAAATCAGGTTGCTGTCCAGCCATTCACCGTAAGGCTCCTTGTGCGCGTAGGTTTCCTTAATTTCTTCATCCGTGAAAATCTTGCCCTTTACGGTATCGATTAAGAGCATTTTGCCGGGATGAAGACGTTCTTTCTTTAATATATGGCTTTCTTCCAGAGGCAGCACGCCCACTTCGGAAGAAAGGATGAGTCTGCCGTCATCCATGACATAATAACGGGAAGGACGCAGGCCGTTTCTGTCCAGTACGGCGCCCATCACATCACCGTCAGAGTAAAGAATGGAAGCCGGGCCGTCCCAGGGCTCCATCATGGTTGCATAATATTGGTAGAAATCGCGGCATTCCTTGGAAATGGTGTCGTTGTGGGACCAGGGCTCCGGAATTAAAACCATGGCTGCCAGAGGCAGGGGCATACCGCTCATTACCAGAAATTCCAGAGTGGCATCCAGCATGGCGGAGTCAGAACCGTCCTTATGAATAACCGGCAGTACCTTGCTCATGTCGTCCGGGTCAAAGGTATCGGTATGCATGGTTTCTTCACGGGCAAGCATCTTGTCCACATTGCCCTTAATAGTATTGATTTCACCGTTGTGTACGATAAAGTGGTTCGGATGCGCTCTTTCCCAGCTCGGGTTGGTGTTGGTGGAAAAACGGGAATGCACCATGGCAATGGCGGTAGTATAGGACTCATCCTGTAAATCCTTAAAGAAAGTACGGAGCTGTCCTACCAGAAACATTCCTTTATATACAATCGTTCTGCAGGATAAGGAGGGAACATAGGTGTTGTCGTTGCTCTGCTCAAACACTCTTCTTACCACATACAGCTTTCTGTCGAAGTCAAGGTCACTGCCGATACCTGCGGGTCTTTTGATAAAGCCCTGGTAAATAGCGGGCATGCAGGATCTGGCTTTCTTGCCCAGCACCTCCGGTACGGTCAGCACTTCACGCCAGCCTAAGAATTCCATGCCTTCTTTTTTTACAATGATTTCAAACATCTTCTTCGCCTGGCCGCACTTTAATTCGTTCTGGGGAAAGAAGAACATGCCTACGCCGTATTCTCTTTCTTTTCCTATTGCGATGCCTGCCTCCTTGCAGACCTTCTGAAAGAAATGATGCGGCACCTGGGTCAATATACCGACGCCGTCACCGGTTTCTCCTTCTGCGTCCTTTCCGGCACGATGCTCCAGATGTTCTACAATTTTCAGAGCATCATCCACGATCATGTGGCTTTTCTTACCATGTATATTGACGATAGCGCCAATACCGCAGTTGTCATGCTCAAAATTGCTGTCATACAATCCGGCTTCTTTGTTTTCCATACTGATTTCCTCCTCGCCTTTTTATGAGAATTTTCCCCATTTTTGCAGGTATGGCTTATTGAACTTCAACGAAATTTCCTATTGAAACAAAAAAGGCATCCCGGAACTTCCCGCTTTCGCTCTTTCTATAGAAGAAACGAAAACCCGTTCCAAGACGCCTTTGTCTTTCAAACCTGCGTGTAAAATTTTATAAAGTTGATTGTATAATAGGCTTTCTTTTTTGTAAAGTACTTTTTTTTATTTTTTTTTGCAAAAAAGTTCTTGACATTTCCAGAAGCAGGGTGCATACTACGAAACATAAAAAGCAAAGGCGCTTTGGAGAACTTCTCCGAAGTGCCTTTTTTGTATTTCGAAAGGAGAAAACATTATGGCAAAGAGCATTCCCGAACTCTACGGAAGCCTGGTATTCAACGACAAGATCATGCGTGATAAGCTGCCCAAGGATATCTATAAGGCGCTCCGCAAAACAATTGAAAATGGTACACACTTGGAGTTGGATGTAGCCAACTCGGTTGCAGTAGCAATGAAAGAATGGGCCGTTGAAAACGGTGCTACTCATTTTACCCACTGGTTCCAGCCTATGACAGGATTTACCGCAGAAAAGCATGACAGCTTTATCAGCCCGACAGGGGATGGACAGGTCATCATGGACTTCTCCGGCAAGGAATTAGTAAAGGGCGAGCCCGATGCTTCCAGCTTCCCTTCCGGCGGCTTACGCGCCACCTTTGAGGCAAGAGGTTATACCGCATGGGACCCTACCTCTCCCGCTTTCATTAAAGATACCACCCTTTATATTCCTACCGCTTTCTGTTCCTACAGCGGCGAGGCACTGGACAAGAAAACTCCTCTGCTCCGTTCCATGGAAGCATTAAGCAAAGAGGCCTGCAAGGTTCTTCACTTACTCGGTAAGGCTGATGTAACCGGTGTTTCTACTACCGTAGGTCCCGAACAGGAATACTTCTTAATTGATAAGGAAGATTATAAGAAACGTAAAGACCTGATCTTCACCGGCAGAACCCTGTTAGGTGCCCTTCCTCCCAAGGGACAGGAAATGGAAGACCACTACTTCGGCGCCCTGAAGCCCCGTGTAGCCGCTTACATGCAGGATCTGGACGAAGAGCTTTGGAAATTAGGCATTCCCGCCAAGACCAAGCACAACGAGGTTGCTCCTTCCCAGCATGAATTAGCACCCGTTTTCGATACCGCAAACGTAGCGGTTGACCACAACCAGCTCACCATGGAAATGATGAAGGAGGTTGCAGACCGTCACGGTTATGTCTGCCTCTTACATGAAAAGCCCTTCGACGGCATCAACGGCAGCGGTAAACATAACAACTGGTCCATGATTACCAACACCGGTGCAAACCTTTTGGAGCCCGGCCGTACTCCCGCTGAGAACACCCAGTTCCTTGTGTTCTTAACCGCCGTTATCAAGGCTGTTGATGAGTATGCCGATCTGCTTCGTCTTTCCGTAGCAAGTGCAGGAAACGACCACAGACTCGGTGCAAACGAAGCACCGCCCGCTATCGTTTCCATATTCCTCGGTGATGAACTGACCGAAGTACTGGACGCCATCGAAAAAGGTACCTTCTTCGATTCCAAGCAGCGTATTGCCATGGATACCGGTGCTGCCGTACTTCCTCATTTCTTCAAGGATACCACCGACAGAAACCGTACTTCACCGTTTGCCTTCACCGGTAACAAATTTGAATTCCGTATGTTAGGCTCTTCTATTTCCGTAGCAGGTCCCAACATTGTATTAAATACCGCTGTAGCAGAGGCTCTTTCCCAGTTCTACGAAATCCTGAAGGATGTTCCCGCTGATGAAATGGATGCCGCTGTCCGCAAGTTAGTCAAGGATACCGTTATTGCCCACAAGAGAATTATCTTTAACGGCAACGGCTATACCGATGAATGGGTTGCTGAAGCTGAGAAGCGTGGTCTTTACAACTTAAAGTCCACTCCGGAAGCTCTTCCTGTATTCAAGGCTGAGAAGAATGTAAAGCTCTTTACTTCCCATCACATTTATACAGAAACGGAAATCAGTTCCAGATACGAAATCCTTCTTGAGAACTATGTAAAGACCATACATATTGAAGCAAAGACCCTTTACAGCATGGTTGAGCAGCAGTTCATGCCGGCACTGCTTCATTACACCGACACCTTAAGCAGCTCCATTGCAGATAAGAAAGCTGTTGCCGATTTACCCTGCACCGCTGAAACTGCTCTGCTCAAGGATATGTCCGCTGCTTACGAAAGCCTCTACACCTTATCCGAGAAGCTGGCTGCCGATACCGCAGAAGCAGAAGGTCTTACCGACAACGCAACGGCTTCCTTCTTCTACCATGACACCATCATCAAGGATATGGACGATATCCGTGCCGTAGCCGATAAGGCAGAAGTTAGACTTCCGAAAGAATTTTTACCTTACCCTTCCTACGAGGAGATGCTGTTCTATGTATAGTCTGGCGGATGACGATAAGCTGCATGAAGAATGCGGTGTGTTCGGAATATTTACACCCGATAATAAAGACGCAAAACATTCCCTGTATTACGGCCTCTGTGCTCTCCAGCACAGGGGTCAGGAATCCGCCGGTATGGCTCTGTGCGATACCGACGGTCCTATGGGGAATATTTATCATCATAAGGGAATGGGACTTGTCAGTGAAGTCTTTCACAAAGAGACCCTGGATACCCTTACAGGAAATATCGGTATCGGCCATGTCCGGTACTCCACCACCGGTCAGAGCTGCATTGAAAATGCGCAGCCTCTGATCTTAAATTATCTGAAAGGTACACTTGCCCTTGTTCATAACGGCAATATCAAGAATGCCGCCGAACTTCGGGACAGTCTGCAGAAGGAAGGCGCCATTTTCCGCGGCACCACCGATTCGGAAGTCATTGCCTATCTGATTGCCAAGGAAAGAACCAAGTGCGGTACCATTGAAGAAGCGGTTACCAAAGTAGCCGGTTTCTTAAAGGGCGGTTATGCCCTGATTGTCATGAGCCCCCGGAAGATTATCGGTATCCGCGACCCCCTGGGACTCAAACCTTTGTGTTTAGGCAGCCGCGGAAAGGAATACATTCTTTCCTCGGAAAGCTGTGCCTTAAACGCCATTGATGCGGAATTTGTCCGGGACATTGAACCGGGCGAAATCGTAAGCATCACCAGAGACGGAATTTCTTCTGACAGGAGCCTTTGCCAATGCAAACACGCTCATTGCATTTTTGAATATATTTATTTTGCCAGACTGGATTCCTGTATGGACGGCATCTCCGTTTACAACTCCCGTATCAAAGCCGGCAGGCTGTTGGCGCAGTCTTACCCGGTGGATGCGGATTTAGTCGTAGGTGTCCCCGATTCCGGTCTTACCGCCGCCGTCGGTTATTCCCAGGAGTCAGGCATTCCCTTTGGGCTTGCCTTTTACAAAAACAGTTACGTGGGCAGAACCTTTATCAAGCCAACCCAGAAAGAACGGGAGTCTGCCGTTCACATGAAACTGAGTGTGCTGCCCGAGGTTGTCCGCGGAAAACGTCTGGTACTGATTGATGACTCTATCGTCAGAGGCACCACCATTGCAGGCCTGATTACCCTACTGAAAAAGGCCGGTGCCGTTAGTGTTCATGTGCGGATCAGCTCCCCTCCCTTTTTGTATCCTTGTTATTACGGAACCGATGTTCCGAGTAATAAGGAGCTGATTGCCGCAGACAACAGTCCCGAAGAAATAGCCCGGCGCATCGGCGCCGATTCTCTGGGCTATATGAAGTTAGAGGATTTGTCTGCTATGTCCGATAATTTGCCGTTATGCAGGGCTTGTTTTGATAATCAGTACCCCATCTGATTCACTCCCCCTTTTTTCATGCTCTGCCGGCGGCATTTTATACCTCAATCTATATTTGATTACAAGAAAGCAAGGGCCGCCTGTCACATCGTGACAGACAGCCCTGCTTTCGGTTTCTATGGGTATTTCGGCAACGCCGTTTATGTATTCTGTAGAATCGTTTTTACCTCTTCCAGATTCATGTCTGTGGCAGCCGCTATCTGCTCGGCGGTAAAGCCGTTTTTGTGCATGTTACCAATTAACGCTGCCT
>OGMB01000041.1_pt1 | contig 74248 bp, 63 predicted proteins | sample 1573001 | NCBI WGS metagenome assembly OGMB01 (sample SAMEA2581921, study PRJEB24529) | metagenome | biome: Human gut stool | place: China | collected 2011
TGATAAAATTCTTGGGTTTGCCAACTTTTTATTATCTTTGCTAGCAATTAACAAATTATTGACGTAGCAATAGTCCGGAAAGCTAGAAACTACATAATAACAATACTAAGATGAAAAGATATAACTTATTGATGTACAGAGTTTTAGGGGGGGGTAATTTTGCTCAGGCAAAGTTAGCCCAATATCATCATGTTCTTATCCGCAGGCGAATATTATCTTATTTTTATATGATAATAGTCGCTTTTTTTATGCTTTCTTCCACCGCCTGTTCTAGCGACGAAGAAACAGAAAAATCAGAGGCTTTTGATTACGAAACCACATTTTTAGCCCACGAATGGCAGATTTCAGCCCTTTATCAGCGCGTTGGAAGTATCTTTATCGACGTAAAAGAGGCTCCTTTGTTCTGCAGTTTCACCTCAGATGCTATTTCTTTCTCCGAAACGACGGAAGTGAACCACTTCGACGAAGGCGGTAAAATAACCCAGACTACCACCGAAAACGTTGCTTGCGGTAATTACACCTATTTAATAAAGGAGAACAAAATACAGATAGATAATCAGATATTCACCATTACGGACAACAACGGGACCCTCGTTCTGCAGAATGAGGACTGGAAGCTAGTGCTCGTAGAAAAATAAACATATTATGGCTAAGAAACAAGATACAATCAGCATTGGTTTTGAAGAGAAAATATGGAAGGCTGCCGATATTCTGAGAGGCAACCTCAGCGCTTCGCAATACGAGGGCGTTGTGCTCGGACTCATCTTTCTGAAATACATCAGCGACCGCTTCGAACAGAAGTTCCAAGAGCTGCAGGGCGACGAATACGCCGACCCGGAAGATAAGGACGAATACACAGCCGAGAACATCTTCTTCGTGCCTGCTGAAGCCCGATGGAGCAAGATTAGTGCTGCTGCCCACACACCGGAAATAGGCGTGATAATAGATGAAGCACTTACCGCCATTGAGCGTGAAAACGAAAGACTGAAGGGCATTCTGCCTAAGAATTTCGCCCGTCCGGAGCTGGACAAGCGTCGTCTGGGTGATGTGGTAGATCTCTTTACGAACATAGAAATGCACGATGCTGGCGAGGAGAAAGACCTGCTGGGCAGAACCTACGAATACTGTCTGCAGCAGTTTGCCAGCCTGGAGGGCAAGAATGGTGGCGAGTTCTATACGCCTTCCTGCATTGTCCGCACGCTGGTAGAGATTCTGGAGCCTTACGAGGGCAGAGTCTATGACCCTTGCTGCGGAAGCGGTGGTATGTTTGTGCAGAGCGCCAAGTTTATAGAGCGCCACAAGGGAAACCTGCGCAAAATCAGTATCTATGGTCAGGAGGCAAACCCTGATACGTGGAAGATGGCGCACATGAACCTTGCCATCCGTGGCTTGGATGCGAACCTGGGCAATGTTTTTGCCGACACTTTCTTCGAGGACCAGCATCCTACGCTGAAGGCAGATTTCATTCTTGCCAATCCTCCTTTCAACCTCAGTGACTGGGGACAGAGTGCGCTTCAGGAAGATGTGCGCTGGCAGTATGGTTTGCCACCAGCTGGTAACGCCAACTTTGCGTGGATGCAGCACATGATTCACCATCTGGCTCCTAACGGCAAGATTGGTTTGGTGCTGGCGAATGGTGCGCTTTCGAGTCAGAGTGGCGGCGAGGGACAGATTCGCCAAGCCATTATCGAAGCCGACCTGGTAGAGGGAATCGTGGCTTTGCCTTCGCAGCTGTTCTACAGTACGGGTATTCCTGTAAGTCTTTGGTTTATCAGCCGCAACAAGGCGCAGAAGGGCAAGACTGTGTTTATCGATGCCCGCAATCTGGGCACGATGGTAACCCGCAAGCTTCGTGAGCTGATGCCTGATACGGATATTAAAAAAATCTCCGACACCTTCCATGCTTTCCAGCAGGGAACCCTGGAGGATGAAAAGGGCTTCTGTGCCGTGTGCACCACCGAGCAGATTGCTGCTCAGGACTTCATCCTGACACCGGGAAGATACGTAGGAATCGCCGAAGACGAAGGCGACGGAGTGCCTTTTGAGGAGAAAATGACGAATCTCACCGGAGAGCTGAAGCAGCTGTTTGAGGAAAGCAAGAAGCAGGAAGAGGAGATTAGATTGCAGTTGAAGAAAATCGGATGGGAGGTGTAAGAGTATGGAACTTCAAGAACTATGTTCATACGTAAAGACGAAAGTGGAAACATCTAACTATTCTATAGAAGACTATATTTCAACAGAAAATATGTTACCTGAAAAGGGTGGAATAACTATAGCTTCTTCGTTTCCAAGTGGTAAAGTAACTGAATTTCAAGAAAATGATATCTTGATTTCAAATATTCGACCATACTTTAAAAAAATATGGAGAGCAAACAGAAGTGGATGTTGTAGTAATGATGTCTTATGTATTAGAGCTAATAATAATGTAGATGCTGAATTTCTATATTATTTATTAAGCCAAGATTTATTTTTTGCTTATGTTATGTCTGGTGCAAATGGAAGTAAAATGCCAAGAGGTGACAAACAGCAAATTATGAATTGGGAAATAGAAATCCCATCAGAGAAAGAAGACCAGCGCCGCATTGCCTCCATCCTTTCATCTCTCGACCGGAAGATAGAGTTGAACAACAAGATCAATGCTGATTTGGAGGAGATGGCGCAGGCTATTTTCAAGAATTGGTTCGTTGACTTTGAGCCTTTCAAGGATGGTAAGTTCGTGGATAGTGAATTGGGAATGATTCCGGAAGGATGGAAAGTTGGAACGCTGGGTGATTTTTGCAATGTTTTTACAGGCAAGAAAAATACTAATCAAGCGATAGAGAAAGGCTTATATCCGTTCTTTTCATGTGCTCCAGAACCATTAGCTTCTAACGATGCAATATTTAAAGGTAAAGCCATTATAATAGCTGGAAATGGAAGTTATACAGGAAGAACTATGTTCTATAATGGAGGTTTTGATTTGTACCAGCGTACATACGCTTGTACAATCAGAGAACAAGATAAAGAAAATCTTATGATATTCTTTTATCACATGATGAAACAATTCTTTGAACCTGTAAAAATGGGAGGTACAAGAGGGTCATCCATTCCTTATATTGTTATGGGTGACATTACTCAGCAAGATTTCCCATATTCTGAGGAATGGTTGATTCGGTTCTCTAATATTGCGAATTCTATGATGGATAGAAAATTACGTATAGACAAGGAGAACTCCCGCCTCTCCCTCCTCCGTGACACTCTTCTCCCTCGCCTCATATCAGGCGAGATAGAAGTCCCGGAATAAGAAGAGCAACGAAAAAATATAACGAGAAAAATATTAAAAAATAACATTATGGCAGACGACAAGAAATTCACCGAAGACGCATACGAGCAAACGCTTATTGCCCTGTTCCGGGACGAACTGGGCTATGCGTACGAATGTGGCTACGACGTGGAGCGCGACTACAAGGAGCCTTTCTATCGTGCCGATTTGGTCGCCTCGATGCGACGGCTTAATCCTCAACTGCCAGCCGATGCAATGGATGAAGGAATCAAGCAAATCACCAACATCAGCATCGGTACTTTAGAACAGAACAACGAGCAGTTTACACTCTGGATGCAAAACGGTCTGGAGGTGGGATTCCTGCAGAATGGCGAAGAACGAACAGCCCTGATGAGGCTCATCGACTTCGACCACCCCGAAAGAAATCTCTTCAAGGTGGTGAACCAGTGGCGAGTGGAAGAGTATAAGAACAAGCGCTGCGATATGGTGGTGATGGTCAACGGATTGCCCCTCGTGGTGGTGGAGCTGAAAAGCGCCATTTCCGAAGATGCAACCGTAGAAGATGCCTACAAGCAGATCAAGAACTATCAGCAGAGCGTTCCAAGCCTCTTCAGCTACAACGCCTTCAACGTAATCAGCGACATGAGTGAGACCCGTGCCGGAACCATCACCGCCAAGCTGGAACGCTATATGGAATGGAAGACCATAGACGGCTCATACGAGTCAACCCTCTTTGCCGACTATCGCACCTTCTTCCTCGGCATGTTCCAGCAGCAGCGACTGCTCGACATTCTGCAGAACTTCATCTGCTTCGACAAGAACCAGGGCAAATACGCCAAGATTCTAACCGCCTACCATCAGTACTACGCCGTGGGCAAAGCCCTGCAGCGCACCCGTACCGCCGTGGAAGGCAACGGAAAAATCGGCGTGTTCTGGCACACGCAGGGTTCGGGCAAAAGCCTCTCCATGGTATTCTACGCCCACCAGCTGGTGCAGCGACTGCCCGAAGTAACCATCGTGGTGGTAACCGACCGCAAGGACCTCGACAACCAGCTCTTCGGTCAGTTCTGCCGCTGCCAGGACTTCCTTCGTCAGGAACCACAGAACGCCCAGAGCCGTGAAGACCTGGGCAATCTGCTGCGCAACCGAAAGAGTGGGGGAATCATCTTCACCACCATTCAGAAGTTTGAAGAAGGCGACTCGGCACTCTCCACCCGCCGCAACATCATCGTAATGACCGATGAGGCGCACCGCTCGCAATACGGAGAGGAGCACTGGGACAACAAGAGCCTGACGATGAAGAAGGGATTCAGCCAGAAGATGAGAGAAGCCCTGCCAGGCGCCTCGTTTATCGGTTTCACCGGAACGCCTATCAGCGACCGCGACAGAGACACGGAGGAAGTGTTCGGCAACTACATCGACGTTTACGACATGAGTCAGGCGGTAGACGATGGAGCCACCCGTCCGGTCTATTACGAGAGCCGTGTGGTGAATCTGAATCTCGACGAAGACACGATGAAGTTGCTGAACGATGAGTTCGACAACCTGGCCGATGAGGGAGCCACCGAGGAGCAGATCAGGCAGGCAAAGCAGGAGCACAGCCGACTGGAAGTACTCTTGGGTGAAGACGCCACCATCGACACGCTGGTAAGGGATATTGTGAAGCACTACGAGGAAAACCGTGCGCAGGAACTCACCGGCAAGGCAATGATCGTAGCGCTGACCCGAAGCATCGCCATCAAAATCTACCGCAAGATGCTGGAGCTTCGCCCCCAGTGGACGGAGAAGGTAAAGGTAGTGATGAGCGGTTCGAACCAGGACCCCGAAGACTGGCAGCCGATTATCGGCAACGAAGCCTACAAGAAGGAACTGGCAAGAAAATTCAAGGACAACGACGATGAGATGAAAATCGCCATCGTAAGAGATATGTGGCTCACGGGCTTCGATGTTCCGTCGCTCGCCACCATGTACGTATATAAGCCGATGAGCGGTCATAACCTGATGCAGGCAATAGCCCGTGTGAACCGAGTGTTCCCGGGCAAGGAAGGCGGACTGATAGTGGATTACGTAGGCATTGCGCAGGCGCTGAAGAGTGCCATGCAGCAGTACACCAACCGTGACCGCCGCCGCTTCGGAGACCCCGACATCGCCAAGACCGCCCGGCTGAAATGGAAGGAAGAGATGGAAATCTGCCGAGACCAGCTTCATGGTTTCGACTATTCCGGCTTCTTCGAACAGGACAACTCGAAGCGGGCACTCGCCATTACGAGCGGAGCCAACTTCCTGAGTTCTCCAGCCATGATTCAGCGCAAGAAGAATTTCATGGAGCACAGCAATCTGCTTCACAACGCCACCACGCTCTGCCGTTCGCTCCTGAATGAGCAGCAGAAGGCGGAGGTGGGCTACATGGATGCGCTGCGCGTGATGATGCTCAAACTCTCGCAGAAGGGCAAAATCAGCCGCCATGAAATCAACGAGCGCATCGGCGACCTGCTCCGTCAGAGCGTGAAGACCGACGGGGTAATCAATCTCTTCGGCGACCGCCAGATAGAGTTCTCGCTCTTCGACGACGCCTTCATCCAGGAGGTGAAGAACATGAAGGAGCGCAACCTGGCGGTGGAACTGCTCACCAAACTGATGAAAGAGAAAATCAAGCAGCAGCAGAAGACCAACGTGGTTCAGAGCGACCTCTTCTCAGACATGCTCAGCCAGAGTCTCTCCAACTATCTGAAGGGCTTGCTCACCAACGAGGAAGTGATAGAGGAACTGTTGAAGATGGCTCAGCAGATGAAGCAGGCGGAGGCAGAGGGCAACGACCTGGGACTTTCGCCCGAGGAGAAGGCATTCTATGATGCGCTCTCCACGCCCGAAGGTGTGCGGCAGGCTTACTCCGACGAGGAGTTTGTGGCGCTGACCCGGGAACTGACGGAAGTCTTGCACCGCAACCGCACCATCGACTGGAACCGGAAGGAATCGGCGAGGGCAAAGATGCGAGTGATGGTGAAGCGACTGCTCAAGAAGTATAAGTATCCACCAGAGGGTGCAGAAAAAGCGCTGGAAACCGTGATGCGCCAATGCGACCACTGGGCGGATGATGAAGAAAACGTAGTATAAACCCTTTAAATTTTGAAGTAAGAAACAGAAAGTAAACAAGAAAAATAACATATAGATATTGACGCTGATTATCTGACACTTCTACGGTATTCAGAACCTGCAATTCAGAAATTCGGTAAGAAGACGGTGACAGCAAGGCGTCCACTCCTCTACGGCGTGGGCAGTACTTGTTTGTGCCTTACCGAAGGTTCTTGCAGGTACCTGAATACCGGTACTTACAGGGAACCCCACGCCGCTTATTTAAACAACATAACAAATCAAACCTAGAAAAAGAATATGCAGACAGAGGAAATACCAAATACTGACAATAACTACAATTCTCTTCTGAAGATTTCATCAGAAGAAGATCTTTTTGTGGAAGATGAAGTAACAGGAGTCAAGAAATACACTCCAGTAACAACTACTGATGTGGGTCAGTTTAAGAGAGAGGCAGAACATTTGTATAAGGAGATTCAGCATGCTAAAGATGAATTTAAATGGAATGCAGGAAAGCATAAAGGTCTTACCTGTTATTTTCATATTTACCAGAACCTTGCCGAACAGTTGACAGATTTTCTTAATTATATTCATACGCTCCATAAGAAAGTCTACATTTCCATCTACAAGAGCTACGATGATGAATTCATGGGGATTTATACTGATGTTTTAGAGAAGGTGCTCCAGGAAATTCAGACCATCGCCCGGAAGCATTTAGACTATTTGCTCGATAAGGAAGAGGAGTATGGTCAGATTCCCTATGCTAAGGCTATTTACGAGCAATGCAAGAAGCTTAAAGTTCCTGCCGGAGACGATTATCCGCGTTTTGATTCCCATTACAAGAACTTTGTCTCTACCGGTTTGCAGATGTCTTTGGCTGAAACCATCTCCACAGTAAGTACTATTTGTGCCGATTTTCTAGCCTTATACAGAACCCGCCTTTTCCGCACCGACCATGAGGCTGTTATTATTTACCATTATATCAAGCGAATTTTCGACGAGGGCACGCTACCTGACCATCTGAAACATGAGGTAAAGGTAAAGAAACGTCATCTGAGAGAGAGAAGAATAGATATTACCACTTTGAGCTTGCAGAAAGTAATGAATGATATTGAAGGGAAATACAACAATTATACGCTTTGTTCTGACTGGTTTGAGCGAGAGGAGGATGAGGAAGAAGAACTCGTCCGTACGCTAGTCAGGGAGCAGGCTTCGCCCGAGGATTTTGAAACGCTGTTCAAGTATCAGGGTGAGCATAAAATGTGGGAGGCAGAAATTGCCAGGGCTGATGATTTTGAGCGTAACAGCGACTCGTTCTTTGTGAACTGGGTAGATTCCGTGAAGTTGGAGGAGAAGTTGAAGTTCTGGATAAAAGGCAACATTACGTCTCAGCAAAGCTGGTACATAGTCTGGTGCCTGATGAAATATACGTTCCACATGGTGCGTGATAATCAGGACAAGGCAGCCTTTGCCGCCCGCATGAACCTGATGTTTCCGGATGCAGAAAAGAAATGTGTGGTGGAGTCGTTCCGCAAGCAGGAAACGCAGAAGAACCACAACCACCATTTTTCGGAGTGGCTAGAAGGCTCCGATCCCGATTATCATATCGCCCAGGATCTGTATTATAAGCTGGCGAAAAGGGATGGTTATATGAGAAGTATTTGAGTTGGTATAGGAAAGTAGAGAGGAAGATTTAGAGATAACTATCGTCCCTGGGTATAAAACAAGGATAAATCCGGTAATATTCTACGGCTTTTTTGAAAATATTCCGTAGAATATTACCGCTTTTCAAAAAAATATTGTATTTTTGCAGCGACAATGATATTAATATAAATGTGATATGGACAATATAGTTTGTAAAGTGGAAGCACTAGGAGGCACAATCTCTACTACTGATATTCCTCATATGGCAGAGTATAAGCGATTGTTGAGAGCTAAGGAACGTGGCGACTTGATCAAGTTGCGCCAGGGCATTTATGCTGTTCCGGAAGCCCTGCTGAATACAATGATAGATGTGGAGCGGATTGTTCCTAAAGGTGTTGTGTGTCTATACAATGCCTGGGCTTATCATCAGCTTTCGACAACTGTTCCACCAGCTTTTTGCATTGCCATCGACAATAAAAGGAAAGTAGAGATTCCTGAAACGCTTCCGATAGATTTGTATTATTGGAAGAAGGAGAATCTGGAGTTTGGCATTATGGAAGCAGAAATATCCGGTTTTCATGTTCGCATAACCGACTTGGAGCGAAGTGTTTGTGATGCAGTGAAATACAGAAACAAATTGGGGCTGGATGTTTGTGCGGAAGTGATTCGTTCTTATTTGAGAAAGCCCAATCGCAATCTCACTCGTTTGCAGGATTACGCCAAACGCCTCAGAGTATTCAATACATTGAAAAATTATGTTGAAATAGCTATAGAATAAGATGGGAAAGAAAAACTACGGTAAGTCTGTTAAGACCCGCTTGCTCAATCTGATGAATGAGACAGGCTATAAATATATGTATCTCTTGGCAAGATATTTCAACGAGAGGTTGCTTTACAGAGTATCTGTAAGCCAATATAAGGACAATTTTTTGCTGAAAGGTGGCTCTTTGCTTTATGCTATGAACGGACTTGAGGCACGTCCTACAGTAGATGTTGATTTCATGGCAGATAGAATTAGCCGTGATAGGGATTTCCTTGCGCACGTGTTTCAGGAAATTTTGGGCATTGTATGCGATGAGGATGGAGTATCGTTTGATGTTAACAGCATTAAGTTGGAGCCTATAACTGTTGAAAAGAAGTATCCTGGCACAAGATTTTACTTTACGGCCCACATGGATACTATCGCTTACAACATGTCTGTTGACATTGGCTTTGGTGATGTTGTAACTCCATATCCAACAACTATTGACTTCCCATTGCTTTTGCCTGACATTCCATCTGTGAACATACAGGCATATTCCTTGGAGACTGTTGTTGCCGAGAAATTCCATACGATGATAGACCGAGATGTGCTCAACAGTCGCATGAAAGATTTCTTCGACTGTTACCAACTCCTGACAAAGAGAGACTTGTCTGATGACACATTATATGATGCGATTAAGGCGACTTTCGATAATAGAGGGCTTACATACAATCCCGAATTGCAGTTGTTCACTGAAAGTTTTGCGACAGACGCAGCACGTATAGTTCGCTGGAAGGCATTTCTGAAAAAGATTCAATGGAAAGAAACTCTTGATTTCAAGATTGTTATGGAAGTAATAAAGGAAAGGTTGCAGCCTATGGCAGAAAGATATTGGGGAAAGTAGTGCGTTGTGGAGTCGTCTCGCAAGCAGGAAACGCAGAAGAACCACAACCACCATTTTTCGGAGTGGCTTGAAGGCTCCGATCCCGATTATCATACCGCCCAGGATCTGTATTATAAGCTGGCGAAAAGGGATGGTTATATGAGAAGTATTTGAGAGAGGGGAAGACTATCTTACTTAGAGAGAGGTGGGGCATTCCCCAACCTCTCTCCAATGGAAACGTAATCTAAACTAATTCTTATTACATTATGCTATCCTCATTTAGAGATAGTCATTTCATTATAGTGTGCAGTTACACCCTCTTCTTGATTAATTTTAGATTTGCTAATTGTGCCGTTCTCTCTTTTTTAGCTTCAGCAATAGCGTCAATAGCATCATCCCAAAATCTATATCCCCATTTTTCAGAATATTTTTTTATGTATTCGATTACACTAGAAAATTCTAGTTTTAGATATTTATCTATAGTCGCATCTGTTATTACTTGACCATTAAAAAATGGATTTGAATATGTATTAAATAATTCTTGTAACAAAATTAATTTACCGAAATATTCTTCTTCTTCGGTAGGTTCAAATAACATTACATCGTCTGGAAGTGGGTCATTAACCCATTCTCGCCCTTCTTCTTTGCATAGGTTAATGTACCATATTGCCCAATCAGGACTTTCCATAACGGCTAAGCCTGTTCTTCCAAACTCAATTTCGTTTGTAAACGAGTTTCTACAAAATTCAGCAACTGCCACTACGTCACCATATTTAACGTCAATAGCTTTAATCTCTTTACGGCCTTTTACATCAGGCCATTTCAGTTTGTATTCCATTGTAAATTATTAATTTAAAATATTATTTATACTTATTATGTTAACCATTAATTAGCTATGATTATACATAATGATAAAATCTTTCTATATATAGGCCTCTTACTTTTTAAGCCACACCATTATTGCTAACCATCCATTCTGTGATGCAACTTTGTATGCACCAGGGCAACCCCTTTTAAAAGCACCACGAGACTCATACTTATGTGATTCTATGAATACATTTTCACGTGACCATTTATAATTATAGCTCTTTGGGCGCTTTAGCCATGTCATTTCTTCAATCCACCCGTTATCTATAGAAGCCCTATAGGCACCAGGATTCCCCCATCTGAACTCGCTGCGTGAAGAGTATTTATGAGATTCGTTCAATGTATTCTGCTTATTTTGCCAATAGCCCTTAGGCTTTACATTAGAAACGAACCAATTCATCTCTTCTATCCATTTGTATTTTACAGCTTTTGAATATGCAGTTGGCGCCATCTTTTTAAATTCCATTTTAGTTGAATATTTGGCACCTTCTTCGAATACACGTTCTTTTGTCCAATAGCCTTGTTCTCTCACTTTAGTTTTTATCCAAGGCATTTTTTCCCATAGATTGTGTTTGAATGCATAATCATACGCAGCATGACAACCTTTGCGGAAATCAGTTCTCGTTGAATACTTTTTAGATTCTTCTATGACATGTTCTTCATTTTGCCAATAACCTTGAACGGCTTGATCATGAGCAAGCCATGTCATTTCAGATTCCCATTTATGTTTCCTTGCAGAATAATGAGCAGCAGATGACTTCCAAAAGAATTCATTCCAAGTTTTATATTTCTTCGATTCTTCAAAGACATGTTCTTTTACATTCCACCAACGAGGCGGTTTTCTTTTGCTGTAGAACCATGGAAAAGTTTCTTTATTCATCATCTTGTATTTAAGAGCTGCGTCATAAGCACCTGCAGCTTTTGTAAAAAACTCTGTAGGCGTTTTATATTTTTCTGCTTCTTTTATTACTTTGTTTCTTGTCCACTTATATACGAGACTACCCAAAGAGCCAATGTTCTCACCTGTAGCATTGATATTATTAAGCAATGTATAGTGGAGTATATCTCTGTAATAAAGGGATTGTATTCGCTCTTCACGCTGTCTTTCTATGATAGTAAGTCCTTCTCTCAATATTTTATATTTAGGGACATCTTTACCTTCGTTTGCGAAATATTTAAACACAGAATCATTACTATTAGTTCTGTGTTCGTAATCCCTGCGGTCAATATTGTTGGTGGCTCCTACATAAGCATATTTCTTGTCCTCATCAATATAAACATAAATCTTATGTATAGGTCCTTGTATGGCACGTTCATACCCCTTTGGCTGGAACCACGTCATTTCTATAAGCCACCCGTTTTTCCATGCGGTAGCATAAGCAGAAGGAGCTTTACGGCGAAAATCACTTTTATACTTATATTTTTTGGCTTCTTTGAAGACAGTCTCCTTATTTTTCCAATGCCCTTTTTTTATACGATTTGCTTTCTTTAGCCAAGTCATTTGATCTAGCCAATTGTTATCGCTTGCTGTCTTGTAAGCAAGGTAATTTGCATCACAAAACTCTTTTACTGATTGATAATTATGAGATTCCTCAAAGACATTTTCTTTGATTTTCCAATATCCATCAGGTTTGCGTTCTGCTTTCGCAAGCCAAGTCATTTCATCCAGCCATCCGTTATCCTTTGCTAAATTATAAGCAGTATAACATGCTTCTCTGAATTCTTTTAAAGTTTTATACTTATGAGATTCATTAAAGATATTCTCTCTTGATTGCCAAAACCCACGTACAACCCTTGTTCTTTTAAGCCAAGTCATTTCGTCAAGCCACCCTTTTTTTCTTGCAACTGCATATGCTGACGCATTTTTGCGGTTGAAATCACTAAAGAACGAATATTTTTTTGATTCTTCAAAAACTGCATCTTTCGTCCATTTGTTTGGTTTTGGTGCAGGGTGAACCAACCAAGTCATTTCGTCTAACCAACCATTTATATATGCAATATGGAATGCACCAGAACTCCCCTTTTTGAATTCTGATCTAGAAGAATACTTTTTGCTTTCTTCAAATATATTTTCCCTTGTCCACTTTCTTGCCATATCTCTATATTTTTTATTTTATCAAAGATAATTATTTGCTTGCAAAGATATATAAAAATCCACAACAATGCAAATGATAGCGTCGTTATCAATGCATTTTAACTTTATTTATATGCTTATGCTATTTTGTGTGGCTTACTATGGGATAGTTACATTATAACTAGTCTGTGTTTAATAATGTTAAGTTGAAACGTTATGGAGCATTTTTTCTATCAAACTAGCTTGATTATCAAAAAAATGAATTACCTTTGCAGTGAGCTTTGTAGGGTGGTTTATTAACTGCTTCTAGAGCTTCAATCGGTTAGTTTTTAAAATTTCTACAACATAAGGTTGCAATTGTAAACAAACGTATTTTAATATGGATGACGATAGAAAATTTGAAATTTCTTCAGCAGTCGGTACTACAGTATTCTTTATTTCCTGCATTGGGATAGGTAGTTACGAAGAAGCTGTGCATGAAGGCTATGAAAGCATTCATGAAAAGTTGCCTATGGAAACCGTCTTTACAAGTAGTTTGGTCACGGGGATTGTATTGGCTATAATAACATGGTTGATTGTTACTTTTGTGGATTGTCTCAAGAGGGCAAAAGAAAAAGATGAGTTAATAACATGGGGGCTTTTTAAGAAGGAAGTATTCTCTAAAAATACTTTGTTGGCATTAACTATTCTGATTGTCGTTTCAGTTCTAATTGCTTTTCTTGGAATATTGTTTATAGGCTTGGCTATTTTCTTTTTACCTCTATTGAAGGGAAAATTTAAATGATGGCAGGATTATTATTCTGCCATCAATACGACTCCAACCTTCACTCTTTTACCACAATGTGGGCAGAAAGTTTCTGTTTGAATGATAGGGTTCTCCAACTCTACCTCTTGTATTGGTTCAGCTTTATTATCATTTGTCGGTAATTCTTCTGCTGTGTCTTCAGTTTCTGAATAGAAAAGATCAGTAATGTCGCAGCCGATGCCTTCGGCAATTTGTATTAACTTAGCGACAGTAGGGTTTCCGCCTTTGATGATGGCACTGATGTTCGGGGCAATAATGCCCGATTTCTGAGCCAATTCTACTTGTGTCATGTGATGTTCAAGCAAAGCTCTTTTAATATCTAGCTTTTTCATAATTCATACCTTGTTATATTATTATTCTCGTTTCCCAACTCCAAGTGTGATGATTGGGAGAGTTTCCCTATACGTCGTGCTTGTTAGTTGTATGATAGCATCAACATGAAGTGAAAGCTATAATGAATGCAAAAATAAGCATTTCGGACTCAGTTTATCAATTCAAGTATGAATAGAGATTTATCATTTTAATTTCTCAATCTTACTTTTGGGCAAATCTGTTATTTGCATAACTGTTTCTATATCCATGCCAGCATCCAACATCCTTTTTGCTATTTGGATAGCCTTCGAGTTTCTACCTTCCTCACGCCCCTTTTCCAAAGCCGTATCTATAGAGTTCTTGACATCACGATACGCCTTCAAACTATCCTCATATTCTTTCAACTCTGTTGGGGTGAACTTTGCAATCTCGGCCTCCTCAAAGAGTTTAGTAAACACTTTCTCTTTCAAGGCAGCAGGACGCTCATCCAATCGGGAAAGGTTTTTCAATACATATAACCACTTATCATAAAGCGTGTCAAGCTCCTCCTCTGTCTTGTTGAACTTCGCTATCTCAACATACTTGAAAGAAAGTTTGTCATTAAAAACCTTAAGAGTCTTCTTGTCAAGCAAGCCCACATCATGGTTGATATCATTTTTGTCAAATGCCTCTTCTTCCAAGTCGAAATTCAGCAGAGCAACAGTGTAAACATGTTCAAGCTTGAAGTTCCATTCAGCCCCCTTTGGAGCCTGTTCACGGATAGGAAAAGTAGAATAGAACAAAGAACGATCCTTGAAGTACTTCTGATAAGCATTCTGCATCTCAACGATGAACTTTTCACCACGCTCATTTTCGCAATATACATCAAAAATGGCCTTGCGCTCGGCAAAAACATCACCAACGTGCTCACTATTCAAGTACTTCACATCCTTGATGACCTGAAAACCATCAAACAGTGAATTCAAGAAATTGATGAGCAAATCCTTGTTGGGCTTTGTTCCAAAGATACGCTTAAAACCGAAATCGGTAAGCAAGCTAATATATCGTTCTTCTATCCGTTTCATATCCATTTCCTTTTAAAACGTTTAACTGAATTGTAGTGCAAAAATAAGCATTTTTTTCGAATTATAAATATTTGGAGTGTTAAAATGTTGGTTGTGGGGGTGATTTTTCCCAAGATTCCCACGATTTTTCCCAACGATGGGAAAAATGAGTTTTTTTTATTAGGAAAAGGAGAATGATTTTCTCTTTTTCTTTACTTTTGACTCTCGTTTCCTTCTTCTTCTTGCTTTTTCCCAAGAAATGCCCGATTTTTCCCAAATACGTGGGTTTTTCGGGGAAGTTGTGGGAAAGGGATTGTTTTGCCTTGTTTTCCGCAGTACTTTTGCAGCGTCGAAGAAACAAGACAACGCTGAAATGGTTTGGTGCTCTTGAAACCTCTTCGTACATTATATAATATGTTTACTCAGATTATGAGAGTGGTGCAGCAGGGCGAGACCTTTGCTGTGCAGAGTCAGAAAAGTGAGAACGGACAGATGATGAAATGCAACATCGTTCTCCAGGAGATGGGCGGCAAGTATGAGAACCAGTACGCTGCGGCAATGTTGGGCAATATGGCGCAATGTAAGTATGCGGCTGGCGAGCTGGTGGCTGTTACGCTCCGCTTTACAACCCATGAGCACAATGGTCAGGTTTATCAGGATATCCTCGTTACGGACATTGAAAAAGTAAAAGGGTAAAAAAGTAAAAAAGTAAAAAGGGAGGCTTCGCTTGGAGACTTATTGCGGAGATTCTTAGTTATTAACTGAGTTGAAACAGAGGAGGATTTTCCATGGTAAAGCGCGCAACAATCCGGATGTTTCTTCTCCTAAAATTCAATTCAGATTATGGTTAAGAAAGTAAACAAGGTTCAGAACAATGCTCAGAATAATGTTCAGAACCAGCAGGTGAATAATAATGACTGCCAGCATGTGCAGTTGGGTGGAATGGCTTACTATGATGCTAAGCAGTATTTCCTCTTCAGTCCCCAGGAATCGGGGGTGAATAAGGTTCCTCGATTCCGTTCGATGGGCGTGGCTCAGCAAATGCCTGACGGAACATTTGATTTCGTGGTTCAGCACCGCCTCAGAACTCAGTCGGAACTGATTAAGAAACTGGCGCACGGTCGTGTGAGCAAGACCAAGGACGGTGCTATTCAGCTCACCTTGAAGGTGTTTTGCCATGAGGGAATCAACATCGCCCGAACGCTGGCTGTTGAGGCAGAAGAAGGGGCTGAGGCGGTAGTGGATTACCAACTGAAACATTAGGATTTTTGTATTCAACTTAAAACGATAAGTAGAAACAGATAGATGAGTTGTTATTTAATTAAGGTGGAGAATGGGCACAAGGTTGCCCGCTCCATCACCTCGGAAGAGGAGTATAAGCAGCTGCGTGGAAGCAACGAGCAGAAGGCGAATCTGCGTCTGGCTCGTGCCGGAAACGATGCTGCGAAACGGAGACTGGTGCAGTTTAACTACTCCGGCCATTATCCGCAAGGGGTAGTGAAGGGAATGAAACTGCCAAGCGGCGCTTTCGGATTTGATATGGATGAGCCGGAGGCTTTCGCCAAGGCTGCCAAGCTGCTGCTGAAGGAACCGGACAAGTACGGACTGCTGATGCTGGAACGCAGCGCACGACAGGGCGGACATGCGGTGTTTGAACGTGAAAAGGGCAAGACGGTTCTGGAGAACCAGGTGAGGATTGCTACGATGCTCAAGTGTGAAATGGATACTTCGGCTCACGACATTAACCGGGTTTATTTCACGACCACATCGGATGACGAAGATCTGCTCTTCCTTTCGCCACGGCTCTTCAAGGATGAATATGATGAGGCTGCTGTGGCTGCTGAAGGGAAAGTTCTAGAAGAAAGAGAACGGTATGGGAAGGAGGAACTGCCGGAAGGGGCGCACAAGGCAAACAAGCATTATGAGCCCTGGAAGGAAGAATTCAAGAAGGATTCTCAAGGGGTTTTTAAGGGTCAGGAATTTAAGAATTCGAGAATTTCTACTTCTGCTGCTTCTGCCTCTGCTGCTTCAACTTCTGCTGCTTCAACTTCTTCTGCTTCAACAGCTTCTGCTGCTCAGGACAATTATCTCGGGATTCCTTATGGGGAAATCATTAAGAAGTGGTGGCAACTGTATAATGATGGGCAGGAGCCGATGCGCTCCAACCGCAATACGCTGACCTTTGAGCTGGCTGTGAACCTGCGCCACATCTGTGGTTTTGACCGCAATCTGCTGGCTCAGATTATTCCCTGCTACGATGGGTTTCCCGAACAGGAAAAGATGGCTTGCATCAACTCGGCATTGAACGAGAAAATCACGCAAATGCCTAAGCGACTGAAGGATGTGCTCTCTGCCATCCGTCAGGAACGAATGAAGCAGGGAAATGCAGGTGGTGGTTCGGCGGCTGACAATGAGGCGCTGGTAAATGCGCTGGACGAGGCTAACGCCAAGGACGATCTGTTCTATTATAATGCGCTGCCTAAGTTGCCGCAAGGCATTCGGGATTCCATCAGCGCAGTGGGTCCGGCACTGGCACTGCCTGTAATCACAGCCATCTGTCCTGCCATCGGAATGCTCGCCACGGGCGTGAAGGTTTCCGTTCACGGCAAGATGAACTCGCTGAACCTCATCTCCTACATCGCCGGAGATTTTGCATCTGGCAAGGGTAGTATTGACCCCGTGATTGACGCATGGACTTCGGAAGTGAAGGAAATGGACAAAATGTATCAGCAGAAGGAGGATGAATGGCGAGCCAAGAAACGTGCAGCCAAGAACAAGAAGGAGCAGCCGGAAGAGCCGAAACTGCCTGTAAGATGCTTGACACTGAACAATACGGTGGCAAATCTGGCTGAACGACTGGCTAACACGGAAGGCAAGCACGCCTTCTCGTTTACTCCGGAAGCTGACACCGTAGCACAGAAGTGGAAATCGGCAATGAGCGACTTTTCAGTCATGTTGAGACAGGCTTACGACGGAACAAGCTATGAGCGTGAAGCTAGAAGTGCAGATGCAGTGAATGTTCATATAGACAGACTGTTATGGAACGTAGTGATGTGTGGAACGCCTGATGCGCTCTATCGAGTAGTAAGCAATTATACGGATGGTTTCCAAAGCCGTATCATCGTGGCAAAAACGCCCGATAATACCTTCACTCCACTTTCTGACAACATGCATGTAATGAACGAACGTCAGCGCGACCGCATCATTCAGATTGCTCATCTTCTGCCTTTGCTGACCGGTGAGGTGGTTCTGCCCAAGCTGGAGGATAAAGGTAGGGAATGGCTGGAACAGATAAGACTGGAAACGATGAAAAATGACGACAAGGTGAAAGCCCGCCAGCGTTTCCGTATCTGTCCAACCACCATGAGAATGATGACCTGCATCATGCTCTGCAAGGTTCTGGAAACGCTGATTCAGAAGCATGGTTTCAATGGAGCCGAGAAACAGCTGAAGGAGTCACCTGATTTGTGGAAGGGAATGCTCGTAAAGACGCAGACACCAACCATGCTCGAAACCTTCAATATCCTGGCAGATTATCAGTTGGACAATGCACTCTACTTCTTCCGTAGTCGCATAGAGGATGCGTTCTCATCCAAGAATTATTGCAGTCAGTCTGCTTACGACAGAAGTCGCAGAGGTAAGAATGATTCCATCTTTGAGCGGCTGGACGTAACCTTCAGCTTTGAGCAGGCAGAGCAGCAGAGCATTGCAGTTAAGGGAGCAACAGCCACCCATGAGACGGTAAAACAGATGCTAAAGAACTGGAAACGTCAGGGGTTAATCTGTGTATTACCTGACATGCGCTATCAGAAAGTTTCTCCTACAGTCTAAAGAGGGTGTCATTAAGGGTCAAGGTCATTAAGGGTCATTAAGTTTTTCGGTTCTTAAATCAGGCTTAATGGCCGGCCTTGACCCAATTATTCATTATCAATTATTAATTGTAAATTATCATGAACATCAATATATTCCGCCGTCGCTTCACTCCATGGAGTGTGGATGGCACAATGGTTATAGGTGGCAAGATTTTCTGCGACACCTTAGAACGTCCTAACCGTCATTTGCCAGCAGGACGTTATAAGATTTCTCTCATTCCTACCAAGCAAAAGAAGGTGTCGGAGACAAAGAAGAAAAATAAGTATGAAAGAGGAAAATATGAAATTGTTATTAAGCCTGTTATTCTGTTAAGATCCCATTACGTGCCTCGTACTGTTAGGCGCAGAGCTCGCTTCGTGCCTGGCAACGGTCCGCTACGTCTGAGAAACAAGAGTATTATTCTGGGCAGGTCTCATTATACCGGAATCGTTACGCAATCAGAAAAATGCTATAATGAATTTTGCCAGTTGTTGGATGAGGAATTCAAGAGGATGAAGAAAAAGCATCTACCGTGCAGAATCAATCTGTTTATCAGGGATTTGGGTGTTGACGAAATCCCCTTCAATTATCTGCTTATTTTTCAATAATTAATATTCAATATCATGCGTAAGATAAGGGAAATCATCATTCATTGCAGTGCGACCAAGGAAGGTCGCAACTTCACCGTAGCGGATATTGACCGCTGGCACCGCGAGCGCGGAATGCGCTGCATAGGTTATCATTTCGTGATTTATCGTGACGGCAGCATTCATGTAGGCCGTGCGATAGAGGAGGTTGGCGCCCATTGCAAGGGTCATAATTCCATCAGTATAGGCATTTGCTACATCGGCGGCTTATCAAAGAAAGGCAAGCCGAAGGATACAAGAACCCGAGACCAGAAAGCGGCAATGCGCTCGCTCATCGAGCAGCTGAAGGAGGAATATCCATTAGCCACGATTCATGGGCATAATGAGTTTGTCAATAAGGCTTGCCCCTGCTTTGATGTAAAGAAGGAGTGGGGGAAGAAGTAGACACAAAAATAGCGGATCTGTCACAGACCCGCTATTTCCTATTATTTTAAATTTTTTAAGATGTTTATTAAAAATTTTCTAGCCTTATACAATGCCCTGAGCCATCATAGCCTTAGCTACCTTCAGGAAGCCGGCTACGTTTGCACCCTTTACGTAATTTACGTAACCGTCTGGCTCTGTACCATACTTCACGCAGTTAGCGTGAATATCGTTCATGATGTCGTGGAGCTTAGCATCAACCTCCTCACGAGACCACTTCAGACGCTCTGAGTTCTGGCTCATCTCAAGACCTGATACGGCAACACCACCTGCGTTGGCTGCCTTACCTGGAGAGTAGAGAATCTTAGCATCCTGGAATACCTTGATAGCCTCTGGAGTAGTAGGCATGTTGGCACCCTCGCTTACTGCGATTACGCCGTTGGCGATGAGAGCCTTGGCTGCCTCTTCGTTGATTTCGTTCTGAGTAGCTGATGGGAGAGCGATGTCTGCCTTCTCAAACCAAGGCTTAGCACCCTCAACATATTTTACACCATACTTCTCTGCATACTCCTTGATACGGCCACGCTCTACGTTCTTGAGCTCCATGATGTAATCGAGCTTCTCGCGGTCGATTCCGTCTGGGTCGTAGATGTAACCGTCTGAATCTGAACATGTAACTGGCTTAGCACCCAACTGGAGCAACTTCTCCATAGTGTACTGGGCTACATTACCTGAACCTGAAACCAAAACAGTCTTGCCCTTGATGTCAATACCCTTGGTAGCGAGCATGTTGCAGAGGAAGTATACATTACCGTAACCTGTAGCCTCAGGACGGATCAATGAACCACCGAACTCCTGACCCTTACCGGTCAAGACGCCCTGGAACTGGTGTGTCAACTTCTTGTACATTCCGAAGAGGTAACCTACCTCACGGCCACCTACACCGATGTCACCAGCTGGAACATCCTCGTCTGGACCCATGTGACGATAAAGCTCTGTCATGAAAGCCTGACAGAAACGCATTACCTCGTTGTTGCTCTTGCCACGTGGAGAGAAGTCGGAACCACCCTTAGCACCACCCATTGGGAGAGTAGTAAGAGAGTTCTTGAATGTCTGCTCGAAAGCCAAGAACTTCAAAATACCCAAGTTTACTGACTTGTGGTAGCGAAGACCTCCCTTGTAAGGGCCAATCGCGTTGTTGTGCTGTACGCGGTAACCCATGTTAGTCTGTACGTTGCCCTTGTCATCTACCCAAGATACGCGGAACTGGATGATGCGGTCTGGAATGCAGAGACGCTCGATGAGGTTTGCCTTCTCAAACTCTGGGTGCTTGTTGTACTCTTCCTCGATAGTACCGAGAACCTGACTAACTGCCTGAATGTACTCAGGCTCATTTGGGAATCTTCTTTGGAGATTCGCGATTACTTCAGATGCTTTCATAATCTTTAATCTTTTATTGTGTTTAAATTCTTATTTTTTTATTTCTGCTTGCAAAGATACATGTTTTTCTTGAAAACACCAACAAAAAGAAAGAAAAAATGCAGAAAAAGTAGAAAAAAGTCATTTTTTAACATTTTTAGCCACGTTTTGTAGCGCTTTTGTGTACGCACACCTTATTATATAAGAGACGTTTTTTCGGGGTTTAAGCCTTTATTTCTGTTTTAGGGAATCTTGCATTCTGACGACTTCTGTTTATCTATCCTGCGCCATAGGGCATAAATGAGCAGGATGATAGCGTAGAGACTGATTACCTGAGGCAGACTGATTCTTACGTTTTCGATGCTTGCTCCAGGCAGCATGCTAATCAGTTTTATGGCTGTATTCAAAAACTGGGTGATGCTGGTAAGGGCGCCTGATGTAAGGCTGATGAGTGGGGCGACAACCGGTGTTATGGGCGCCCATAACGTGAGTGGGGAGAACAGGATTAATGCTGCTCCAAGATATAGGATGAGGGTTGCTGCGGGAATGGCGATGTAATTGGTGAGAAGTGAATAGCACGATATTCTGCCGAAGGTGTAGACGATGACCGGAAGGGTTCCTATCTGGGCTGCCAGTGAAACGCAAAGGAGTCCCCATGCCCAACGGATGAAACGGCTGCGGATGGGGAGGAGGGTGTAAAGGGGTGTGAAGAACAGCAGAATGGAGGCTACTGCCAGGAAAGAAAGCTGGAAACTCAACTCGAAAAGATAGAGCGGACTGATGAAGAGCATAAATATATAAGCTGAGGCTAAGATGTTGAGCGGCAGACCGGTACGATGGAAAGCTAAACTTAAGCTGTAGGCTGAAAGCATGATGGCTGCACGGACTGCACTTGCCGGTAATCCTATGAGAAAAACGTAGGTCCAGATGGAGATGAGGGACAGGATGATGGTGTAAACTGAGTACTTTCTGCCGCCTAGCAGAAAGATAAAAAGCTGGAAGATAATGCCTATATGAAGTCCGCTTACTGCCAAGATGTGACTGGCTCCGGAAATGGAGTAACTGTTTCGGGTGTTCGAATCGAGTGCGCTCTTGTCGCCCAGCGCCATGGCTGCGATGACTGCATAGTCTTGCTGTTTTACGTGAAGGGAAACCAGTTTGCTTTCAATATTGCTTTTATAGCGTTCGGTATTGATTTTTGCCCGTGTGAGGTAAGACAGTTCCTGCCAGTTTTTCAGTTGTGTAGAGGTTGGGGAATCAGCTATTTGCTTACAGGTAAGAAAAGCCCCAAGGCTCAGGATGCATAAATGAATCATCACGCATTGGGAGTAGATGAGAAACTGGTGGCTCCTGCTGAAGTAAGTTTTTTGGCTTAAGAACTCAGTAAGGAAAAAGATGATGCTGCCAAGGGCGCATGAAATGATGGAGATGATGAGCCAGAAGCGCATGTTGAAATCATCATAGCCCCATTTGGCTATGATGATTCCGATCGTCAGTGTGAGGCTGATGGTCATGAGCGGGGTGAGGGATAGCTCTTTCATCATTCCTCTTTCCTTTTAAAAGATAATTTATTTCCTATTTCTTGAATCCGAAGATGCGCTTGATGAATGTCTTCACAGCGTTTTCTTTCTTCTGTGGATTTACGATAGGGGTGTGCTTGCGTGCAGCCGGCTTGTCGCCCTTTTTCTGTGCTACGCCTCTGCCACGGCCGTTGCTGCCTGGGCGAACATTGTTCTCGGTGCCTGGGCGCTGCTGGTTGCTGTTATTGCTGTTATTGCGGCGCTTCTGGCTGTTGCTGTTCTTTGGCTGCTCGCCTGGCTGGGCTGGCTTTCTGTTCTGCTGCTTTGCGATCTGCTGCCTGTTGCCCTGCTGTGGCTGCTTGCCGTTTTTCTGCTGAGGCTTGTTATTGCCCTGCTGTGGCTGCTGTGGCTGCTGTTCGTTGCTGCGTGGTGCTTTTTCCTGACGCTCGTTTGGCTTGTTTGGCTTACGCTTGTGAGAAGTCTGGTCGCGGTCTTTCTGTCGGCGGTTCTTGGCGCTGTTCTTTCCGCCCTCGCCGTTTCCGCCGTTACCGCGTCTGTTGTTTCTTCCGTTTGCGCCTTTCTTCTTCGGCTTGTTAAGCTTGGTGTATTCAGGACCTTCGCCGCATCCCTCAGGGAGAGGCATTTTGTCTACCACCTTCTCCAGGAACTTCTCTATCTGCTGGAACCAGTACTGGTCTTCTTCGCTCACGAAGGTGATGGCTCTACCATCGCGGTTGGCACGGGCTGTACGGCCGATGCGGTGAACGTAATCTTCTGTATCGTGAGGAACATCGTAATTGATGACCATCTCAATATCATCGATGTCGATTCCGCGCGCCACAATGTCGGTAGCTACGAGAACATCATACTGTCCGCTCTTGAACTTGAACATCACATCATCGCGCTCAGCCTGTTCCAGGTCGCTGTGCATGGCTCCGCAGTTTACTCCAATCTGCTGGAGGGAGGCTGCGAGTTGCTTCACCTTGAATTTGCTGCCGCTGAAGACGATGACACGCTTCAGGTCGCCCGCCTTGAAGATGTCCTTGATGATGGTCATCTTCTGGGTTTCGTAGCATACGTATGCTTCCTGCTTGATTTTCTCGGCTGGCTTGCTGACGGCAAGTTTGATTTCTACCGGATTCTTGAGCAGGGTCTTAGCCAGTTCTTCTATCTTCTCAGGCATGGTTGCCGAGAACATGATGGTCTGGCAGGTCTTTGGCAGTTTTGCCGCGATGGTCTTGATGTCGTCAGAGAAACCCATGTCGAGCATGCGGTCGGCCTCGTCGAGGATGAAGAAGCTTACCTTGCTGAGGTCTACATTGCCCAGAGAGATATGGGAGATGAGGCGGCCCGGGGTGGCGATGACTACATCGGCGCCCATGCGGAGGCTGCGCAACTCCTGATCGTAACGGTTGCCGTCGTTGCCGCCGTATACGGCTACGCTGCTCACGCCCTGCAGGTAATAGCCGAAGCCTTGCATCGCCTGGTCTATCTGCTGGGCGAGCTCGCGGGTTGGTGACATGATGACGCAGTTGATGGCGTCTTTCGGATAACCGCCGTCATCGAGCTTGCTCAATACTGGCAGCAGATAGGCTGCGGTTTTGCCGGTTCCGGTCTGGGCTACACCCAATACATCGTGACCTTCTAATATCTCTGGAATGCACTTTTCCTGTACTGGAGTGCATGTGTCGAAGCGCATGTCATATAATGCGTCGAGCACGTTGTCGTTTAAATCTAATTCGTCGAAATACATTCTTCTATAGTTTACAGTTTACGGTTTATAGTTTATAGGGAGCACGGCTGCTATAAACTATAAACTCTTAATTATTAATTGATAATTACCTCGGTGCCTTGCGGTAGCAGAAGTAGGCTACGATGGTGAAGAGGAAGTTTGGAAGCCACGCTGCCAGGACAGGCGGGAAGTTGGCCTGGATGGCGAAGGTGGCAGAAACCGTCTGCAGCATGATGTAGCCGAAACTCAGCGCAAGTCCTACGCCCAATGCTGCTCCCATGCCGCCTTTGCGCTTGCGGGCTGAGAGGGAGACGCCGATGATGGTGAGGATGAACGAGGCGAAGGAAGAGGCGATGCGCTTGTGGTATTCTACCTCGTACTGCACTACGTTGCCCGAACCGCGGTTGATTTGCTTGGAGATGTAATCGCGGAGCTCAGGACTGGTGAAGGTTTCCTGCTGACCCTTGGAATAGACCAGGTCGGTAGGTTCCATCATGATGATGGTGTCCTTCTGCGCTCCGCTCGTAATATGCTCCTTCATGCCCTGGAGCTTGCGGATTTTCCAGTTGCTCAGTTTCCAGTGATACTTGCTGTCGGAAATGGTGTCGTACTGGATGTCCATCGCTGTGAGGTGGCTTACGAGTTTCTTGTCCTGGAACTTGTCGAGACAGAATCCGTAACCGCGTTTCATGCTGTTGTCGTAATGCTGCATATAGGCAATCACTCCCTTGTCTACCTGCAGCTGTACATTCTCGGCACTGGTATTCTTCTTCTTGTTCTTGTACATCGTCTCGAAGTTCTGCCTGATAACGGTTCCGTGGGGAATGACGTAGGCTGAGAGTCCGAAGGAGAGGGCTGAGAGCAGCACGCAGGTAATCATGTATGGGCGAAGGAGACGCTTGAAGGATACTCCCGACGCCAGGATGGCGATGATTTCGGAATTGCTTGCCAGCTTGGTGGTGAAGAGAATGACCGCCACGAACACGAACAGCGCACTGAAGAGGTTGGCAAAATAGGGCACGAAGTTGGCGTAGTAATCGAAGATGATTGCGCGCGCTGGTGCATGGTGCTCTGTGAATTTTGACAGGTTCTCGTTGAAGTCGAAGACGATGGCGATGGAGATGATCAGGGCGATGGAGAAGAAATAGTAGCCCAGAAACTTCTTGATAATGTACCAGTCGAGCTTCTTGATGTACCTGAACGGGTTGAGAAACCTGAATATGCGCAGGAACCGGAGCTTGTGAGCCAGCCAGCGCACAGCCCTGATGAGCCACCCGAACTTGCGGGAAGCCCATCGGCCGGTGCGGTAGAGCCGGCGGTGTTTTCTTATTTTCTTAAAATCTTTCATGATGCTTGCTTACTTAAATTCTTCGGCCAAGCTGGTCGATGATGGAATTCTTCCATGCCACGAAATCGCCCTGCTCGATATGATGGCGGGCATCGGTCACGAGGCGCAGATAGAAAGAGAGGTTGTGGATGCTGGCTATCTGCATCGCCAGCAGCTCCTGGGCCTTGAAGAGGTGGTGGAGGTAGGCCTTCGTGGTTACGAGGTCGATGTCGCAGCCGTCTGGATCTACCGGACTGAAGTCTTTCTCCCACTTCTTGTTGCGCATGTTCATCGTGCCCTGATAGGTGAAGAGCATGGCGTTGCGGCCGTTGCGGGTCGGCATTACGCAGTCGAACATGTCTACGCCGCGCTCGATGGCTTCGAGGATGTTCTGCGGGGTTCCTACGCCCATCAGATATCTCGGCTTGTCTTTCGGCAGGATTTCGTTCACTACTTCTATCATCTCATACATCACCTCGGTAGGCTCTCCTACGGCAAGTCCGCCGATGGCATTTCCGTCGGCTCCCTTGTCGGCAATGTATTTGGCTGCTTCGCGGCGCAGGTCCGGGAAGGTGCAGCCCTGAACGATAGGGAAGAGGCTCTGCTGATAGCCGTAGAGGGGCTCGGTCTCATTGAACCGCTTGATGCAGCGGTCTAGCCAGCGCTGGGTGAGCATGAGGCTGTTCTTGGCGTACTGGTAATCGCTCTGTCCCGGTGGACATTCATCGAAGGCCATCATGATGTCGGCTCCGATGATGCGCTCGGTGTCCATCACATTCTCCGGTGTAAAGAAGTGCTTGCTGCCGTCGATGTGGGAGCGGAACTCGCAGCCTTCTTCCTTGAGCTTGCGGATGCCGGTGAGCGAGAAGACCTGGAAACCGCCGCTGTCGGTGAGGATAGGACGGTCCCAGCCGTTGAACTTGTGCAATCCGCCTGCTGCCCTGATGACGTCAAGACCTGGGCGCAGGTAGAGGTGATAGGTGTTTCCGAGGATAATCTGTGCCATGACCTGCTTCTTGAGTTCCTCGAAGTGGACGCCCTTCACGCTTCCTACGGTTCCTACGGGCATGAAGATTGGGGTCTTGATCTGTCCGTGGTCGGTGGTGATGATGCCTGTACGCGCATCGCTCGCTTTATCTGTTACTTGTAATTCAAATTTCATTTCTATTCTTTTTTATCATTTTCCTCAATGCTGAAGTCTGTAGGGTTTTTCACCTTCTCGTCGGTCAGCGCGAACTGCCAGACGTCAGCCACATTCTCTACATAGTGGAAGTCTACGCCCTTGAGATATTTCTCCGGTATTTCCTCTACGTTCTTCTGGTTCTCCCTGCACATCACGATGTGCTTGATTCCTGCCCGCTTGGCTGCCAGAATCTTCTCCTTGATTCCGCCTACCGGGAGCACTTTGCCGCGGAGGGTTATCTCGCCGGTCATGGCTGTGTTGGCACGCACCTTGCGCTGGGTGATGGCTGAGGCGATGCTGGTGGCGATGGTGATTCCGGCAGAAGGACCGTCTTTCGGGGTGGCTCCCTCAGGCACGTGGATGTGGATGTTCCACTGCTCGAAGATGCGGTAGTCTACCTGGAGCAGGTCGATGTGCGACTTGACGTATTCCAGTGCGATAATGGCTGATTCCTTCATCACGTCGCCCAGATTTCCGGTCAGGGTGAGCTTGCCTGCCTTGCCCTTGCTGAGCGAGGTTTCGATGTAGAGGATTTCGCCGCCCACTGAGGTCCAGGCCAGTCCGGTTACCACTCCTGCATAGTCGTTGCCCTGGTAGATGTCGCGGTTGAACGGCGGATTGCCCAGCAGGTCTTTTACTTCGGCAGGGGTGATGGTGTAGTTCTTCAGCTCCTGGTTGCAGGCAAGTTTGTAAGCCATCTTGCGCAGACTTTTGTCAATCTGCTTCTTCAGCTGTCTTACGCCGCTCTCCCGGGTGTAGTGCTCGATGATGAACTCGAGGGCATTCTTGTTGAAACTTACCTTTGGCGAAACCTTGTCGAGTCCGGTGCTTTCCAGCTCTTCCGGTACGAGGTGGCGCTTGGCAATCTCTGTCTTCTCTTCGGTGATGTAGCCGCCTACTTCTATCAGCTCCATACGGTCGAGGAGCGGACGCGGAATGACGCTCAGGTCATTGGCTGTGGCGATGAAGAGTACCTTGGAGAGGTCGTAATCCATATCGAGATAATTGTCGTGGAAGGCATTGTTCTGTTCCGGGTCCAGCACTTCGAGCAGGGCTGATGCAGGGTCGCCGTTGAAATTGCTCTGCGCCACCTTGTCAATCTCGTCGAGGATGAAGACCGGATTGCTGCTGCCTGCCTTCAGCATGTTCTTGATGATGCGGCCCGGCATGGCTCCCACATAGGTGCGGCGGTGACCGCGGATTTCGGCTTCATCGTGCAGACCGCCCAGCGACATGCGTACATACTTGCGCTTCATGGCTGCTGCGATGCTCTTGCCCAGACTGGTCTTTCCTACGCCCGGAGGACCGTAGAGGCAGAGGATAGGACTCTTGCCGCCGCCGTTCAGTGCTCTTACGGCGAGGAATTCCAGGATGCGCTCCTTCACATTCTCCATGCCGTAGTGGTCGTGGTTCAGAATGCGCTTGGCACGGGTCAGACTGAGGTCGTCCTGGGTGTAGGAGTTCCAAGGCAAATCTACCATGGTCTGCAGGAATCCTATCTGTATCGAATAGTCAGGACTCTGTGGGTTCAGGGTGTCGAGCTTGGCAATTTCTTTCTTGAAGATTTTGGCAGTTTCCTCGCTCCAGTTCTTCTTTTTCGCCTTCTCCAGAATCTCCTTCTTCTCCGGACTGGCGTTGCCTTCTCCCAGTTCTTCCCTGATGTTCTTGATCTGCTGCTTGAGGAAGTATTCCTTCTGCTGTTCATCGAGGTCGTAGTGGGTTTTGTTCTCAATCTCAGTCTGGATGCGTAGCAGATGGCGCACCTTGTTCAGGGATCTGATGGCAATCATGATGCGCTCGCTGAGATTTTCCTCTTTCAGCATCTTGATTTTATCCTCGATGGAGAAAGGGAGGAGGGAGCACATGAAGTTGCACTGCATATGAATGCTCGAGAGTTCGTTGATGGCCTGGATGGCCTCATCAGTATAGTTGGCGTTTGATTTGATATAGTCTGTCGCTTCGTAATGGAAGTTCTCGTAGAGCATTCTGAAGAGTTCATCGTTGTTCTCGTCAGGCCATTTCTCCGGAAGACTTTTTACGTCAATTACTGTGTAAGGCTCTTTTTGAACGAGATGTTTCATCTGACATCTGCCCAGACCCTGGATGATGATGCTCATCTGCTCTGTGCCAGGCATCTTGATCACCTTGATGAGTTTGGCGAAGACACCTACAGGGTAGAGGTCTTCTTCGTAGGGCGATTCTGTATCTTTGTTCTTCTGGCAGAATACGCAGAATATGGTGTCTGGTTTCTTTTCCAGCATCCGGACGAGATTCAGACTTTCCTTTCTGCCCACAACGATAGGGGTCATGTTGGTAGGGAAAACTACAATATCTCGCATGCAGAGGGTAGGGTACAAACCTTCTTCCTGGTCTTCGATCAGGGTTTTCGGGTCGCCCTCGTAATCTGCAATCATTTGTATTCGGGTACTTGTTCTTCTATTATCCATTTTGTTATGATTTCTATTTTCCGTGCAAAGGTACTCATTTTTTATGAAATATCGTGGAAGATGATAGATTATTTAATAATAAAATTGCTTTTTCTATATATTAGTACCCGTTTTTATAGATGTAAGTAGCTGCTTTTGCAGGTGGAAGTGGCAATTTCTGCTGCTTGCGATAAAATAAATCGGCGGCGCATTCGTTTTCTTCTGTAAAGAGACAGAAGAATTTATGGGTAATTTTCGATTTAAACAGTTTGAGATAGAGCAAGACCGTTGTGCCATGAAAGTGGGAACTGACGGCGTTTTGCTGGGTGCATGGGCGCAAGGTGGCAGGCGGATTCTGGACATCGGTTCCGGAACGGGACTGATTTCGCTCATGATGGCGCAGCGTTTTCCTGAAGCTGAGGTCGTAGGGATTGATATGGATGCTGATGCCTGCGGACAGGCGAGGGAGAATGTGATGGCAAGTCCGTTTCGCGACAGGGTGGAAATAGAATGCTGCAGACTGCAGGATTTCGGGGGAACTTCGGAAGCTGCTGAGGCTTTGGAAACTGCTGAAGATTTGAAGTCTGCCGGTGTTTTTGATGCGATAGTGAGCAATCCTCCGTTCTTTGTAGATAGCTTGAAAAATCCGGACAGTAAGAGGACGATGGCGAGACATACGGACAGTCTTCCGTTCCGCGATTTGTTTGCGGGTGTAAAACGGCTGCTTTCTGATGACGGTATTTTCTCTGCAATTGTTCCCGTAGAAGTAGTGGAGCAGTTTGTTGCAGAGTCTTGTATATTAGGTTTTTATCTTATACGGAAGTGTGGTGTGAAGACGGTAGAGCGCAAGCAGCCAAAGCGCTTTATGCTGAGTTTTGCCAAGCATCGCATTTCGCCTTATGAAGAGCATGTTGAAACGATGATGGATTCGCAGGGAAACCGCTCGGAATGGTATAGGAAAATAACGGAAGAATTCTATCTTTTCTAGGAGTGTTGAATGTTGAATGTTGAATGTTAAATGTTGAATGGATAGCGTTTAATGATTAACTGAGCTTACTTGCGAAACTTCAGGGAAATCACCATTTAACATTTAACATTTAACATTGTTTCAAAGGTTCAGCTTCTTCTGTACCAGTTTGCTGATAGCTTCTACTCTTTTGCTCTGGCGCTGGATGTCTTTATGGATATCATCGCGCACGGCATTGAAGTCGTTGAAGAAATCGGCAAAGGCAGACTGAATCATGTTCGGCTTGCGGTCGTTCTTGTTGGCAAACGGGTTCACCAGCATCTTGATTCCTTTTTCTTCCAGGTGAATATCAATCTCTGCCCCCGTCATCACAGGGTCGCCATCATAATGGATTACGCCTGGCTGACTGCGGGTGATATGGAGCTTCTTGCAGCGGAACGACTTGATCTTCGAGTTCTTGTCCAACGTCTTGTTGAACATGTCGAAACTTACCTGAGGCGCCTCGATTACATCGAATGGTTCCATGATGACGACATCCATCAAACCGTCGCTCATGGATGCTTGAGGGGCAATATAGGCATTGTTGCCATACTGAGATGCGTTGGCGCAGGAAATGAGGAACGCCTTATACTGCTTGGTGCCCGTCTCGTCCTCCAGCGTGTAAGTCTCAGGCTTATACTTCAATCCCTCGCGCAGGATATTTTCAGCATAAGTGATAGGACCACGCTTGCCGCTCTCGGCAAACTTCATGCTGACGAAAGCGTCAAAGCCCATGCCGCAGGTGCAGAAGAACGGGTGGTCGTTGATGACACCATAATCCAGATTTCTAATCTGGCATTGGTTGATGACCTCTATGCATTTCTTCAGGTTCATCGGGAGCAGCAGATGTCTTGCCAGTCCGTTGCCCGAACCGCAAGGCAGAATGCCGAGGGCAGTATCGGAGTGAACCAGTGAGCGGGCCACCTCGTTGACGGTTCCGTCACCACCAACCGCCACAACCACATGTACATGGTTGTTCTTCGCTTCGGTAGCAATTTCCGAAGCGTGCCCAGCTCTTTCAGTCATTCTTATCTCGTACTCAAAAAGCTCTTTGTCCAAAACAGAATCTATCAGACTGGGAACTGCCGCCTTGCTGGCTGTTCCTGAAATCGGATTCATGATGAAAAGTATCTTTTTCTTCATTATATAGTCAAGAGTTTGTAAAATTTAGGCTGCAAAAGTAATAAAAATACCCAAAATAACAAGAAATATCGATTAAAAAAACTATAAAAGTAAACTTTCTTATAAAAAAAGCCATTTATTGAGTTCTTTTTTGTATCTTTGCACCCTGAAACTTAGAAAAATATAAAAAAGATAATAAAGTACACCTATTAATAATGGGACAATTACAAGAAAGATACAAGAATTATCGTGAACCTCAGAAGTATATGGCTGCCGGTGTGTATCCATATTTCCGCGAGATCACAAGTAAGCAGATGACAGAGGTAACCGACATCGATGGTCATAAGATTCTGATGTTCGGTTCTAATGCTTATCAAGGTTTGACTAACGACCAGCGTGTTATTGATGCAGCAAAGGCTGCGCTCGACAAGTATGGTTCTGGTTGTGCAGGAAGCCGTTTCCTCAATGGTACGCTCGATTTGCACGTGCAGCTCGAAAAGGAGCTTGCTGAGTTTGTGGGCAAGGATGAAACTTTGTGTTTCTCTACAGGATTCTCTGTAAATCAGGGTGTCTTGGCTTGCGTAGTAGGTCGTAACGACTATATTATCTGCGATGACCGCGACCACGCAAGTATCGTAGATGGCCGCCGTCTCTCATTCGCTACCCAGCTTCACTACAAGCACAACGATATGGAAGATTTGGAGCGCGTGCTCTCTAAGCTCCCTGAGGAGGCTATCAAGCTCATCGTTGTTGACGGTGTGTTCTCTATGGAGGGCGACCTGGCTAACTTGCCTGAAATCGTTAAGCTCAAGCATAAGTACAACTGCTCTATCATGGTAGACGAGGCTCATGGTCTTGGCGTATTCGGCAAGCAGGGTCGTGGCGTCTGCGACCACTTCGGTCTGACCGATGAGGTAGACCTCATCATGGGTACATTCTCTAAGAGTCTGGCTTCTATCGGCGGTTTCATCGCATCAGACAAGGATACAATCAACTTCCTCCGTCACAACTGCCGTACTTACATCTTCAGCGCCTCTAACACTCCAGCTGCCACAGCAGCAGCTCTCGAGGCTCTTCACATCATTCAGAATGAGCCAGAGCGTTTCGAGAATCTCTGGGATGTAACCAACTATGCCTTGAAGCGTTTCCGCGAGGAAGGTTTCGAGATTGGCGAGACAGAGAGTCCTATCATTCCTCTCTACGTACGCGATGCTGAGAAGACATTCGTGGTTACCAAGATGGCTTACGATGCAGGTGTGTTCATCAACCCTGTTATTCCTCCAGCTTGTGCTCCTCAGGATACATTGGTACGTTTCGCACTCATGGCTACTCATACAAGAGAGCAGGTTGAGCAGGCTGTCCAGATCTTGAAGAAGATTTTCGTAGAAGAGGGAATCATCAAGTAAAATCAGATTTCTGATTTAAAAGTTCAGCAAGTATTGTTGCGGTTCTTTGCCGCTACTATATATAACAGAACTTTTGCATGTGGTTCAAGTACGGGCTGAAGGCCCAAAAGCTCCTAGCCCAGGGCATCGCCCTGGGTATAATGGCAATCAGCAAGGCGCCCTGTAAGGGCAAAAGCTTTATGTTTTGCCTGGAGTTTTAAAGCTTTTGCCCTTACAGGGCGATAGGCTAGCGCCCGTAATACCCGAAAGTGTAAAATGAACTGTGTCAAGGCTGTTAGATAAAGTTCGAAGATAGATACAATTTGCTGTGGATTTGTTATATTTAAACCGATAAATCGAAATTTAGCATGAAACTGATAAAAATACAGTCAAGCAAAGACCCGCTGATAGCGCAAGTTCCAGAGCTCTACGAGTCTGCTTTTTCCGAAGCGGAGAGAACTGACACTGAACGTTTCCTGTGGATGATAGACCACTGCCAGGAAATGTCTTTTTATGCCATCACTGAAGATGGCGACTTCTGCGGTATGGCTGTAGTATTTGAATTAGGCATATGTCGTTATCTCCTGTATTTGGCTACGCTTGACATCCACCGTAACAAGGGTTTGGGCGCATTGACGCTGAAACTCCTGAGGGAAGAGACCAATTTGCCGATAATCGGGGAAGTGGAGCCTCCAACTGATGACATCACACGCCGACGCATCGCCTTCTACGAACGTAACGGTTTTCATGTTGAGTTGGAGGATCCCAGAATCCTGAATGACGCACACCTCGACCCCTCCTGTGTCCTTATGCTTATCAGTACCCACCCTCTTTCCGATGCCGACGAATGCCAGCGCAGAGTGGTAGACACGGTATACAAGCCTATGCAGGCAGAGGAGGTATAACTCTGAACCATCATAAATTCGAATTTTATGGTAACTTGTTTTGATGTATGTGAGATTCTTGAAATGCTGTCTGAAGCATCTGTAAAGGTGTTTCTAGACGGCGGTTGGGGTGTCGATGCACTTATAGGCAGGGAAACAAGAACACATAACGACATCGATCTGTTCGTAGAGAAGAAAGACTACTGTATAACCATATCCGTGATTACAGGGAAGGGATACAGAGAAGTTATAATGGACTATACGACCGACAGCCATACTGTCTGGAAAGATGACAACGGAAGAATAATCGATATGCATTGTTTCGAATATGTAGAAGATGGAATCCTATATGACGGATACATTTTTCCAAGCGAAACTTTCTCAGGTAAAGGAAATATCGGGAATATTGAGGTGTCCTGCATAAACCCGGAGGCACAGGTACAGTTTCATCTTGGATATGAATATGATGAAAATGATGTCCATGACGTCCTGTTATTATGCAGAACTTTCAATCTTGAGATACCGGAGCAATATAAATCTCACATCTGATTCAATATGCTATGATTACTGATAGTTATGATATTGAAACTGAACCAATGATCAATCTGTTTGATTTCTACGGCAGACGTGGAGATTTTGCAGATATATGCCTGATAATATTCTCGAAGGAGATTCATCGGCATTTACTTGATTCCTACGAATCTGAAATTATTGCAACTATGCCGGCTTGCAATGGCGACACGCATATCTATAAAACAACTTATAAAGGAGTTACGATAACTTTCTACCTGTCAGGAATAGGTTCAGCAGTAGCATCCTCTCAATGTTATCTTGCAAGCTGGCTAACTGGAGCATCAAAGTTCATTATGTTCGGTTCCTGTGGCAGTCTTGACCGTACAACCACACAAGGTAGATTTATCATACCGACACAAAGTTACAGAGGGGACGGGTGTTCATATTATTTTGCAGCACCATCCGACTATATTGATATAGCCGCAAGCAAGGAACTTTCCATAATTTTCGACAAATTATCTGTACCATATATTACAGGTAAAATATGGACGACAGATTCGATGGTCAGAGAAACAAAAGGACTTGTACGCAAACGTATGGAAGAAGGGTGCATCGCTGTAGAAATGGAATTGGCTGGAGTTCAATCTGTGTGCGACTTCTACAATTTGAAGTTGTATGCTTTTTTTGAAACAGGTGACATTTTGGATACAAATGGATATGAAGCCAAAGGCTTGAACAATGCCAACCATAGTTTAAACAAACTTTATATTGCTTTAGAAACGGCAACCTACATCTGAAGTATATCAGAATTGTAAATTCCCATTTAGCTAACAGCCTTGACACAGTTCAGCTGACGCCCCCGTAATACCCCAGGGCGATGCCCTGGGCTAGGAGTTTCTGCCCTTTCAGGGCGTGTGGTGCAAAACTTGCGAAAGTTCTATAAATATAATAAGGTATAAGGGCAATTCCGGATAGGGGTTGCCCTTATTTTTTGCCTGTTTCCCAGCCATTTTGCATTAAAATGCATATTTTTTTGAAAAAAGTTAGGGAAAAATTTGGTGGAATCGAAAAAATGTAGTACCTTTGCACTCGCAATTCAGAAATGATGCTTAAAGCAATGCTTAAGAGGTGTCGTAGAGATGAGTAAGCGGGGTGTAGCGCAGCCCGGTAGCGCTCCTGTTTTGGGAACAGGTGGTCGCAGGTTCGAATCCTGTCGCCCCGACACAAGAAAGCTAAGAAGAGTCAAATCTTCTTAGCTTTTTTGCTATATAAAACTCCCGCCCTGGATGGGCTGGAGGGGGATAACGGAACTGAGTAATTATTATATACGTTTTAATTTTATAGAATCATGATTATTACGATAGCGCGCCAGTGTGGATGTGGCGCTGTTCGCGTGGGCAAGCTGCTCGCCGAAAAGTATGGTATTCCTTTTTATACCCGTAAGAATTTGATGGAAATGGCTGAACAGAGAGGAGTGCTCGACGAGATGGAGGCTTTCTTCGATGAGCGGCCGGTAGATGAACTGCTCTTCTCGATGTCGTCGCTTGGCGAAACGCAGAGGGCGCTGACAGAAAAACCGCTCCATACACTTGCCGATATGATAGGCGATGAAGACTGTATCATCATCGGCCGTTGCGGAAACTATATCTTCCGCGAGCGCAAAGACCTGATTTCTGTTTTCCTGAGCGGCAATCTGGAGGCTCGCATCAAGGAAATTCAGGAGGAGAAGGGCTTTTCGTATGATGAGGCTGAGGAGTTTGTAGAGCACACTGAGGATTGCAGAGTGGCTTATCATAAGTATTATACAGGCCTTACCTGGGGAAATGCCGATGATTACGACATCTGCCTGGATACTGTGCGCCTGGGCGTAGAAGAGACGGCAAGCCTCATTGAGCAGTACGTTAGCTTGATATAAATTCAAAGTAATTCAACATGAAGTTTTTAATTCAATTTTTGATAATCATAGCGTTCTCCTTTGCTGGGGAATTGCTCCATTTTTTGCTGCCATTGCCTATTCCGGCAAGCATCTATGGCATCATCCTGCTCTTTCTTGCGCTGGAAACAAAACTGATCAAGGTGAAGCATATCCGCGAAACCAGCAGTTTCCTCATTGCCATCATGCCCGTGATGTTTATTCCGGCTGCCGTAGGACTGATTGATTCCTATCAGGATATCGGCAATGCATGGTTCCAGTATATCGTAGTTACGGTGGTCAGCACCTTCGTCGTGATGGGTGCTTCGGGCTGGATTACGCAGATGGTAATCAGAAAAGGAAAGGAGGCGAAGAAATGAACCAGTTGTTCCAGGATTCTGTCTTCTTCGGCGTTCTCATCAGTCTGGCAGCCTACGGCATAGGCATGCTGCTGAAGCTGAAGATGGGATGGTCGCTGATGAACCCGCTGCTCATCTCCATCATCCTCGTCATCATCACGCTCCTGCTGACGGGCGTAGATTACAAAACCTATTCGGCGGGCGCCAACAGTATCAGCTATCTGCTCACACCAGCCACCATCTGTCTGGCTGTGCCGCTTTATCAGCAGGTTGAGCTTCTGAAGAAGAATTATCGGGCTGTGCTGATCGGCATTGTTTCGGGCGTGCTGGCGAGTCTCTGCTCCGTTCTCATTCTCGCCCTCATCTTCCATTTCGACCATGCGTCCTACGTTACCTTCCTGCCTAAGAGCATCACTACCGCCATCGGTATCGGCGTTTCTGAGGAGTTGGGCGGTCATGTTTCGGTTTCGGTGGTTGTCATCATCGTAACGGGTGTGCTGGGCAATATCTTTGCCGAGAAGTTCCTGAAGCTTCTCTCCATCAAGGAGCCTATTGCCAAAGGTATCGCCATCGGCTGTTCTGCCCATGCGCTGGGTACGGCAAAGGCGATGGAAATGGGTACCATAGAGGGAGCCATGAGCAGTCTGAGCATCGTGGTTTGCGGTGTGATGACGGTTGTTGGCTCATCCATCTTTGCCTTGTTTATGTAGAATCAGATACAATAATATTTCCCTTTTTCCGTTTTTATAGATATGAAACGGAAAAAGGGATTTTTGTATATAATGGGTGTAGGGATGGCGATGAGCGCCCTGCTTGCCAGTTGTGCCGACGATGAGAGTTTCTCAACGTCGAGGGGAGATGTGCTCTCGTTTTCGGTAGATACGCTGAAGATGGACACCACCTTCTCGAATGTGCCTACGCCTACCCGAAGCTTCTGGGTTTACAACCGTACGGGCAAGGGGCTGCGCTGCCAGTCGGTGCGTCTGGAAAATGGTAACCAGAAGGGCTATAGGGTGAATGTTGACGGATCTTATCTGGGCAGCGAAGCGGGATTCCAGACGCAGAATGTGGAGATCAGGAAGGGTGACAGCATACGTGTGTTCGTAGAACTGACTTCGGCGATGCAGAACAGCGAAGAGCCGCAGCTGGTGAGCGACAACCTGGTGTTTGCGCTGGAAAGCGGCGTAGAGCAGAAGGTGAACCTGAGGGCGTTTTCATGGGATGCGATGAAACTCAATTCGCTCGAGGTGAAGGAAGACAAGCTGCTGGAGAGCACGCTGCCGGTAGTGGTTTATGGCGGCATCAGGGTTGATTCGGCGGCTACGCTGACCATTGCTCCGGGCACCCAACTCTATTTCCACGAGAATGCGGGTTTGCAGGTGTTCGGGAAGCTGAAGATTGAGGGCGAAAAGGACAGGGAAGTGGTGATGCGGGGCGACCGACTGGACCACATGTTCGATTATCTGCCTTATGACCGCACACCGGGACAATGGCAGGGCATCAGACTGATGTCTTCGGCTCATGACTGCAGGATTTCGTTTGCTGATATTCATAGTGCCTACGATGCTGTGATGATAGAAGCGGGCGATGCTACGAAGCAGAAACTGCTCATTGAGAATGCTACGATTCATAACAGTCAGGGCTACGGTGTGAGGATTGATTCTGCCAAGGTGCAGATTTATAATTCGCAGATAACCAACTGTCTGAAGCATCCGCTCTATGTTGAGGGTGGCGATGTTGAGGTAAACGGCTGCACCATAGCCCAGTTCTATCCGTTTGACGGGCGCCGCGAGTCTGCCATCGGTTTTGCCTCTCCGCTGCCTCGTTTCGAGGTGAGAAATTCGCTCGTAACGGGCTATCATGATGATGAGGTGGTCTGGGAGGCTCCGAAAGAGGAGGATGCCTTCAATTTCCTCTTCGACCATTGTGTGTTGCGCACGGAGAAGCTGGAGACGGACGACAGTCTGAAGTTCACCCATGTGGTTTATGAGGACATCAAGGATACGACGGTGTTTTCCGAGAAGCATTTCCGCCTTTTCGACACCGTCAATCTGAAGTATGATTTCCATCTGCGCAAGGAGTCGGCAGCAATAGGTAAGGCAGATGCCGAAACCCTGCCTGCAACCGACCGTGATGGTTTGCCGAGAAAGAAAGAGCAGCCTGCCGCAGGATGCTTTGAATATAGGGAGGAATAAGAAGCGGGTGTGTCATAAGATTCTTGCCTAGGGTATAAGATAAGGCACGGATTACACGGATTACACGGATTTATGTTTCTAATCTAAGCGATTATAATCTTATAAAAAATCCGTGTAATCCGTGTAATCCGTGCCTTAAAACTGTAGAGGACAAGCTTTATGCCACACCCTTTCTGTATCTTATTCCTTCATGTTTGAATCTACGAAGCTGAAGGGGAGAAGGTCTTTGATGCTGTCGAAGCAGTAGGTGCCGTTCTCGCCATAGAGCAGGATGCGTACGGGGCGCTGGTAGCGGTCTTCCATCTCCAGTATCACCTGGCGGCAGGCTCCGCATGGCGAGATAGGCGACTTGAGGAAACCATTCCCGTTTCTCGCAGCTATGGCAAGCGTCAGGATAGGCTGGTCGGGATAGTTGCTCTGGGCACCGAAGATGGCGCTGCGCTCGGCACAGAGTCCCGACGGGAAGGCGGCGTTCTCCTGGTTGGCTCCAATTACGATTCTGCCGTCGCCCAGAAGCAGGGCTGCTCCCACATAGAAGTGGCTGTAGTTAGCATACGCATTGCTGGTGGCAGCCTTCGCCCTGTTTACGAGCTCCTGCTCCTGCTGGCTCAACTCTGAGAGCTGAGCCACCATGTATCTGATGTTTAGGTTTTGCTCTTTCATAGATATAATGTTTTTATGATTTCTTTATTTCGTGTAGAAGTCGATGAGGTCTTGCAGCGCCTTCTTGCATACTGCACAGAATTCCGGCGTTTCGTTGATGCGCATACGGCAGTCCTGCACACCGCGGTAAACGCCCTTCAAGCTGTATCCGGCACCTTCGAAGACACCCACCTTGCTCACCGCCTCCTTCTCTTTCTTTGAGAGCGGAGTAGGAATCTTGGTCTTCTTGTCTATCATGTTCTCCCATTTTCCGTGGAAATCGGCAAGGGTAGTGATGTTCTTCTCCCAAGGCTCTACATCGTGAGGATACATCGGTATCTGCTCCTGCTCGTAGGCGTATTCATCGGCAAGTCCGGCAAAGGAATGCCCAAACTCATGCACCACTACCGGCTTGAACCATTTCTGGTGGCAGGTGGTGAGATTGTATGAATTGAGGATGCCGCCACCGCCATACTTATCCGAATTTACCAGCACGATGATGTGCTCGTAGGGGGTACCTGCCAGCCAGTTGTGCAGGTCTTTGAGATGCAGGGTGGTAAGGTAGCGGTCGCTGTAGAAGGTGTCGAAATGAGAGCTGAGGGCGGTCTCGTGCCAGATGCCCTGGGCTGGGATGCTAGGTCCGCTCTGCTTGGATGGCGATTTTACGGCTACGATGTTGAAGCGGTCTCTCATGCTCTTGAAGGGTTCGTGGGCGAAGATGGCCTCTGTAGCCTCCTGCGCATCTTTCAGGAAGACAGGCATTTCTGCATCGGTATAGCCTTCAGCCACGTATGCGATGTGGATGCATCGGGTGGTGTCGGCAGCCTGCTGCAGGGTGACGTATGGTGTAGGCTTGTTGCCTTTCTGATGAATCAGAATGTCTTTCGGCGCTACCTGGTGGGTGAGCGTGGTGGTTATCTCGCGGCGGTTGTTGCGCAGGTCGAGGGTGATGTCTACGGTATCTTTCGGCATCGGAACGAGGAATACGTTCTCGAAACTCTGCGTGTTCTTCTCTGCCTCTGGATAGGAGAGCCATTCCTGGAAGAGGGTGGAGAAGGAGTTGCGGTAGATGATTTTGCCCGAGCGGTGGTCGCGTACGGTTATCTGTCCGTTGCCCTCTATCGGGAGTTCGGCCAGTCGCTGCCGTTTTCCGTACCAGCGTGGCATTACGTTGAGTTCGTCTACTGCTATCATCTGCTGTTTCTGGTTGCCGGCAAAGGTATAGTCTACCCGCAGCGTCTTGTCTGTGAAATAGTCGTCAAAGTTTTGCGCCTTTATTGTGCCGGGCGCCATCAGCATCGCCATGGTGGCGAGGGATAATATCATTCTCTTCATTGTATTTTCATTTAAAATTCACATTCACATTCACATTTCTCATCGAATCACCAAGTGACCGAATCACTAATCACTTATCTCACCCTCAGTCTTGTTCCTACGCTTACCGGGATGTTAGGGTCGAGATGGTTCATCTTGTAGAGTTTCTCCAGTCGGATGCCATACTTCTGCGAGATGGTGTACATGCTTTCGCCCGGCTGTATCACGTGAGGGCGCTTCTTATACTGCTTAGGTGCCTTGGAGCGTTTCTTTTTCAGATAGATGATGTCGCCCTTGTGCAGCACGGCGTGCTTGTTGCGCTCGTTGTAGCGAGCCAGTTTGCGCCAGCTGATGCCCACCTCCTTGCCTATACTCTTGAAGGTGTCGCCTTCGCGGGCATAGAGATAGTAATTCTTGTTGAAGATATGGATAGGGTGCAGCAATCCTTCGGCGTTTACAGGCTGGTCGGTACCGCTGTGGGTAGCCATGAAGCGGTCGTAGCGCTTGGCCTTGTCATACTGGTTGAGCTTGTAGAGCTCTATAATCTGTATCAGCTTGCTGGCATACTGCGGGTTGGTGGCGTAGCCGCAGGCTTTCAGTCCGCGAGCCCATCCCTTGTAGTCGTGCAGCGAGAGTTCGAAGAGGCGTGCGTAGCGTGGCTGGCGCGCCAGAAACTTGCTGTGGTCTTCGTAGCTGTCTCTTGCGTCCTGGTATACGCGGAAACATTCGCCCCGGGCATCATCGTCGTGGTACTGGGTTGGGCCCGTCCAGTTGTGACATTTTATGCCGAAGTGGTTGTTGCCCTGGCGTACGAGGTCGCTCCTTCCTGCCGCACTCTCAAACAGTCCCTGTGCTAGGGTGATGCTGGCTGGAATGCGGTAACGGAGCATCTGCTCGATGGCAAGATCCTTATACTGATTGATATATGTCTGATAGGCCTGGTTCCACTTCATCTGTGCGCCCATCGGGAGGCAGCAGAGCAGAGCGAGCCCTAAAATGTTTGCTTTTAGATGATTCATTCTGCAAAAATATAAAAAAAAACGGATAAATCGCGGTTTATTACAAAATTTTTAATATCTTTGCACAAAATATGACATACAAATGCAGGGGCTATCTGTCTCTTCTGAGAGAAACTGACTTGTTTTGTAGAAATAATGATTTTAATAATGAAAACTCGTACAAAAGTAATTATAGCTATCGGCTCTAACAGAAATCAGGAGGAGAATGTGTTGAAGGCGCATGAATATCTGAGATGTATGTTCAAGAACAGCCTCTTCGGTCCGCGCATGTGGACTGAGCCTATCGGACTGGAGAATTCAGATAAGTTTCTGAATCAGGTGATGTTGGGGGAGACCATCTGCTCTAAGAAGTCTGTGCTTGCCGCGCTGCGGAGTGTGGAGCAGAGATGCGGACGCAGAACCCGTGGTCCTTATCGTAAGGTAGATGTTCCGCTGGATCTCGATCTTCTGCTCTATGGCGATGAGAAATTGCACGAGAGCGAGTGGGAGCGTGATTATATTCAGAGTTCTATCAGCTACCTCGAAGAGAAGGATGCTAAGAGATAATGATTTTGGCACGGAAAAAAAATAAACGGGAAACCCGAATCTGGTATGTAGATTTACAATACCGGATTCGGGTTTTCTGTTGTAAGATTGAGTTCTATCACTCTTCCTTCTTTCAGCGACTTCTGCACGTTGATGATGCGCTGGTTGCTGCTGCCCCTGAAGAAGAGGTCTTCATCGCGCAATGCCTGTACGAAGGGGCCGTCTACCAATACATCGATTTGGCGGAGGAGTTCCAGCTGCTCGGGATTCTTCACGAGGTTTTCGAAGAGATAGCCCGTAAAGCACCAGATGCTCTTGCTGCTCTGCTCCCTGATGGCGCGCGCCAGCTCGGCAAAGCCCTTTGCCTGAAACATAGGGTCGCCGCCCGAGAAGGTGACGTTGGCGAAGGGGTCGCTCATGATTTCCTTCATCAGCTCGTCGGTAGAGGTCATCGTGCCGTGGCTGATGTCCCACGACTGCGGATTATGGCAGCCCGGACAATGGTTGGGGCATCCCGCACAATAAATGGATGTGCGGAAGCCCGGACCGTCTACCATCGTATCATGTACGATGCTTAATACGCTAATCATAAACAATAATCACTAATCACTAATAATTAGTCACTAATAATTAATCACTACTTTGCCCCTCCAATATGGGTTACTCGGTCGTGGAGCTCGGCAAGTTTGCCGCTGTTCCAGCGGTCTGTAGTACCTACCAGATAACCGGTGATGCGCTGCAGCTTGTCTATGTGGTGACTGCCGCACTTAGGACATACCTCGAGGTGGGCGTCAGCATTCTCGTAGCCGCAGTCGAGACAGCGGTTGCGGTTGTGGTTTACTGAGCCGTAACCCATGTTGTACTTATCCATCATATCTACCACGCTCTCGATAACAGAAGGGTTGTGGGTAGCATCGCCGTCAATCTCTACATAGAAGATGTGGCCGCCGCGGGTCAGGTCGTGGTATGGAGCCTCGATCTGTGCCTTCTTCAGGGCTGTACACTTATAGTATACAGGCACGTGGTTAGAGTTGGTATAATAGTCGCGGTCTGTAACGCCAGGGATGACGCCAAACTGCTTTCTGTCCTTCTTTGTGAACTTACCGCTCAATCCCTCGGCTGGAGTAGCCAGGATAGAGTAGTTGTGATGATACTGCTCGCTGAACTCGTTGGCACGGTCGCGCATGTAGGTAACAATCTTCTGTCCCAGCTCCTGTGCCTTCTCGCTCTCGCCGTGGTGTTTGCCGATGAGGGCAACCAGGCATTCTGCCAATCCGATGAAGCCGATACCCAGGGTTCCGTGGTTGATGACGCTCTCGATGGTCTCTTCCGGCTTCAGGTTTTCAGCGCCTACCCAGAGATACTTCATGAGCAGAGGGAACTGCTTGGCCATCGCCGTCTTCTGGAACTGGAAGCGCTCGTCGAGCTGCTTGGCTGTGATGTCGAGGATATTGTCGAGCTTGGCAAAGAACATGTCGATGCGCTGCTTTTCGTCTTCGATGCCCATGCACTCGATGGCGAGCTTCACGATGTTGATGGTAGAGAAGCTCAGGTTACCGCGGGCGATGCTGGTCTTCTCGCCCCAGCGGTCTTCGAACACGCGGGTACGGCAGCCCATGGTTGCAATCTCCCACTTGTAGCGCTCCGGATCATCAGCACGCCACTTCTCGTTCTGGTTGAAGGTGGCGTCGAGGTTCAGGAAGTTAGGGAAGAAACGGCGGGCTGTTACCTTGCACGCCAGCTTGTAGAGGTCGTAGTTTCTGTCCTCAGGCAGATAGTTTACGCCTCTCTTCTTCTTCCATATCTGGATAGGGAAGATGGCTGTTTCGCCATTGCCTACGCCCTGATAGGTGCTCTGCAGGATTTCGCGCATGATGCAGCGGCCCTCGGCGCTGGTATCGGTACCATAGTTGATGCTTGAGAATACTACCTGGTTACCGCCGCGGCTGTGGATGGTGTTCATGTTGTGGATGAAGGCCTCCATTGCCTGATGCACGCGGTTTACGGTCTTGTTGATGGCGTGCTGCTCCAGGCGTTCGCGGCCCTGCAATCCGTCGAGCGGCTTCTCTATGTAGTCGTCGATTGGCGCATCATAGAGGTTGCTCAGGTCTTCGCCTGTCAGCTTCTCCAGGTTCTTCACCTCTTCCTGGTACGACATGCGTACGTATGGAGCCAGATAGAAGTCGAAGGCTGGGATGGCCTGACCGCCGTGCATCTCGTTCTGGCAGGTCTCGAGAGAGATGCAAGCCAGCACGGCTGCGGTCTCGATGCGCTTGGCTGGACGGCTTGAACCGTGACCGGCTGTGAATCCGTGGTTCAGAATCACGTCGAGCGGATGCTGCACGCAGGTGAGACTCTTGGTTGGGTAATAGTCCTTATCGTGAATATGTATATAGTTGTGCATGACGGCGTCGCGTACATCCTCTGAGAGGAGGTAGTCGTCGACGAATGGTTTAGTGGTTTCTGAAGCGAACTTCATCATCATGCCGGCTGGTGTGTCGGCATTCATGTTGGCGTTTTCACGGGTGATGTCGTTGTTCTTGGCATTGACGATGCTCATGAACACGTCGCGTGTCTTCGCCTTGCGGGCGATGTTACGCTGGTTACGGTATGCGATATACTTCTGGGCAACATCTTTGCGGGCACTCTTCATGAGTTCCAGCTCGATGGCGTCCTGAATGGCCTCAACGCTCATCTGGCTCTTGCCGCGATAAGAGATGTGGTCGGTTATCTGCTCGATAAGAGTGGTATCTTCACCCTTGTCGGTGTGCAACATGGCCTTGCGAATGGCTGCCATGATTTTCTGTTCGTTGAATCCAACGATGCGTCCGTCACGCTTTACTACTGTCTGGATCATTTTAGTATTACTTTTACGATTAATGTTTAAATTACTTAGTATTAAGTCTTTATGACTTGAAGAGGTAGATATGTACCTCCTTTTGACATTGCAAAGATATAAAATATTTCTGAAAGTAATTACTTTTGGACAACTTTTTTATCGTTAAAAAATATTAAGTTGCTGATAATCAGTAGGAAACGAAAAAGTTTTGGAAAACTTTGACAAATTTCTGTTTTCCGAAACGTTTAAGTTGTTATCTATCAGCGTGTTGCGCATTTTGTGCGCTTGTGTGCGTTTTTCCCCTTGTTGTCTGTGTGCCGTGCAGGGGGTGGAAATGAAAATCGCCGCAACGCCCGTGTATAGGGCATTGCGGCGATTCGGGGGTGATTATTTTGCTTGTCGCTTATAGTCGAGCGCAGCTCCGATGGCGGTGCAGAATTCCGAGTATTTCGGTATTCTGAACCTCACTCCGTAGAGTTTCTCCATGGCTGGGAACACCTCGCGGCATTGCGGCAGCAGGGTGAGGTTGCCGATGAGCACGAAATCCTTGATGCCCGATTCGAGCGATGAGAGGATGGTAGCCGAACCTATCGACTGCAGCACCATCCAGATGAGTCCCATGGCGATATCTTCGCGCGAAGCGTTGGCCTTGGCGTTGCTGAAGAGCGATGCGGTAGCGTTCATCGGGAGTCCGGGCAGAGGCTTGGCGCTGATGTCGCCTATCAGCAGGTTTATCTTGCTCACGTCGCCGTCCTTGGCGAGGTTGATAATCTGCTTGATGTCATCGGTCTTGAGCATGATGCGGCTCAGTCCTGCCAGGGTTCCGCCGCCTATGCCGATGCCTCCGATGTGCCTTATCTCGTTGTCATCGCATTTTACGAGCGATGTACCGGTTCCCATGCTCACCACGATCATGCGGTCGAGTTTGCTCTCATATCGGGCGCCCAGTCCGTCGGCCACGAACTCCTCGCTTTTCGAGGTAGGCAGTCCGTAGATGGGCTCGTCGATATAGGCTGAACCTACGCCTGTGAGCATCACCTGTTCTACATCGCTCAGCGCAATCTTGTTGTCGTGAAGATACTTGCCGAAGGCTCCGTAGAGCGAGGTGATAGGGTCGGTGGCCTTGATGCGGATGGGGCTTACCACCACGCCGCTTTCATCGATGCCCACAATCTTGGTCGTAGAGATGCCTACGTCGATTCCTATAACAATCTTTTTCATTCCTTTATATATATAATAATGTGTATTTTCGCAGATGATGCCCCTCTAGAGCACGCCCATCTTGCAGAAGGTGATGAGCACGGCGTAGCCCACTAGTATGCTCAGGATGCCCACCGTGAGTCCTGCCTTCACCATGTCGCTCTGCTGGATAAGGCCGGTAGAGTAGGCGATGGCGTTAGGAGGGGTTGAGATAGGCAGCGACATGGCGCAGCTGGCCGATACCGCTACTCCGATGAGGATGGTAGAGGTGCCGCCGATGGTGTTGAGCTTGTCGCCCATGCCGGCGCATACCACCGTGAGGATTGGGATGAGCAGGGCAGCGGTGGCGGTGTTAGAGATGAAGTTGCTCAGGATGAAGCATACCAGTCCGGATACGATCATGATGACCAGCGGATTGAATTCTGCAAACGGAATGCTCTTCACGGCTGCCTCGGCCAGACCGGTGCCGTTCATCGCCAATCCGAGGGCGAATCCGCCTGCCACCATCCAGATGACAGCCCAGTCAATCTCCTTCAGGTCCTTGGCTGTAACCACTCCCGTAAGGGCGAATATGGCGATAGGGAGCATGGCCACGGTGTTGGCGTTGATGCCCAGCTGCTTGCCGAATACCCAGAGCACGATGGTTGCAAGGAAGGTGACGGCCACTACCGTGGTGCGCCAGTTGTGCTGCATGTTGCCCTCGATGTTGAGCTCGATGGTCGTGGCAGAGAACGGGAACATCTTGCGTATGATGATCCATGCCATCACGAGCATGATGAGCACCATAGGGACCATGATCAGCATCCAATCGCCGAAGCTGATGCCCAGGTTGAGTCCTGCTGGGTCGTTCAATACCTTGAAGGCGAAGGCGTTAGGCGGTGTTCCGATAGGGGTTCCCATACCGCCCAGGTTGGCTCCGATGGGTATGGCCATGGTGAGCGCCACGCGGCCCTTGCCCGAAGGCGGCAATGATTTGAACACCGGTGTGAGGAAGGTGAGCATCATGGCGGCGGTGGCTGTATTTGAGATGAACATCGAGAAGATGCCGGTGATGAGCATGAAACCCAGCAGCACGTTCTCAGAACGCTTGCCGAATGGCGCAATCAGGGCCTTCGCCATCATCACGTCGAGTCCGCTCTTGGTAGCGGCTATGGCAAGTACGAAACCGCCCAGGAAGAGGATGATGGTAGGGTCGGCGAAGCACGCCATCACACCCTGATAGTCGAGCAGCTTTCCCATCTCTGCCTCCGAGCCTTGCATGATCTTAAAGGCGGAGTCGCTGACGAAGAACAGCAGCACGAAGATGATCACTACGCTGGTAGCCCATGCCGGTATGGCCTCGGTGAGCCAGAGCATCACAGCCATGACGAAGATGGCGATGACGCGCTGCTGCACGATGGTTAGCCCCTCGATGCCGAAGCTATCGATGGGCAGGTTCCAGACGATAACGGTAAGCAGAGCCGTTATGAGAAACAGCAATGCTTTCTTGCGATTAAAATCGCCATTCAATACTTTCTTTACAGTTTCTTGCATTATCTTTCTGTCTTAAGGGTTATTTTCTTGCAAAAATACGTGTTTTTTTTGTATTTAGCAAGTTTTTTTGCAGAAATAGTGAAAAAAATGCCGAAAAATGTTGTTATTTCAAGAAAAAATGCTATATTTGCAGTGGATTTACCGATAGCGGCTATCGGTGATGCCGAAAACTTGGAGCACCCGGAAGGGTGATTCAGCAAACCTAATATTGTCTAATCAATTAAAAGGAGATAAGGAAATGAACAAGTCTGTAGTATTTATCATCATCCTGCTCGTGATAGTTCTCTCTATCATCGTATCGCAGTACTTCCACAAGCGTCACCATGAATATAAGATGGCAGACATCGAGAAGGCTATCCGCAAGGCTTATCCTAAGGGTGTAGGCTCGATAAGCAAGGAAGAACTGGTAACAGCTGTGAAGAAATACTTCCACTGTTCGGCGAAGGAGGCTCATTATATAATAGGTGTAGCCCGCCGCAAGAAGCTGGTTGATATCGCTGCAGACTATGTTACTATCATGTTTTGAAATAAGATAAGAACATTATATACGTTTTAGCCGTGAGGCTAGGATTCGATTTAGTTTGAAAAAAAGTATTATTTATTTGAGGCACAAAGGATTGTTAGCGACATGCTGATTTCGAAGGGGTTATGTGTGGGTTAGCATGTTGTGTTCGGGACGTCTGGCAAATTGCCTTCTATCTAAATTGCCAGACAAAGTTTACCCTCCCTAGGACTTTTTAAGACCTGGGGAGGGTTTTAGTTTTCAGGCTCAGCACCTTTTATTCAAGTCCATCGCCGCCGGTTTCGCTTCCGGTTCCGCCAGTAGAATCGCCGCCCGATGGGGTGTCGCCTCCGGATGGATTATCGCCGTCGGATGGGGTAGTAGGAGGCGTATCGGTAGAGGTAACCTGCTTCACCACCTTGCCGTTTCGGTCGTAGCAGGTGATGTTGACGGAAGTCTCTTCGAGTTCCTTCTTGATGTCGGTGTTAGGCACGAAGATGATGTATCGGCGGGTGATGAGGTTGGCGCTCACCTTGTTCACATCCTCTACGGCGGTAGAGTTAAGACCGAATCGGAGGCTGCCCAGTCCTGGCACAGCCACGCTGTGGCCCTCGGTGGCCCATGCAGCAATCACTTCGCCGATGGCTGCCCATCCGGCGTTGATCACCGCCTTAGGCAATCCGCTGCGAACGGCAGCTTCTTCTATCACCTTCGTGGCGTTGAGCTGGCTGTAGAGTTCAGCCTGCATCACGAATGCCCACTTTTGCTTACCTTTTTCGAACGCTACGTTGCGCTCAATTGCTTTTACTTTAATACCCATAATTCAAATCGTTTTTTAATGGTTAAACAAATCAGTCTACATGCAGCTGGTAACGCCGAGTGTGGTGCCTACGGCAGTAAGTACGGCGATAATCACCTGCAAGATAGTTTTCCAAACTTCCTTTTTCATTTTCTTTTTCCTTTCTTTTTTTAATGGTTCAACAATCAGTTTTTTTAGTGGTTAATTCAGCCTATCTCTGAACGACAATGCAAAGAAAGTGCAAACGAGAGCAAAGTCAAGCTTGCTTGAACTTTGCCGAGTGCAGCCTTTCTTCTAACACAGTGCAAAGATACAACATTTTTCTCTGAAAAACAATAGTTGTCCCGAATCACGTGCATCCTTGTCCCGAATCACGTGCATTCCTTCCTCATATCCCATTCTCTTCCGCCTAATTTAACCGCCATTAATTTAATGGCCATTAAATCAAATGTTAAATCCGTTAACATTATATGACATGTTTTGCCTTTCCAACTGCGTCCCGATGCAGTCGGCGCTACGTCCCGACGTATCGCCATCTGCGTCGGGACGCAGTTGGTGGTGCGTCGCCACGCAGTTTTGGGGGCATCGGGTGCAGAGTTACTTGCTATGTGGGTTAGCTGGCGGATAGAAGGAAAGGCAAAAATGTGAATGTGAATGTGAATTTGAAATGTTTTTCAATGTTACCTGAAGGAGAAGCGTATAATCGTGTTTAAGTAATAGTAGCCATTATAACAGGTTTATATTATATATATAATAAAGTACGCGCGCGAGGACTGAATTTCATTCACAATATCCAATAAAAGGAATGGATGGAACAACCCGATACATTGATTTACATTTCAAATTCACATTCACTTTCACATTTTGTTTTGATGGTTTTATGAAAAAAAGACAATTTGGTAAAAAATAATTTAGAATTTATTTGTTTATTCGGGGAAAAAGTGTTACTTTTGTAGATGCTATGAAAAATAACTTTCATGGTACAACTTAAATCGCAAGCCAATGACTGGACGAATCAAAAACAGCACAGAAAAGACTTCTTTTGTTGTCTTCAAGTATGATTTCTGCAAAAGCCGGAATCTTTCAAGTATCGAGGGGACTTTACCCTTGGATTTTCTCGAAATGTCATTGCCTGAAAAATATCAGGAATGTCAGACTGGTTTCGAGAAGGTAATGGACAGTTTGCTGAAAAGCAAGAAAATGACTTTGGTGGAATCACGGAAGAATGAGGAAGACGTTATTCACGACAACCGAATATTGGGATTTCGCGAAGGTGTGGCTGTGCTGGATGTATGCGCAGACAAAAAAGAATTTTATTGGAGTAACTTTAAGGAGAATGAAATTCACAACCAGCCTTTCTGTAAGGTAATCATTGATAATCGCCCCAACAGAGGTTTCCTTTTTGTGGAAGAATCTAGAATCTTCGGCGGCAAAAGAGGACAGGACAAGGTGGTGGCTCTTCTGCGTGATAATATCAACAGGGTGGCGAATCAATATGGCTGGAATATGGTGATTTCTGCCAAGTTGCCACCTGGTGATTTCTTTGATGCCGTGGCTGAAAGAATCAAGGCTGGCTGCAGGCCAAGGGCTGTGGTGTTTTCTTTTCCTCGCCATCAGTCTCTCAGCGATGCGCCATATTCCTTTGTCATGCAATTACAGATGCAGCAGTCATTAATGGAGTGTCTCAATGCCAGTATGTATGAGGTAAAATTTGGTACAGATAAAGGTAAGCAGTTGCACTTAGACAAGGCAAACCGAGACATTGCCTTGATGGTGAACCTGTGCAGCAAGGAAGATTACGGCATCAAGGTATATTATTGGAAAGGTCCGTGCACCTCTTCCCGTTCGCTGAAACGAACCAAGGTGAAAATCTCCGATGTTGAGATTGTTGCTCTGGTTAATGGAGATGCTGTCTGTTGCGATTGTCATGGGAATTCTCAGTTTGCCTTGATCAATTCTCTTGATGTGATTCTTGATGGTTTAAAGGGTTACGACGATGAGGTTATTTAAGATGAAGACCAGACAGATGGTAGATAAATCTTTTTCGCAACACATGATTTATCAGGTTTTCAGAGCCATCACCCATGATATCTTCAATGATAAGACGTGGTTTCCTACGTCCAGATGTTCATGCGAGGATGTTTTTTATGAGGTGTTCTGCATCGTAGACAAAATGATGTTTTCGCATACCGATACCGAGAGCCGCCTTGCCTTTGTGGAGGGAATAGGGCAATATGAGAAAAACTATGTTGACGAGGATGGGTATGCTACAGCTCAGGAAGAGCGACAGAGAATCGTATTTGTCATCTTGTATATGGCAGCTGTGATACTTCAGATGATGCCTTTGGAGTCGAAAGTGTTTCAATTTTGCTCAATGATTATGGGGCAATGGAGAGGCTACGTAACTCAGGAGTTTTCTCAGCGGTGCCTCGGAGCAGTCGTGAAGAACCATGAGGTGGTTGAGCGGCTGGCAGCCAATATCGGTTATTATGGCGAGGATGGTTTCTTCGTTTCATCTCAGATTAATGAACTGATGCGCCAGAACAATGATGAAGATTATCTGCACGGATTCGAGCCTGAACAGAAGAGGACATTAGAATTGGAAGTGACAGACGATGAGCATCAGGAAAACGGCGGGCAGGAAAAAACGGAAGAAGATAATGAGAAGAAATGGGGCGACTTGAGCCAGGGAGAAAGAGTAAAGCGAGCCTTGCAGAAGATGATAGACGAGAAGGCTATTCCTTTGAAGAAAGACTATGCCCTGATTATGGTGGCGCTCTCTGATATCAACGATTTTGAAGGCAAATTTGATAATGGCGCATCTTTCTGCAAGTATCTTACGGAGCAGCTGGGCATGCCTTCCGACCTGACCAATGGCGGTGCCATCTCCAAGCGTTTCTCCAAGATGCGTGGCGAATTTCCCAACTGGAGTTTTGATGATGTAAGTGATCCTAACGCCCGTCAGAAACTCATCAATATCGCTAACCGTTTTGTTGCCATCTACCGTAAGGGGCAGTAGGAAGCGGGGAAATGATTGCTTCTTGTGAGTGTTGACAAGTTTTAGATGGAATGTTAAAAACGTAAAATAGAGCAAGTTTTAGGCATATTCTACGTTTAATATTAGAATAGGTTTAATAAACAAATTAGAATATGAAGTATCTGGTAAAAAAAACAGTCTTACTACTGTTGGTAGTCTTGGCTTTTTGTGCGTGTGACAACAGCAATGACAATGGTGAAGTTATTCAGCCAAATCCACAGTCATGGAAAACTGTCGTCAATTATACTGGCGAAGTAGAGTTTGTGGTGGATGCGCCACAAATTCGTGAGGATATAGAGCAGGATTTGAAGGCAAACCCTCCTTTTGGAGGAAGCAAGAAATATCAGTTTATCATAAAAAGTCACTCGACGCTTCCTGCTTTATATATGCTATATGCGGTGAATCCTGAGGACGATAAGTCTGCTGACGGATATATACTGGACATCGCTGGTAGAGTGGAGAGTAAGGACAATTATAGATTGTTCTCTGCCGTTTCTGCAAATGCTTGGTATAAGATGGATATTGTGCCTGTCGACACAAAGGATGGCAAGCCTGTTGCAACATACGATGCGTTTATACATCAAAATATTCCTTCTTCTTTGGTTCATAGCAAGATGTATTTCTGTGAAGACCTTACGGAGAAATATCGCCAGAAGTTCCCTAATGAAGACATTCATGCTGTGGTTCGCCGTTTGGTTCTTTCTTATGTCAGTGTGGGTGATAATATAAATGAATAGGAACATATCTGAACAGAAGATTTTTTAGAAATAATACAGTATCAGCACTTTTTGCTTCGTTTGCAAGCAGAAAGTGCTTTTTTTTATGCCTTCAGATGAGCTGGAGGCTTAGCGGAAGGCTTAGTTGCCGGCGATGAGGCTTAGTAGGAGGCGAACCGGCAGGACGCCTATTGCCGGGGAGGCTTTTTTTCCTTACTTTTGCATACAGAAATAATCAATGATTGGGATTATGGAAAAAGGAAAGAAAATACCTCCACAGGAAGCGTCTCAGACTAATCCAGTGGCAAAGCCTGAGGATACCAAGGGCGGAATCAATAACATGGTATCATCTGGGTTGATAGGAAAAAAGCTGGCTGAACAGGCTGAAGAGAATGAAGAGATGCCCATGCATCACCTGATTGCCGATAAGGATTATCCGTCGGGCATCAGAGAATGGATGATCACTTCGCCTTCTGACCTCAAGTATCCTACGCTGGTGGTGGCTGCTGCCATGCTCAGCGTTTATCTTACACGTGTAAGAATACAGTATGTGTATGATAATCAGGGAGAAAAATCGGCCATCGTGCTGCAGGTCATCGTAGAGGGAGAGCAGTCGAGCGGAAAATCGTTTGCCAGATACATCATGCGTACCCTGATGAAACCTTTCATCGAGCGCGACAGCGAAATGAGAGCCAAGGAGCAGGAGTATGCTGCCCTGAAGCGACGCCAGGGAAAGAAGGATGGCAAGCTGCCACCCGAACCGAAGACCGACATCACCATCCTGCCCGAAACCGTATCGCTCACCATGTTCATCAAGCGATGCGATGCTGCCGTCAAACTTTATGGTGCTCCGAAGACGCTCTTCGAATTTGCCGATGAGATTTCTGCCATCGTGCATTCTGCCAAGCGCCAGTTTGCCGACCTCTCGCAGGTTATCAAGACGGCTTACGATCTGGGCAGCGTATATGGTCAGGATTTCATGAGCGAATCCAGCTATAGTGCCATGGTAGATGCCTTGCTGTCGTTCGTTTTCTGCGGCACCCAGAGTGCGGTGAGCAGATATATGAACAAAGCTGCCATTGAGGGCGGTGCTGTAACCCGAACCATCTTATGCCCGCTCATCAGTCATCTGGGCGACAATCCGCCACAGTTTCAGGCGCTGACCGATATGCAGCGTAATGAGCTGGAGAATACATTGGATAAGCTCTTCGGGTTGTGCTATGAGGAAGATGGAAAATTCCATCAGGAGATAGAGGAAGATATGAGCTGGCTCTACAAGACGGTTGTAAAATGGTGTAACGACTGCCGCCAGCAGGTGGTGAAAACCATGTCTAAGTCGATGGATGTCTTCTACAAGCGCAGTTCGGTTTCAGCCTTCCGCATCGCTGCCCTCATGCAAGTGCTTTACAAAGTGGAAGGGAAGAAGAGCGAGAAGGAAATCCGGAAACTGGTTAGGCAGACCTATCTGGCTTGTGCCGACCGCATCTTGCAGAATATGTTGCAGCGGTGGGGCAAGGCTTTCGAGCAGATTTCTGCCGAGGGCGAAGGAGAGCCTTATCATACTGTAAACTATTTCAGCGAGTTACCGCAGGAATTCTCTTATCAGTTCCTGGAGGAATTTCTGAAGCAGAAGGAGCTCAAGACGCCTGCCCGCAACATGGTATGCAACTGGCGCAGATGGGGATGGCTCGAAAAACCGGCAAAGGGCGAGGATAGAAAGGTGCTTAGAAAGACGCAGCAGAAAGGCACTATTGGTGATGGTAATACTAAAAAAGACAATTAGAAGATGGCAGAATATATTGATTCAAATACGCTCTCTAAACTTAGATCTATCAGCATCCTGGAGGTTGCTGATGAATTGGGAATGGGTTTACGGTATCATAATGCCCTTTGTATCAGTCATAATGATACCCATCCGAGTTTGCATTTCTGGACTTCCACCAACACTTGTCATTGCTTTGCATGCGGGTGGGGAGGAGATAATATCGATCTGGTGATGAAACGGGAGAATCTCTCTTTTTCGGAGGCTTGCCAATGGCTGTGCAGAAGATTCAATATCAGCGTCGGTAATCATTCTGCGGGAAACCGTAAGGAGGTGCTTCATCGGGATAAAGCTGTTGCTGAGCATAGAAAATCTGAATGTGATACGGACAGACTCAATCTCAGAGGCGAGTTTCAGCATAAGCCTGACGTAGATTATCTGATGCGTATGCTCATGGGTAAGAAACTGACAGATAAAGCCAAGGATTTCCTGTTCTATCAGAGAAAGTTGCGCCCGGAATATATCTATTGGTGTAGAGTGGTGAGCACAGATTTCTCCATTGCTGGCTATCGCTTTGGTGGAAAGTTTTTTGATGGGCCTTCCCTGTTGATTCCCTATTATGACGTTCATGGCAATCTGCTGACGGTTCAGAGCAGATATCTGGGAGATAAGACTGAAGAAAAACCGCGGTTTAAGTTTGCACCAGGTAGCAAGCCGATGGTATATGGGATGCAGATCTTGCCGCAGGTGACAGAAAAAGAGCCATTGGTTATTACCGAGGGATGTACCGACTGCTGGAGCGCTATGTCTATGGGTTACAAGGCAATAGCCATCCCGAGTGCTACGCTTTGTAATGAAGAATGTCGCAATCTTTTAGCGGGAAGGAATCTTCACATGTGGCCTGATCAGGACAAACCGGGCATCGGTCTTTATATGAAACTGAAGGAAATGTTCCCTCAGCTGGTGTACCATCAGTTGCCGGAAGGTTGCAAGGATTTGTCTGATTATTACCAGTCGTTTTACGTTCAGAAAATGTGAAAGTGAATGTGAATTTCAAATGTTTTTCTATTGTTGTTTTTAAGTTGTTGCGTATTATGATGAAGTTGTTTTTAAATCGTTTTCGTAGAGATCATGGCGCCATTGTTGGTCGCCTTAGTCAGGAAGTAGTTAATCGCCAGGGTATCGTTGTAGGCCATCAGTACATTTGTGATACGATGGAGCGCGAGGGTGGCTGTCTGGAACCGGGTGAATATCACATCATGGTGGCTAAATGCAAATGCTTCGCCCGCCAGATGCTTTTCCTCGAACCGATAAGGGATGATTCTTCTTCATCTTCCTCTCTTCCTCTTCCCGAAACCTGCAAGCTTTGCCGCATGGAGCGCAAGAGTCATGAGTTCGGGTGTCTGGAAGAGCTTTATGCCCTTCCTTGTCCCATGATGCAGCCGGGCAATGGTCCGTTCCGTCTGCGCCAGGGTGGCATCCTCATCGGCGAGGCTCATGCTCCCGGGTTCGTACTCAAGAGTCAGGAACGCTTCCTCCAGCTCTTCGACCGCGTGAAGAAGGCGATGGTCAGGGGCAGCGAGGTAGTGGTGGAAGTGGTGGAGGAAATGGGGTAAGGGATACCTTGGCAAGAAAAACTGCATTTTCTCGGCTTCCCAGAAGTTTCATTGCGTAAAAATCATCATATTATTTTCAATTATTCTTAGTCCTTATAATCTACCTTGATCACGATGACGCGGATGGTCTGGATAACCTCTCTTGCAGCCGCATTTCTGTGCTGAATTATGACAGCAGGTATGCGCACCGGCGACCATCAATGTACTGAATAAAAGGGCTATGCCACAGATAATCTTCTTCATTTTGACTTATTAAATTGTAGTGTTAGTTAAATTTGAGGGCAAAAGTACAAAGAATATTCGAGAAAACAAACGGAAAATGGAGATTTCTTCGTATCTTTGCACACATATTTTGTAAGATTATGAAGAAACTGTATATTCTTTTGTGTGGGGCTACGGCGGCCCTGCTGATGGCGGCATGCCAGGGAGGAAAGACGGCTGCTGCTGATGCGGAGGCTGGCGATACCCTGGAGATGAAGTACGCCAAGTTGCTCACCATCGTGAAGCATGGTGATGGGGAAGAGGCTTCCGATGCAGCAGAAGGCATTGATTATCAGTATGCTGAGGCTATCATCGCCAACCCCTGGAAGGCGGGAACGATGCTGCATCGCTACATCCTGATTCCGAAGGGAGAGGAGGGGGATAAGACGGTGGCGATGCTTGCCAGAAGGCGCAGCACGGGGGCGAGATGCACTACCGATACCGTGCGCACACCGGTGGAGAGGAGTGCCGTTTTCATCGCTCCCCATTGCCAGCTGATGTACGAAATGGGTTGCCAGCATGCCATCCGTGGTGTCTGCGACCTCGATTACATCAATATTCCGGATGTAAAGAAGAGGGCTGCTTCTGCAGGAAATACTGCTGCCGGAAAAACTTCTTCCGGAAATGTTTCTGCAGAGAATGCTGCTGCCGGAAATCCTATTGTGGATTGCGGTTCGAGCATGGCACCCGATATCGAGCGCATCATCGCCCTGAAACCCGAAGCCATCCTCCTTTCGCCTTTCGAAAACAGCGGTGGATATGGCAAGCTCGACAAGCTGCACGTGCCTATCATCGAGGCTGCCGACTATATGGAATCTTCGCCACTGGGTAGGGCGGAATGGATGAAATTCTACGGCATGCTCTTTAAAAAAGACGGGAATGCACCGAAGACCGCTCTTGCTGCATCTTGCGAACCAAAGGCAGATTCGCTCTTTGCGAAGATAGAAACGGAATATCTGAAGCTGAAAGCTGAGGCAGCCGGGTATCCGAAGGGCCTCTCCATCCTGACCGAAAGAAAAACGGGCAACGTATGGTATGTGCCTGGAGGTCAGAGTACTATCGGTATTCTGCTGAAGGATGCCAACGCCCGTTATATCTTCGAGGACGATCAGCACAGTGGAAGTCTGGCGATGAGTCCGGAGCAAATCTTGGCGAAGGGCAAGCAGGTGGATGTATGGGCGTTCAAGTATTTCGGTGGTGCCCCTTTGTCGCAGGCTCAACTGCTTCAGGAATATGACGGCTACAAGGCTCTTGCTGCCTTCAACCGGGGTAATATCTATCAGGTAGATACCTCTACGGTACCTTATTTCGAGCTTACGAGTTTCCATCCCGAACTGCTGCTCAGAGAGTTCATCATCCTGGCTCATGGCGAGCGGTTCGGCAAATTGAGATTCTATAAGAAATAGGGCTTTAATCAGAGATTTTACAAGAAACATTTTAGTGAATGAAAACCATCGTTTTAGGGGCAATCGCCATTATCATACTGTTTTTCGCCAATCTGGCATGGGGGAGTGTAAACATCCCATGGCAGGACGTGGGGGCGATTATTTCGGGCTCTCAGACTGACGAAACCTACCGCTATATTCTGTTGGAATCGCGACTGCCGGCGGCGATTGCCGCTTTGCTTTCGGGCGCAGCCCTCGCCACGAGCGGCTTGCTCCTGCAGACAGCCTTCCGCAACCCCCTGGCGGGTCCTGATGTGTTCGGTATCAGCAGCGGAGCCGGACTGGCTGTAGCCATCGTGATGCTTGCCTTTGGCGGCAATATTGCCCTGGATGATTTAGGGGTAGGTTTTCTGGGCGATGCCGGCAACTATGCCATCGGCGGTTTTCTGGCTATCCTCATCGCAGCCTTTATAGGGGCTATGGTGGTGATGGGCATCATCACCTTCTTTTCTGCCATTGTGCGCAGCCATACGGTACTGCTCATCATCGGACTGATGGTGGGTTATCTTGCCAGCAGCGCCATCTCATTGCTCAATTTCTTCAGCACGGCAGAGGGCGTGAAATCGTATATGGTTTGGGGCATGGGCAGCTTTGGCAATGTTTCGAGCCAGCAGATGATGTTCTTCATCCCATTAGCCCTCATTGCCCTGGCTGCGTCTCTGCTCCTTGTAAAACCGCTGAACGCCATGTTGTTAGGCGAACAGTATGCCGAGAATCTGGGTTTCAACATCAGGCGCCTGCGCATCGTTCTGCTCATCATCACCGGTCTTCTTACGGCTGTGGTTACCGCCTTCTGTGGTCCCATCGCCTTCATCGGTCTGGCAACGCCGCATATCGCCCGCCTCATCATCGGCACGGAGAATCATCGCCGCCTGTTGCCCGTCACGATGCTGATGGGTGCATCCATTGCCCTTCTCTGCAATCTCTTCTGCACCCTTCCGTCGGACGGTGGCATCATCCCCCTGAATGCCGTCACCCCGCTATTCGGCGCCCCCGTCATCATCTATGTTTTGATGAAGAGGAGATAGGGAAAAAGTCAGAGTTTTGCTTAGTTTTTTGCTGGGCTCAACTGTATAGATAGTGTATGAAACAGGGAAAGAATATAGAACGAATGTTTCGTCAGCATTATGAGAAGATGTATAATCTGGCCAGGTGCATCCTAAGCGCGTGAAGGAGAGGGGCAAAGCTGTATGATGAGTTAAGAATGCTAAAAAATAATCATGGGTAATGTGTTTACTCATCTATTCTTTGTATCTTTGCAAAGTAGAATTGAGTAATTCGTGACGTAGAATTGAGTAATTCGTGACGTAGAATTGAGTAATTCGTGACGAAGAATTGAGTTGTTTAATATTACAAATTAAAGAATATGGGTGAGTATAGAAGACCACATTACAACTTGATGTTGAGTAGGTTGAGCGAAAGACGTAAGTGTATATTTGTTTTGGCAGGACCAAGACAGGTTGGCAAATCAACAGTTATGGCGCAAATAGCAGAGACTATTGATAAGGTAGTATTTCAATTTAATGCTGATTCTGTAAATGAAGAAGATTCGGATTGGATTCGACGTTCTTGGGAGTCTGTTCGAAGCCGAATGGATATTCAGCATTTGCAAGAAGCTGTTCTTGTAATAGACGAGATACAGAAAATACGCAGATGGAGTGAATATGTGAAGAGAGAGTGGGATGCCGATACCCTAAATCATGTAAACCTGAAAGTCGTATTGCTTGGTTCGTCTCGCTTGCTTTTGCGCAAAGGGCTAACCGAGTCTTTAGCTGGTAGATTCGAGTTGATTCGTATGGGGCATTGGACTTTTCCGGAAATGAAAGCTGCCTTCGGGTTATCACTCCAACAATGGATTTATTTTGGAGGTTATCCAGGCTCGGTGGATTATATAGGGGATTTTAGGCGTTGGAGGAAATATGTCAAGGATTCTCTTGTGGCACCTGCCATTGAAAAGGATGTTCTTTTGACTTCGAATATTTACAAGCCTTCACTCATGTCACAGCTTTTTGAGGTAGGTTGTTCTTATTCTGGTGAGTTGTTGTCACTCACCAAAATGCTTGGACAATTGCAAGATGCAGGCAATGTCACGACTTTGTCTTCTTATCTCGAAATATTGAAGCAAGCCAACTTGCTTTGTGGACTTCAAAAGTTTGCATGCGATGAGGCTCGTAAGAGACAGTCTATCCCAAAGTTTACAGTGTTTAACAATGCTTTGTTCACGGCATATCGCGGTAAGGGGTTTGACAAAGATTATGTTGACCCAATGATTTGGGGCAGATGGGTGGAATCGGCAGTGGGTACTTGTCTTCTCGATTTTGTGGAGGACAATGATTGTCATCTCTATTATTGGCGAGATCATAATAATGAGGTGGATTATATCCTGGAGTCACAAGGAGATTTCGTTGCCATAGAGGTTAAGAGTGGAAAGAGAGGCATGAATAGTGGTATTCCTATGTTTCAAGAGAAATTCCATCCTCTGAAATCAATCGTTGTTGGCACCGATGGTATTCCATTTGAAGAATTCTTCTGTATGGATATCATGCAATTGTTTGAATAAAAATTGGAAAATCATCTATCGATATGATGCGGAATACGATAGAATTATTCTTGTTGACTTATGGAATATGAGACGAAATCCCAAGTACCTGATTAGGCAGTTCAGAAGAAAACTATAAGAAAAAGTAAACAGCCAACTTTCAATTGGGATATTGAAGGTTGGCTGTCTTCATTTAAGAAATGCAGATTTTTAAAGTAGCATTCTTACTTATTCACGACATTAATCGGATTGCCCTCGAGGAATGCCTTGACGTTGGCGGCTACCTGCTTGTTCAGGCGCTCGCGAGCCTCGTAGGTGGCCCAGGCAATATGAGGGGTGAGGTAGGCATTAGGCTCGCCGAAGAGCGGATTCTCCTTTGATGGCGGCTCCTGAGCCATTACGTCGGCACAGTAGGCACCCAGACTGCCTTCGTGAAGGGCAGTGGCTACAGCCTCTTCATCTACCAGCGGTCCGCGACCCGTATTTACCAGGATGGCGGTATCCTTCATCTTCTCCAGACTCTCCTTATTGATGAAATGATAGGTGTCATCAGAAAGCGGACAATGGAGCGAGAGAATATCGCTCGTGGCAAGCAAACCCTCCTTGCTCACCTTCTGGATCCACTCAGGCAGATTGCTCGAATTCTTGCTGGTGCAGGCACAGATGTTCATGCCAAACTGGCGGGCGATGTTGGCAACTTTCATGCCGATATTGCCCAGTCCCATGATACCCAGGGTCTTGCCGGCAAGTTCCATCAGTGGGGTATCCCAATAACAGAAATCCTTGTTGTAAGCCCAGCGCTCGTTGCGGTTCTCCTGGGTATAATGCTCTACGCGGTTGGTTACGGCAAGGATGAGGGCAAAGGTCATCTGCGCCACGCTGTCGGTGCTGTAGGCAGGAATATTGGTTACGATGATGCCCTGTTTCCTGGCAGCCTCGATGTCTACCACGTTGAAACCGGTAGCCTGGATACCGATGTATTTCAGTTTAGGAAGCTGCGCCAGCGTCTCTGCATCTATCTGCACCTTGTTCAGAAGGATGATGTCGGCATCCTTGGCACGTTCCACTTTCTCTGCATCTGATGTGCGAGGATAAACTACCACCTCGCCCAGTTTCTCCAGAAGATGATAATCCAAATCTCCCGGGTTTGCGGCATAGCCGTCTAGAATAACAATCTTCATAAATTTTTCCCGTTTTCTGTTGTTATAAAATTCAAGACCAGTTTGTCCTGACAAATCTGAGTCTGAGTTTATTTTAATGGGAAAAGCCTTCCCCCTGAGAAAGAGAAAGGCTTTTCCGTATGTATGGTTTATTCGTTCATCAAGTAGTTCTTGAATGATGCGAAATCCTTGGTCATCTGGATGCTCTTCTTCTCACCCTTCATGAATTCTGCAAGGCGTGCAGGAATCTCAATGTCGCTGTCAAGGATGCTGTCTACCTTCTCTTTGAACTTGGCTGGATGAGCAGTCTCGAGGAACACGCCAACCTCACCTGGCTTCAACTGCTCCTTCAGGGCGCGATAGCCGCAAGCTCCGTGAGGGTCAAGCACATACTTGGTTTCATTGTAGCACTGCTTCATGGTTTCTGCAATCTGCTCGTCCTTGTATGTAGCACCACCGATGTAGGCAGCGATGGCATCGTGATCGCCCTTGTAGAGGTCGTAGATGCGGGCAAAGTTTGATGGGTCGCCTACGTCCATGGCATTGGCGATGGTCTGCTTGCTAGGCTGTGGATTGTACTTGCCTGTCTGCAGATACTCGTAGAAGATATCGTTGGCGTTGTTGGCTGCGATGAAGCGGTGGATAGGCAATCCCATCTCATGACCGAAGAGTCCGGCTGTGATGTTGCCGAAGTTGCCGCTAGGCACGCAGATAACCAGCTTGTCGGCGAGACCCTTCTCCTTCATGCGGGCATAGGCATTGAAATAATAGAATGCCTGAGGCAGGAAGCGGGCTACGTTGATAGAGTTGGCTGAGGTGAGCTTCATGTGCTTGTTGAGCTCCTCGTCCATGAACGCTGACTTTACCAGTGCCTGGCAGTCGTCGAACACGCCATCTACCTCGAGGGCTGTAATGTTCTGACCGAGGGTAGTGAACTGGCTCTCCTGAATCTTGCTCACCTTGCCCTTAGGATAGAGCACGTAAACATGGATGCCGTCAACGCCGAGGAAACCGTTGGCAACAGCCGAACCGGTATCGCCCGATGTAGCTACGAGCACATTCACCTCTTCCTTGCCTTCCTGACGTACGAAGTACTGCAGGAGACGGGCCATGAAGCGCGCACCCACATCCTTGAAGGCGAGGGTAGGACCATGGAACAACTCGAGAGAGTAGATGTTTGGCTCTACCTCGACTACAGGGCAGTCGAATGCCAGGGTATCGTATACAATCTTCTTCAATGACTCGGCATCAACGTCCTCGCCAAAGAAGGCATCAGCTACCTTGTAGGCAATCTCCTGGAAGGAGAGTTTCTCGATGTTGTCGAAGAAATCCTGTGGCAACTTCTTGATGATTTCTGGCATATAGAGGCCACGGTCTTCTGCCAGACCTTTAACTACCGCCTTGTGAAGGTCGGCGATGGGTGCTTTCTTATTTGTTGAATAATATTTCATTGTAATTCTAGTTTAAAATTTATAGTTTATAGTTTATAGGGCAATCTTGTATTAAGCAGACTTGCTATAAACTATAAACTGTTAACTATTAACTTAGTTGATTCCCATAAAGGCATTCATGAATTCCTGCAGCTGCAGCATGCCGTAACCGCCACTCACGCAGCTTACCTCGTCATACTTCTCTACGCTATCCGGCTCAATGCCAGGGTAATAGATGATGAAAGGCACAGGCTCCTTTACGTGGGTACGGATTTCTACCGGAGTAGGATGGTCTGGGAGAACAGCGATGCATACCGGCTCGTCCCAGGTGCTTACCTCATCGAAGATAGGCTTGATGAGTCGCTGGTCGAGGTTCTCGATGGTCTTCAACTTCAGCTCCAGATCGCCATCATGACCCGCCTCGTCGCTCGCCTCTACGTGAACATAAACGAAGTCGTCGCCATCCTTCAAAGCCTGGATAGCTGCGGCAGCCTTGCCCTCGTAGTTGGTATTGGCAAGACCGGTAGCGCCCTCAACGATGATGTTGCGCAGACCGGCGTAATGGCCGATGCCTCGGATCAGGTCTACGGCAGAAATCACAGAACCCTTCTTGATCTGTGGATACATCTGGGAGAGGGTGAGCATGTGCGGACGGTAACCACCGCCCCAAGGCCAGATAAGATTGGCCATTCGTTCGCCACGCTCCTTGCGCGCCACATTGAAAGGATGATTCTCCAGGAGTTCCTGACTCTCGAGAATCAGCTGGTTCAGAAGGTCGGCTGTATCACGACGGCTGATGTGACCCTCTTCGCCTCCAATCTCCGGCAAGATAGGTTTCACCATCAGCTTATGCCATTCCTCGTTGGGATGATCATGAGGTGGGGCACAGTCGATATGCTTGTTTCCGTGCTTCACCACCAGAAGATGGCGATACTGGATGCCGGTAACAAACTTGACATCAGGATATTTCTTGCCGAGGGTATCGTTGAGATACTTGATGAGCACATCCGCATCTTCCGTTTCCAGGTTACCACCGTTGTGGGTGATAATCTTGCCGTCCTGCACATTGATGATGTTGCAGCGCAGGGCAAGGTCGGTAGGCTCCAGTTCATAGCCTATGCTGGCAGCCTCCAGCGGTCCGCGTCCCTCGTAAACCTCGTTCTGGTCGTAGCCCATGATAGAGCTGTTAGCTACCTCAGAACCCGGATGGAATCCATCTGGCACGGTAACGAGTCTTCCAGTCTTGCCCTTCTTGGCAAGCATATCCATATAGGGTTTGTTGGCGTATTGCAGGAGTGTCTTTCCACCCAGTCTTTCTACCGGGTGGTCAGCCATTCCGTCGCCAAGAATGATAATATGTTTCATCTCTTGTGTTTCTTTATATATTTGGTAATGATTAAATGTTGGCGATACTCATGATGTTGGCGAATACACCGGCAGCAGTTACGCTGGCTCCGGCACCATAGCCCTGAATCATCATAGGGTATTCCTTATAGCGCTCGGTGGTGAGCAGCACGATGTTGTTGGAACCTTCCAGATTGTAGAACGGATGCTCAGGACCCACAGCCTGCAGACCTACGCTTGTCTTGCCGCCATCCAGGGTAGCAACGAAGCGCCAGCGTTTGTGCTCTACATCGAGCGCCTTGCGCTTAGCCTCGAAATCGGCATCGAGCTCAGGAAGTTTCTTCCAGAAGTTGTCGAGCGAACCCTTGAAGTATTTGTCTGGCACGAAGAGGTTCTTCTCTACATCTTCCTGCTCTACGCGGTAACCTGCCTCGCGGGAGAGAATCACCAGCTTGCGAATCACGTCCATACCGCTCAGGTCGATACGTGGATCTGGCTCGCTGTAGCCCTTTTCCTTAGCCAGTCTCACGGTCTCAGAGAATGGGACGACGCTGGAGATGGCGTTAAAGATAAAGTTGAGTGTACCCGAGAGAACTGCCTCAATCTTAAGGATTTTATCGCCTGAGTTGCGAAGGTCGTTGATGGTTCCGATGATAGGAAGACCGGCACCTACGTTGGTCTCAAAACGGAATACAACGCCACGCTGGATGGCTGTCTTCTTCAGTTTCTCGTAGTTCTCATATTCGCTTGATGCAGCAATCTTGTTGGCTGCGATAATGCTTACGTTGTGCTCCAGCAGACTCTGGTAGAGAGCGGCCACATCCTTGCTGGCTGTACAGTCTACAAACACGCTGTTGAAGATGTTCATCGCCAGGATGGTATCGCGCAAAACCTCTGGAGTGCTTGGGTCTGAAGTCTTCAGTTCCTCGCGATAGTTTTCGAGATCAATACCATCGCGGTTGAAGATGGCGTTCTTGGAAGAAGCGATACCCACCACGTTGAGCTTCAGTTTGCTGCGCTCCATGAGGTCGGCATACTGGTTCTTGATCTGCTCGATGAGCTTTCCGCCCACGGTACCCACACCGCAGATGAAGAGGTTCAGAACCTTGTATTCAGAAAGGAAGAAACTGTCGTGGAGCACGTTGAGTGACTTTCTCAGATAATCGCTCTTCACTACGAACGAGATGTTGGTCTCTGAAGCACCCTGTGCACAGGCGATGACGGAAATACCGCTACGGCCGAGGGTTCCGAAGAGCTTACCGGCGATACCGGCAGCATGCTTCATGTTTTCACCCACGATGGCGATAGTGGCGAGACCTTTCTCGGCGTGCATTGGGAACATGGCACCATCGGCAATCTCGTTGTGGAACTCATTGTTCAATACCTTTACAGCCTCTTCTACATCCTGCTCGCGCACACCGATAGAGGTAGAGTTCTCAGATGATGCCTGTGACACCATGAACACAGAGATGCCCTCGTTGGCAAGAGCGGTGAAGATACGGCGGTTTACACCAATCACGCCGACCATGGAAAGACCGGTTACGGTGATGAGCGCTGTACCGTTGATAGAAGAGATACCCTTGATAGGCTTCTGGTCGCCATCTATCTTGTTCTTGATGATGGTGCCCGGAGCATCTGGGTTGAAGGTGTTCTTAACCTTGATAGGAATATTCTTGACACAAACCGGGTAGATGGTTGGAGGATAGATGACCTTTGCACCAAAGTTGCAAAGCTCCATCGCCTCAACGTAACTCAGTTCGTTGATGGTATAAGCTGATTTGATGACACGTGGGTCGGCGGTCATGAAACCGTCTACATCAGTCCAGATTTCGAGCACTTCTGCATCGAGGGCAGCTGCTATGATGGCTGCTGTGTAGTCGCTACCGCCACGGCCAAGGTTGGTGGTGCGGTCTGTGTTCTTGTCACGACTGATAAAACCCGGAACGAGAGATATGCGTGGAATTTCTGCAAAGGCTTCTTTTACCAGTTTGTTGGTCAGTTCGCTGTCGAGTACATGCTTGCCTTTGCCGTTCTTGCGCTCAGTCTTGATGAAGTTGCGTGAGTCGAACCATTTGGCTCCACGAATCAATGTGGCAACAATCTTTGAACTGAGTCTTTCACCATAACTCACGATGGCATCCTGCGTCTTCTCGCTGAGGTCGTGGATGAGGTACACACCAAAATAGATGCTCTTCAACTGCTCGAAGAGGGCATCAACCGATTTGAATAAGTTTTCTCTGTCTGTGGTGTCGGTGATGATGGTGTCTATCATCTTGTGGTGGCGATCAACCATGGCTTCGAATTCTACTTTCCACTGTTCATCACCCTTGAGGGCAAGTTGAGAGGTTTGCAAGAGTTTGTCCGTGATACCGCCAAGCGCGCTCACGACAACCACTACACTCTGTTTCTTAGCCTCGTTTTCAACGATACGTTTCAAGCTGAGGATGCTTTTTACGGAACCAACCGATGTTCCGCCGAATTTTAATACTTTCATATGTTCTTGAATTTTACGTTGGTAATGTAATGCCTCCCCCGAAACGACCGGGGCCGAAGCAGAACTTGAGGGCAAAAGTACGAATAATATATCAAACTGCCAAGGATTTTAACAAAAAAGTAGCATATTGTAGATAAAAAAGCTATTTCAGTAGATAATTATAGGCTCTTCCTCTCCCTTATACCTTATTATATATATAAAAAACGTTGAAATGTTTGGGTGTTTCGGATTATTTGCTTAATTTTGCGCTTGCAATTCAATGCATAAAAGACATAAGCATAACAAACATAAGAAGGAACGAATGAAATATCTTTTATTCTCAGATATCCACGGCTGTTTGCCAGCCCTGGAAAAGGTCCTCGATTTCTTCGAGGCTGAACATTGTGACATGATGTGCATCATGGGGGATATCATCAACTACGGTCCCCGCAACCGCATTCCGGAAGGAATCGATCCTAAGGGTATCGTAGAAAGACTGAATGCGCTGGCAGGTAAGATTATCGCTGTGCGTGGCAACTGCGATGCGGAAGTAGACCAGATGCTCCTCGATTTCCCTATCATGGAGACCTATGCCTTGCTGGTAGACGGAGGCAAGCGCTATCTTCTGACTCATGGACATGTATACAATAAGGAAAATATGCCGAAGGGTCCTTACGAGGCTATGATCTATGGACACTCCCATCTCTGGGAACTCTCTCATAACGAGAAGGGGAAGGCCATCGTAAATACCGGCAGCATCACCTTCCCCAAGGGTGGCAATCCGCCGACCTTTGCAACATTGGAAGATGGTAAGTTCACCATGTATCAGCTGGATACGCTCGAAGTGCTGGCTACAATGGAAGCATAAAAAAGTGAAAGTGAAAAGTGAATTGTGAATGTAATGCGAAATCCGTCACTTGTCACTCGTCATTTTCATAAAACTAATCATAAAGTTCAAAGTTCAAAGCTCAAAGTTCAAAGTAAATGATTCAAGAATACCAGATAAGAATTCTGCCCGAACAGGCAGCAAGCGAGGAAGGCATCAAGCGTTATCTCGCCAAAGAAAAGGGATTGGATGTAAGAACGCTCAACCAGGTGAGGGTTTTGAAGAGAAGCATCGATGCCCGTCAGCGCATCATCTTCGTCAACCTGAAGGTGCGTGCTTATATCAACGAATTTCCGCAGGACAACCAGTATGTCCATACCGAATATCCGGATGTGAGCAGCAGACCTCGTGTTATCGTTGTGGGTGAGGGACCTGGCGGTCTCTTTGCTTCCCTGCGCCTGATAGAACTGGGTTACCGTCCTATCGTGCTGGAGCGAGGCAAGGATGTGCGCGAACGCAAGAAGGACCTCTCTAACATTACCAAGACTCAGAAGGTAGATGGTGAGAGCAACTACTGTTTCGGTGAAGGTGGAGCCGGTGCTTATAGTGACGGCAAACTCTATACACGAAGCAAGAAAAGGGGAAGTGTAGATAAGATTCTGAACGTATTCTGCCAGCATGGTGCCAATACCAATATCCTGGCAGATGCCCATCCGCATATCGGTACCGACAAGTTGCCACGCGTTATTGAAAACATGCGCAACACCATCATCAAGTGTGGCGGCGAAGTGCATTTCCAGACCAAGATGATTCGTCTGATCCTTGAGAGTGAAGGTAAGCTGACGGCACCTGATGCTGCAGCTGGCGATAGGGTGATAGGCGTAGAAGCCGTGAATCTGGCTACGGGTGCTGAGGAAACTTATCGCGGACCGGTTATCCTGGCAACAGGTCATAGTGCCCGCGATGTATACCGCTATCTCGCTTCGGCAAAGATAGATACCGAGGCAAAAGGCATCGCCGTAGGTGTGCGTCTGGAACATCCTTCCCAACTCATCGACCAGATTCAGTATCACAATAAGAGTGGTAGAGGAAAATATCTGCCTGCTGCCGAATATAGCTTCGTTACTCAGGTAGATGGCAGAGGTGTCTATAGCTTCTGTATGTGTCCGGGCGGTTTTGTGATTCCGGCTGCTACAGGACCGGAACAGCTCGTGGTGAACGGTATGAGTCCGAGCAACCGCGGTACTGCCTGGAGCAACTCGGGCATGGTGGTGGAAACCCATCCCGAGGATGTGGCGCAGTTTGTGAAGGAACATCAGTCTGTCATCGAACAGCAGGAAATGAAGGCGCAGGAGAATGCTTCACTCTTCACTCCTCACTCTTCACTCCAAATGATGTACTTCCAGGAAATCGTGGAAAAGCAATGCTGGCAGCAGGGCAACATGAAGCAGACTGCTCCGGCACAGCGCATGGCTGACTTCGTGAACAATCGATTGAGTTATGATCTGCCAAAGAGTAGCTATGCACCAGGCTTGATTTCGAGTCCGTTGCATTTCTGGATGCCGTCTTTCGTGAGCAAGCGACTGCAGGAAGGCTTCAAAACCTTCGGCAAGAATGCCCATGGTTTCCTGACCAACGAGGCTACGCTGATAGCGATGGAGACGAGAACCTCATCGCCTGTCCGCATCGTCCGTGACCGCGAAACCTTGCAGCATGTCCGCATCCAGGGACTCTTCCCATGTGGCGAAGGTGCTGGTTATGCTGGCGGAATCGTATCGGCTGGTGTAGACGGAGAAAGATGTGCAGAGATGTGTGCTGAGTATTTGAAACAACAATAAACGGATGCCTGGAATGATGAAATACAGAAAAACGGGAAAGTTTAAGCTGGGCTTCTTGACTTTACTCCTGAGTGTGCTCTTCGTGGCGTGTGGCTCGGGAGCGTCAGATGCTGACAGGCAAATCAAGAGCAAGACTGACTTGAAGGGGGCTGTGATTGGTGTGCAGCTCGGTACTACTAGCGACGGACTAGCTACGGAGCTGGAAAAGGAAGGTGGCGGTACCAAGGTAGAACGGTATAACAAGGGAGCCGATGCCATCCAGGCACTCCTGCAGGGTAAGATAGACTGCATGGTGACCGATGAGGCGCCAGCCAAGGCATTCCAACGGGTGAACCCATCGCTCCGTATCCTGCCCGAAACCTTCGATGCGTCTTCTTTCGCCATCTGCGTTGCTAAGGATCATGCAGAGTTGCAGCAGTCCATCAATCGTGCCATCCGTATCCTGAAAGAGAATGGCGTCATCGATTCCATCGTCAACCGCCATCTGGAACGGGGCATAGCCGTGGCTTATACGCCAAAGACTTCTGACGTGAAGAAGGTGGGACCGGAAGCGCTGCAGAAACTCGGCTTGAAGAAGAGTCTCCGCTTTGCTACCAACGCTACCTTCGAGCCTTTCGAATATTACCAGAATGGCAAGATTGTGGGCATCGACGTGGATGTGGCAAATGCCATCGGCGATGTACTGGGCGTGGATGTAGAGATTCTCGATATGGAGTTTGATGCCATCATCACCTCTGTACAGGCTGGTAAGGCAGATGCGGGTATTGCCGGCATCACGGTTACTCCTGAACGGGAGAAGAATATCGGATTTACAGATTCCTATGCCGATGTGCGACAGGTTATCATGGTGAATTCCAATGAAGTGAAAGCAGCTGGTAACCAGCCGGGAGTGATAGATAAGTTTAAATCCTGCTTCATAGATGACAACCGTTATCAGTATCTGTTGCAGGGTTTGGGCAATACACTCATCATCACCTTCTTCGCCATCATCCTTTCCGTGATACTCGGAACGCTGATAGCTATTGTCAGAGCACGTCATGAACGTAAGGGCGACTGGAAGATTCCGAACATGCTCTGTCAGCTGTACCTCACCATCATGCGAGGCACGCCAACCATGGTGCAGTTGCTTATCATCTACTACGTGGTGTTTGCATCTGCGGATGTCAATAAGATATTGGTGGCTGTCATCGCCTTCGGCTTGAACTCGGCTGCCTATATTGCCGAGGTAATCCGCTCGGGCATTATGTCGGTGGATAATGGTCAGATGGAGGCGGGTAGAAGTCTTGGTCTTTCGTATGGCAAGACGATGCGTCTCATCATCCTTCCGCAAGCCTTCAAGAATGTGCTTCCGGCTATGGGTAACGAGCTTATCACTCTGCTCAAGGAAACCTCTATCAGCGGTTATATCGGACTGGTAGATTTGACCAAGGGTTCCGACATCATCCGAAGCATTACTTACGAAGCGATGATGCCGTTGGGCGTAGTAGCCTGCCTCTATCTCGTTCTTGTTCTCGGACTGAACGCAGGAGTGAGAAGGCTGGAGAAGAGACTGAGAAAGAGCGAAAGGAAATGAGGAATCCTGAAAGGGCAAAAGCTTTAAAACAATGGATAAAATGAACGAAATAATCAAGATAGAAGGACTTCGTAAACGCTTCGGCGACAACGAGGTGCTGAAAGGCATTACCACCTCAGTCAGACAGGGTGAGGTGGTTGCCATCATCGGTCCGTCGGGTTGTGGAAAGAGTACCTTCCTGCGTTCCATCAACCTTCTGGAAGAACCTACCGAGGGTAAAATCTTTATCGATGATATGGATATCACATCAAGCGATGTTGATATCAACCGAATGCGCCAGAGGGTGGGTATGGTATTCCAGCAGTTCAATCTCTTCCCTAATATGACCATACGCCGCAACATCATGCTGGCTCCGGTAGAACTGGGTAAGATGACAAAGGAAGAAGCTGATGAGAAAGCAACGGGACTCCTGACCCGCATCGGATTGCTGGACAAGGCAGACAGTTATCCCGACAGTCTTTCGGGTGGACAGAAGCAGCGCGTAGCTATCGCCCGTGCCTTGGCGATGAGTCCAGAGGTAATCCTCTTTGATGAGCCGACTTCGGCTCTCGATCCGGAAATGGTGGGAGAGGTGCTGCAGCTGATGAAAGATGTTGCTGCCGAGGGAATGACGATGGTGGTGGTGACCCACGAGATGGGATTTGCCAGAGAAGTGGCAAATCGTGTACTCTTCTTCAGTGACGGCTATATCACGGAAGACGGAACTCCTGAGCAAATATTCAACCATCCGAAATCGCCAAGATTGCAGGAGTTTCTGGGAAAGGTTCTGTAATAGTTGATAGTTAACAGTTTATAGTTAACAGTTACTTGATGACAATAAAAAAAAGATGCATTATTGGTATATCCAGCAATGCATCTTTTTTATTTGATGGTCTACAGTCTGTAAACTATTAACTATTAACTGTTTTCTTTTCAATAATCTCTTCAGCACGTTTCAGAGCCTTGCTGATATGATCGGTGATATTCTCTTTGCCAAGGATATTGTAGAAACCAGCCTTTTCCAACTGAGCGTTTACCTTCTCGCAAACACCGGAGAGTACAACCTGAATGTCCTCCTTCTGACTCATCTCGCAGAGGTTGGTGAGGTTATGGATACCGGTTGAATCAACAAATGGAACCTTGCGCATACGGATGACGCGTACCAGTGGACGATCACCGAAAGCTGCCATCACTTCCTCAAACTTGTTACCAGCTCCGAAGAAGAAAGGACCATTGATTTCGTATACCTCTACGCCCTTCGGAATCGTATAGTGCTCCAGGTTGGTAGAGAGGAAGTCAAACTCCTTGTTCAAGTCAATCTCATCATCGGTAATAGCTGTCACGTCGGTGGTTTCGCTCATTCGCTTCATGAAGAGCAGACAGGCGATAATCAGACCCACCTCAATGGCTACTGTCAAATCGAAGATGATGGTGAGGAAGAAGGTAATCAGAAGTACGGTTACATCGCTCTTCGGATTCTTCATCAATGCCAGGAAACTTCTCCATCCGCTCATTCCGTAAGATACAACTACCAATACACCGGCAAGACATGCCATAGGAATGTACTGGGCAAGAGGCATCAGAAAGAGGAAGATGAGCAGCAGAACTATGGCGTGGATGATGCCTGCAATAGGAGTCTTACCGCCATTATTGATATTGGTCATTGTGCGGGCAATGGCACCTGTTGCAGGAATACCGCCAAAGAGGGGAGAGGCGATATTGGCCAAACCCTGAGCTACCAACTCGGTGTTACTGTCGTGATGATCGCTGATTACACCATCGGCAACAGTTGCTGAAAGCAAACTCTCAATGGCTCCCAGGATGGCGATGGTAATAGCTGGTGATACAAGACTCTTGATGGTCTCCCAATTCATGGCTGGTACCTGAGCTGCAGGCAGTTCGTTGCTGATAGAAAAGCGGTCACCAATGGTCTCAATACTTTCAACGCCGGCAAACTGCTTGAGCAGTAAGGCTACAACGGTCATCAGGATGATGGCAATAAGAGAGCCCGGAATCTTCTTGCTGAACTTAGGGGTGATGGCGATAACCACTACGCTTACTACTCCGATAAGGGCACACCAAGGATCTATGGTGTCAAAGCTTTGGAAGTAGACGCCCCATTTCTCCAGAAAATCAGAAGGATTTGAAGTCAACGTCAATCCAAAGAGATCCTTGATCTGGGTCGTGAAGATGGTTACGGCGATACCACTGGTAAATCCCACAACGATAGGGTAAGGGATGTACTTGATGATGGTTCCAAGACGGAGAAGTCCGAAGAGAATCAGGAACAGACCAGCCATCAGTGTCGCTATCGTCAAACCTTCCATGCCATATTTCTGGATAATGCCATAGATGATAACGATGAATGCTCCCGTAGGACCACCAATCTGCACTTTGCTTCCACCGAAGATGGAGATGATGAGACCTGCTACAATGGCGGTGATGATACCCTTTTCAGGGGTCACGCCAGAAGCGATACCGAATGCGATGGCCAGAGGCAGGGCTACGATACCAACGATGATACCTGCCATGAGGTCAGACATGAATGTTTTCTTGTTGTATGTCTTTAAACAGGAAAACAAACTCGACTTAATTGCTAATGCCTTCATTTGAAAGTTTTAAAATATATGTAATTAATCTTGTTATCCGTTAAAACGTGTGCAAAGGTACTATATTTTTTTTAATTGGCAAAATGTTTTTCTGAGTTTCTCCCTTTTCTTCGATAATATTCTTCTTCGTATAGTAATATTCTTCTTTGATAGATATATTCTCCGGATAATACTTTTCTAGTTGAATCCTGATTTCTTTTCGGTCTTGGAATATGAGTACAATATTATTAATGCGCTTGCGGTTGTGCGCCCGCACATGCAGGCAGGCGTGTGCATGTATAAAATAAAGTGTAGTGGTAAGAAAAGCTCTAGTAAGTCTTTATAAGTGTTAAAAATATACTAAAATCTAAACTTTTTTGCGAAAAGATTTGGCTGTTTCGAAAATAGTTAGTACTTTTGCACTCGCTTTTGAGAAATACACTTTCTCTTAGCAACAAAAGAAAGAGTTCTTTGAAAGATTTTACATAAACAGACAAGTAGTACAAGAAGCGGTTAACTTCTTAGAAATAAGAAAGTTGACTGGGTAAAAGAAACGAACCGTCAAGCAATTGACAAGTCAGGTTTACTAAGCTTCAATAAACAAAAAGGATATTCGTCCTAAGTACAGACAACAAACAAACCAAGCCGCAAGGCTAGGTAAAAATGATATTTTACAATGGAGAGTTTGATCCTGGCTCAGGATGAACGCTAGCTACAGGCT
>OGMB01000044.1_pt1 | contig 71403 bp, 98 predicted proteins | sample 1573001 | NCBI WGS metagenome assembly OGMB01 (sample SAMEA2581921, study PRJEB24529) | metagenome | biome: Human gut stool | place: China | collected 2011
TAATCTTTTATATCAAAAAATCTTTTCGGCTCAACACAATATTGACTATAAGGTTTAATATTGTTTCTATTATCACGATAAATATACTTGTTATCTTCAAGCCATTTAATAAACTCTTTTTCTTTCACTTTGAGTTCTTTAGCTGTATCTCTAAAATTTGTTAATAAGTTTCTGTCACAGATTTCATCGTAAAACTGTGATTTTGGAAGCATAGTTTGATTTTCTCGTTTTAGATTTTTATTTTCCTCTTGATATTCTTTTAAACTTGTTGCTAATTGAATAATAAAATCTGGATTTAAAATTGCTTTTTCTAAAGTATCGGGTGTCAAATATGCTCCATATTGTCTGATAGACGGTAATACATCTGCGGTAATCCAATGTTTAAATTTCTTTGCATTGGGCATTTTACTATACAATACCAAACTATAAAGACCCGATTCATTAATAATTGTTAAATTTTGATTTCCTCCAAGGGTGTCACATTTCGTTACCCCCTTATCTTCTTCGTCCACATGGTCACTAATAGCTTTTCTTGGATTGGAATACCCCAAAATTCCTGCGACATCTTTTGCAACAAAATAAATTTTACCGTCAATCTCCATTGTTCTTAAACTTCCGAACTCTTCATTTTCAAAAATTTTTAATTCATTCATTTTGACTCTCCTTTATTCTAAAAATTTAACACTAACAGCTTTTACAAGGCAATCTTCATAAGTGCCTATATTAAATATGTTGCCAATATAATAATTTCTTATTTCGGACTCCGTGCCGTTGATGTTTGTTATGATGCTATCTCCGTTATCGTATGTTACTTTAATTGTTCTCATTTTTTACCTCTCCCTTTGTTTTATTTTATGTGTTTATTATAGCATTACAAAAGGCGCACGTCAACACTTTTTATTTTATGAATACTATTAGATATTATTGTGCAAAGTCCATTATTTTAAATTTTAAGCCGTCTAATTTTATCCAATGATAATTTATACCTAAAGTTAATTTGCGTTGATTTTAGCCTTGATTTTGTGCGTTTAACATATTAAATCTTGAGCTTTAATTGACTTTCTTGAACCAATTTTTAATTCCCAATCTGAATTTTGATTTTCGTTTCCATAAAGGTTATGAATCGTCTTATTGAGATAATCAATTAATTCATCTTTGTATAATACATTTCTTGTTTTGTAAACCGTTTCGGATTTTAAATTTCCATTTTCAAATTCCATAACTTTTAAATGTCGCATTTTTAATTCTCCTCTCTGTATTTGTGATGACAATCAACCCAGCATTTCTGCTGACCGCAAGGTAGCGGATTTCCTCCACAGTTTTCAGGACATTCAAAACAATTAGTATCCACTTTGTCAAACATGAAATAGTTATATGCTGCCACATAGTTTTCGTAAACCTCTCCATTTCGTAAACTCTCCCAACCTTCAATTGTTGTTGGAATCATTATTTCTTTGCCATTTCGTTTAATTTTTTCCATTTTGATTTCTCCTTTTCGATTTCAATTTTAAAATTCGATTTTGATTTTCGTTTTTGAATTTTAATTTCGATTTTTGATTTCAATTTTCATTTTGAAATTTTGATTTTCATTTTTTAAATTTCAACTCTTATTTCATTAAAAACGGTTTCTTAAAACTACAATATCCATATTCATTTACATATAAAGGGCTTTTTGAGCGTTCGTTAGAAAATTTTAATAAAAAACTTTCAGAATGAACAATGCCAAGATATTTTTTATTATGCTTGAATTTGCTGATAAGAAGTCCTCTTTCGTCCTCGGAATCTTTTTTATCATACACATAACGCCATGCTCCAGTTGATTCTTGAAAAGCAATTACCTTATTTCCTTCAACCATACAATTAACATACGTTCCACTAAAATAGCCACATTTTAAACTCATCATTTCCATAATTTCAAACACTCCCTTTTGTTTTTTTAACATAATTTTATTATAATTAAACACAAATCAAAAGTCAATAGAGTTTCAATGATTTATTTATATATTTGTTTATCATTAAAAGAAAATAAATTTATAAATAAAAACAAGATGAAACAAAAAAATCATAATAGCTTTTAAACTATTATGATTAAACAATAAGCAATCTTTATGTTAAATGTTAAAGTTAATATATTTATTTCCCCCGAAATTTTTTAATCTCGTTATTACCCCAAAATCCCCCCGAAAATTTTAGCCTCGCGATTACCCTTTTTATCTCTCTTTTTTCAGAAAATTCCAATTTCCAGATTTTACCATTTCCAATTTTTGGAATTTCCAAAATTTACCATTTTCCAAAATTTACCAATAAACTACATTTATAATACATATAACCAAAGCGGGCATTATAATTATAAACGCACTTTATAACATGAGTTACATAAATACAATGTATAAATACAATTCATTTTATAAAAAAGCATAATAAAAGGTATGACTTCCTAAAATTTTACAGGTGCGGTACTTGCGCCGCACTTGACCTCTTCCAGTAATCGCCATACCATTGACAAGATCTGTAAACTCTATCCAGTCTGTCCGTATTATTTCATTATAAAGATTATATAACAAATCGGATATTTTGTCAAGCATTTATTTAAAAAAATATCATTAAATTTATATATATAACTATAAATATAAATAATGTTTTATCTGATGAAAAAAATATCCATTTTTCCGATCCTAAAAGATCAAAAAAATTACAAACGTCTAAAATCGATTTTAAGCCGTCTAAAATGCCGACGATGTATAAATACCCTTTAAAAAAAAATATGCAGCCTTAAAACGCATTTTAGCGAAAAATGCGGTATTTATCGCATTAAAACGCTTGTAAATATTGTAAAATACTGCATAAATATTAATAGTGATGTATAAATATGCGTAAAATGTAAAGTTTATTTAACGTTTGCTAAAATAGGATCGGAAATTTATTGTTGGATAAAAATATAAATTACATTTATGTAGATGATAAAAAAAAGGGTAAAAAAATTAATGAAAAGTCGTTGACATCTAACTAAATTTATGTTAATATATATATGTAGTCAAGGGGGGCTACAAGAGCCGATAAAGTCGGCAAGTTCTTTTTTGTCTAATCCCAATTTGCTATTGGAGGCATGAAATATGAGCGTTATAAACAAAAATAATCTTTTTTGCGATACAGACGCGGAAGAGGTAAAGATTTACAGCTATAGCACGCTTGTAGCTGTGGTGAAAAATGGTAAACTTATCAAAAAATGGAGCGGTCATTCGTCGACGACCACAAAACACATTAACCAAATTTTGGTAATGCTGGATATGCCTAAAATATCCAAAAAAAATTGGGAGGAATTACCATGCGAATAAATGGGCAAAGTTTTCCAGAGATTGACAAATTATTAAACTCTGGAAAAAAATTACAGTTAGAATATGACAAAAAAAGGCAGGAATTGAGATTTTTTGAAGTTTCTGTCAAAAAAATAAAGATCGAGGAGGAAAAAGAAGATGAAGTTTAAAACGACACAAAAAGCGATTAAGGAAAATTTTAGTAAAATTATTTGTATTCCGTATTGCGAATTACAATATCTACTAAACTATGAAAATCCAATCGCATATACAGTACGCCGTGAGGGTTGGGCGGCGGACATTTACGACATGGGGCGCGGTGTCGCTATCGTAACAGGCTATGCCCCTTTTGGAAAAATTCGCCCAAGTTATGAACTGCGGGAAAAATACGAAAAAGAAGCAAGAAAAATCCGTTATAATTATAGCTATGAAGAAGCGCGCAAAGCATTGCAGGAACTACAAAAAAAATTTATGGAAGAGGTGCTGGAAAATGACTAAAAAAGAATATTGCGAAAACAGGAAAAGTATTGCATACTATAGCGGGTTTAACGGACTAGAAATAAAAGGTATCGAATATGGTATAAACGATTTTATTTACTGCGTTTCTAATTGTTGGTACGGTGGAAAAGACGCTCAAAGATATCATAAATGTAAAATTTATTATACAAATGACGGCGCATACTTTTTTATAGATAAATATAAAATTTTATTATCAGAGTGTTTAAGGATGGAGGGCTAAAGAATGAATTTAAAAGATTTATTAATGCAGTATTAAAATGATTTTGATACTATAGAAGAGATATATTGTCCCCCGTGGTAATTTATACCATCTCGGCTATCTAACCGCATTAGAAAAAGTTATTAAAGATTTAGAAGGGATGATAAAAAAATGGATTCGGTTTATTTGTATGATATAGAAAAGATTAATTTATAACGCCTTTAATAGGCGTTATTTTTTTTATTGTATATAATTATCCGACTATTTATAACATTTTTGATAGTATTAGTATAGGTTAATACTGATATATATTGAGTATTAGTATTTCTTATTCTTCATACGTCCGATTACCATAAGGTAAACGAACGTTTACCTATAGGCATACATGAAAAATCATGTAACTAATAAGTCCCATTTATTGTACTCAATGGATATATTTTACATATTTGTAAATATTTTATATTTATAGATATACTGTTATTGTATAAATATTATATATAATTATTATTCAATACATAATAACTATTATGTATTGTTTTAAAATCCCTTGTTTATGGTATTTTCTACTATATATGGGGGTATTTTCCAAAAATGCAAAATATTAACTTTTTGAAAACGTGAGTAGCTATTACATTCAACAAATGCTAATGAATATTAACCTAAATAATTATTATAAATTTAAATTGTTTTGTCGTATAAAATAAAATTACAAATATTACTAATATTACACAATTTCCATTATGATAACAATAGGAATATATCAGAAATTATAAATTAATTATTTGATATTTTGTCTCTAAGTATTAATAATATAACATAATTAATACTATTTATGTTATATTATCTATTATATAGTATATACTATTTTAGATAATATACTATAATAGTATATACTATATCTATAAATATTCTTATATTATGATACATATTTATAATATACGACAATATTATGTATAATAATAATATAATATTCTTTTAGTGTTAATATAAATATTATATTATCTAAAATTTAGAACTTTTCGATATTGTTTTAATATATATATATTATTTTCGAAAGCTTTAGCTTGAGAAAATAACCTCGATTTTTCTCGTTAGAGAAAAAGAGAGGATAATTCGTATTAACGAACAATGTTAATATGGTAATTTATTATATTGATATAACGAATTATATATAATATATGTGACATATCATATGCCTTTTAGTCTTAAAGTCTATTATGATAAAATGATAGCTATACTTATAGAAGTTTGTTAATAATATGACATTACTGTAATACTATAATAACATTGTCTGTGGCTACCGCCACACCGTTTTGTTTTCAAAGTGCTTTGCACTTTTCAAACAAATATTATTCGGACTGCCGTTTCCGCAGAATCTCGGATTCAAGGAAAAACTATAATATTGCCGAGCTGCGACGCTGGGGGTAACGCGGCGCTGGCTATATTATAGAGGAGACATAACAATAAAAAATGCCAACCGTAACGGTATTTATCGTCACAATCGGCATTTTTATCATTGTCAAAAAGAGAGAATTTTTGTGTTTTTTTCAAAATGAAGAATCCCATATTTATCGCATTTTTAAAAAAATTTTCCATCTTTATGACAGGACTTTTTTTATACCCCTTATAAATACGGTATTTATCGGTGTTTGCGGACTTGCTTAAATTCCCAAAAAGGGATTTTGCTTTATTTATCGTATTTCTTCAAGCCAAAAAGGGAGATTTTTTAATAATCAAACCCCATTAATAACACTTCAGGGTCAATATAAAATCCGTCGCAATATTCTTTAATAATACTTTGCCCATTTAAAAAATCTTTTGATGAAATGTGTTTAGTCTCCAGTGCATCAAGAATGTCGGTTATTCTCAATGGTTCAATTTTAGTTAATTCAAATTCTAATGGATTGTTGCAAATAATGTTATATTTTAAATTTATATAAGGCATGATCACAAATCCATACCCCAGTCTTGTATGGTCTGTTGGTTTTGAGTTTCTATAAATTTGTTGTAACTTCTCACAATAAATTCGTGGTGCCCAATTTGTTTTTGCTTTTCCTTTGTAAAAATATTTATCATTAACTCTATAATTTCCATTTGGATTTTCAAATAGGATTTCATTTTGAATTAATTTATTAAAGAATCTATAAAAAGTCTTATCAGGTAATCTTAATTCTTTTTTAATATCATCTTTTGTCCATTTATGATTATCGCATCTTAGCATATTACTATAATCAATAAATGTTGCTAAATAAAAAATTCTAAAAATATCCGCTTTGTTGAAGCCTTTATCAGTTAACTTATTGATGTTGTAATTAAACCAGACAAAGTTTCTTCTTCTATGTTCAAATCTGTTTAAAAGTTCTCCAGTCTCGGTGTCGACAATTTGTTTGTTCTCTGTAATTAAAATACTCATTTCTCAATTTCCTCCTCATAATTCTCACTCATAATTTCACAAAACAAATCCCCATTCATAAATAACAATTCTAATAGCATCCAGCCCATTTCTAAATGACTAAGTGGAATTAGCCCAGCAAGACTTAATTCTGATGGAATGAAAACGTGGTCTGTTTCAAAATAATAATAAGTTTTAAAACAAAATAGTAACAGTATAATTTCATAGATGAGAACATTCCATAAGTAGAATGTAAACATCATTTTAAGTATTTCGCCCATTTCTTTTTAATCTCCTTGTAGATCCAGTCACATATTAATTTAAAAATTTTTGGATTTTTATATCCATAAGTGATACTCTTGACATTAAACCCATATTTTTTTGATATTGCATTATCTTCAATATCAAATATCATGACATTTTCCCCTCCTGCCTCTTTTCTAAAACTCAAGGCTTCTGTTAAATTCATTTTGGTAATTTGTATTTCTTCTGTTGATATACCATAATGTCCGCTTATATATTTTGCAAATTCAGTATTACAGTTACCTGTAAAAATTATATGCTTTTGGTTCAATCCAGACATCTGCTACCTCGATTCTTTTTGTTTCTTCCATAATGGGAATTATTTTTTCTGTCATTTCACAAAGAATAAAATCTGCTCTTGTTCCTGCTGCTTTATCTAATATTGTTAAAGCCATATCTTTACTATACATTTGTGTTAAAAGAAACGGAGGCGTTATCATAGTAATACCCTCTTGATAAATTCCTAAATGAACTTTGCGCGTTAAATTTAAAACATTTCTAAATTGCGTTGCTCCCAAAAACCATTTATCATCAAAGAGAATATATTGATAACTGCCAATTTTAGGTCTGACTAATTCAAACATAGGATACGAACATAAATCTGACCCTCTAACCAATTTGACACTGTGTTTCCAATCTAATTTAAAGATATCTAAAAGATAATCAAATTCTTTATTTAGCCATTCTTCGTGTTGTCTGAAAAATTCTTTTTCTGAAAGATAAATTATATCATTGTTTTGTTGCTCGTAATTGGACATTACTAAAAAATCTGGTGTTTCTAACCCTATTTCACTCAAAGCAAATCCAAATTTATTTTCATATCTTGCTAATTGGATTATTTTGCTGTGATATAATTTATACAAATAGCTTTTTATATCTTTTTCTTTAAAGGTCAACACATCGAAGATATAGTCACCCTCGATGTGCCTTTGACATATTTTTTTAAATAATTTAATTTGAGTTTTGGAATCCAATTAAATCAACTCCATTAATTTATCATAGAGATTGTTGTTGTCAATAAATTGCATTGCCGTGATTTCCTGTTCTTTTGCCAATTTAGAAATATTGATGTTATATTTTTGTTCAAATGCTTTATATAAATTTCTGTAGCCAACAATGGACTTTCCCTCTCCATATTTTTTGATTATCATTTCTCGTATTAAAACGGACTTTTTAGGGTTTAAAATCGTTTCTTTTTGTTTCTTGGGTGAATTATATGTCGGCAAGTTTTTAATTGATTTTGGAGCAAGATTCTTGCCTTTTAACGCAATTTTTAGCATATCAGAAATTGTTCCGTCAGCAAAAATTTCATAAGGAAATAACACTGTTGCCTCGCCATCTCCTCTAACAAGAAACTTTGCTCCGTATTTTTTATATGCTTTAACAAAATTATTTGCAATTTGTGTTGATTTAATATAAGCTGCCATAATTCCATTTTCTTTATCATAGATATAAATATTTGAACATTCATTCCAATCATCTTGTTTATCCGTACAATTTAACGGAATAAAGTAATCCCATTCATTTATTCCCTCTTCTGTTCCCATAAATTCATATTCGTTAGTCTTTGGATTAATATGGTATGGACAAATTACTCTATATTTTCCCACAAAGTTATCTAAAGATTGAATTTTTAACATTATTCTTCCTCCTTAAAGTCATTCCTAATATTTTTCATAATTTCGCTCAATGTTGTATTTGCATCTTCACATAGCGCAGTCAATGTTCTTAACACATATTGCCACTCTTTTTCTTGAATATGTTTGATATATGGTGAACTGCCACGTTTCTTTAAATCGATACCCCAACGGTAAGACAACTCTCTGTAAAAATCATTCCACACTATACCAAAAGATTTATTCTGTAGGCTTGCAAGCTTTCTAATGGCAAAATTCAGTCTCTTTCTATCTCCCCAGTCAAAAACTTCTCCTCTATAGACCGCATTGTCTTTAGCTAAATTATCTCGTTCTTCTTGTAATTTTTCGTTGGTTGCAGTTAATTCTTTAATCATAACATTTTTTGTTTCATCGGAAAATCTCGATAGCCAGTTGTCTAAAAATTCTTTTTCTCTGTTAATTTGAACATAGCCACCAGTTTTCCGAATAGAGGGTAAAATTTCAGATGTTACCCATTTTTTAAATCTCTTAGCATTTGGCAATTTACTATATAGAATTAGACTATATAAACCACTTTCATTAATGATATACATTTCTCTGGCTTGACCTGAGTCGGTGAAACGCCTTGTCAGCTTATCCTCTTCATCAACATGGCGTTTAATTGCATCCGACGTATCGGAATAACCTAATGATTTTGCTACATCTTTAGCAACAAACCAAATTTCTCCATTAACCTCTGTTGTTCTAACTTCTCCAAACTCTTCGTTTTGAAACACTTGTACTTCATTTTTCATTAAAATCTCTCCTTTTCTCCTGTGGATAACTTTTTCTTTCTGTGGATAACATTGATAAATTTTGTTATCTTGTGGATAAGTCATATTATTGCGATATTTAAGCCACATTTCCTTATCTATGAGATATTGTAACATATTTTGAGCTATAAGTCAATAGTTTTTTTCAAAATATTATTTAAAACGACTTATTTTAAAATTTAAAGCGTTCAAAATGTGCTTAATGATAATTTGTATTATACATGGGGTTTGAATTGATTTTAAGTCCCAAAAAGTTCTTGTTCCGCATTGTTTTTGACTAAGTAAAATGAATACCAAGACCCCACTTTACATCTATGGTAATTTTTTAATGGCTGAGGCGAAAATGTGATAGCCGTAAAGAAAAGAGAAAGTACCAAAGAGAAAAGAAATATATATATTTATATATTATTATATATATAATATATTATATATTAATATAATTATATAATTTATTATAATACTGCAATATTATATATTTATAATATAATAATAATAATAATATAAAAAATATATAGTATTTTCTTTCTTTTGGTTCTTTTCTTTCTTTTAAGGATAATTTATCCACAGGAGCTAAAAGTTATCAACAGTTTATATAAAGCTATCCACATTATCCACAATTAAAAAATATTTTAAAAAACTGCAAAAATATACTTTACTTTTTACTAAGGGTATGTTATAATTTTATTAAAGATTTTAGAAAGGAGATAAGCCAATGTGGGAAGAGATGAGCTATAATAAATATAAAAGTTCTAATCGGCTCAAAGATGAATACGAGCCAGATGTTGATGAGGATGATATCAATAATCAAACTGTAACAAGTTTGTTAGATATAAAATTAGAAACAGAAGAGGAATAAAAGGAGGAAAGTAAATGGATTGTAATAAAGATTTATTTTCAGTTGATGAATTAGTAATGATTTTAAAAAACAATGATATTAAAACTGGACACAATAAACTTTTTAAATATTGGAGAGAAAACGGTTATTTAATTGCAGACGAAGAAAATAAAAATATGCCAACTCCAAGAGCAGTAGAACTTGGATTGTTTAAAGTTAAAGAAAATACTATTGTCCAACAAAATAATGATATTTGTACTCGCAAATGGATTATGGTAACAAAAAATGGTTTGTTTTACTTCTTAGGGCACTTTTCTATTGACGAAATAAAGAGGGAAATCAATGTTTGAGTTACAAAATCAGGTTAAATTATATTCATTGGGCATTGATAGTTTTTTTACTCCAAAAGAAAGAGAATTAAATAAAAAAATTAAAAAATGCGAATTTATTAAATCGGGGAAACCTAAAAGAGATAAATTATCCAAAAGACGGATTTTAACTATCGAGGTCACTGACAATCAGAAAAAAAGATTAAATAAGCTTATAAAATATTATAAAGAACAGTTAGATGAAGAATTTGTTAAAAATCAATCTTTTAATATTGTTCGAGAACTTAATGAAGAAGATTTAACATCAAAAAGATTAATAGCAATGTTTGAATCAACATTAACAAGAGCCATGGGATTAAAAACAAACGATTTAACTACTGACTTTATGGTTATAACAGTCTACCACAGAAAACCAGCAGAAGATGTTATCAAACGTGGGTTTATGTATAATGGTGAAAAATACGTTTTTTATACTGCAAGCGCAGGACAGATTAGGCAAAAGAAATTTGTTGTCATTAAAGAAAATCTTTTGAAAAAATTATCTAACACATTAATGTGCGGATTAAACTATGATACTATCAATCAAAAAGGTGGAATTAACACAAATAAATTTTTAGCTTATTCGGCTTTAACTACTTCTGCCACGGAAGTATGGGAAGATTTTAATATCGACCAAACAGTTGTTGTTGATGATTTTGAAACTATGGTTAACGGCATGGTTGATTATATCAATATGAATGATTATTCTATTGAGCGAAAAGAAATGTATATTCCAATCAATCACATGGATGGCGCAGGTATTATGATAGGGCAAACAACGAGAATGATTCGTATGCCTTGGGTTAAAGGTCTCATGATTGAAATGCCTTTTGATAAGTTCGTGATAGAAAACAATCTTTCTGGTGATATAATTGATATTTATGGAAAGAAATGGAATATTTTTGACGATGATATTAAATATATTTTAACAAAATCTCAATTTAAACTCAATAAGATGTATAACAGTTGGGATGAATACAAAGAGAATTTTAAGAAATATAATTGTGAAGCTTGTTATTGCAAAATGGAACAAGATAAAATTTATAACTCTAAACTTGGTTATCAAATGATTCAGACTTTAACTGATTGGACAATGAAAGAAGTCGATAAAATTTTAGAGCCAACAATTAAAAATATTAATTCTATTGGTGGGGATTTTAAAACGACCATGAGGATTTTTGGAGTTAATCCAGATTATTCTAATCAGTCATGGATGCAAAAATCTTTATATCTATATCCAGAACTTTTAAGAGAGCCAAACAATAAAGATATCTTGAAATCCTTGAAAGAAAAAGAAGTCAAAGAAGCCAAGTGTGGAAAAATAAACATTAACGGCAAATATACTTTTGTTATTCCAGATGTTTATGCTTTTTGTGAATGGCTATTTAAAGGAATTGCTGTTCCTGATGGGCTTTTACAAAACGGAGAGGTGTCATGCAATTTATTTGAGAATAATAAAAAATTAGATTGTTTACGCTCGCCTCATTTGATGAAGGAACATTCTGTTAGAATTAATGTTAGAAACAAGGAAATTAGTAAATGGTTTGTAACTAAAGGTGTTTATACTTCAACAAAAGATTTAATATCCAAAGTCTTACAATTCGATTAGTTAGTCGCAGTCGAACCTTATGGAAACATAAGGATATAAAATGGTGTGAACCTATAAATATAGGGTGTACAATTTACGTTAAGGAATTACAGGAAATGGCAATTAAAAATTGTGCTAACAGGGAATAGAGCGGAATCCTGTGGAGCTTAAATGATTAAATGAAAAATATAAAAAGGAGGTGTAAATATGAATGAATTTAGGGAAGTAACACATAATAATTGCAAATGCTATGTAAATAAGTATGGTATTGTTAAAGTTAAAGACAAAGAGGGGAATTTTCAACCAAAAAAGTGGAGATATAATAAGGATGGCTATATCGTAGTTTCTTTGTGTGGGGTTAATTCGGACGGCAAAAAGATATATCGAAGTGTCGGAGTTCACATCTTAGTAGCCAAAGCATGGGTTTTAAATGATGATATTAAAAATAAAAAAGAAGTTAATCACAAAGATTTTAATAGAGCCAACCCTTATTTTGAAAACTTAGAATGGGTTTCCCATAAAGATAATGTTATGTATTCAAGAAAAGCTGGACGATACCCATCTGTTAAAGGAGCATTAAACCCTAATTATAAAAACAATGTTTTACATTTAAAATACAGTCAAGATAAAGAATATGCAAAAATAAAACAAAGTCGAAAAGGTAGTCAAAATGGCAGGGCAAAAAATGTAAGCTTTATCATAAAGATTTTGGATTTATAAAAGAGTTTTCCTTTTTAAGAGAATCAGTTTTATGGATGATAGAAAATAAACATATTCCTTATGTAAAAAATCTTGAAGGTATTATTCAAAAAATGAAAAAAGATAATTATAAAGGTTATTATTTAAAAATCATTTAATCATTTTAAGCTCTCAATCGACTATCGAAAGGGTATTTATTTACCGTATAGGTAAATAAAGAATAACCAAGTAGAGTAGATAGTAGGTGAAATTCCTATTATCGAAGCGCACCAGACCTAAACAGGAAACTGCATGGTTATGATATAGTCAGTAGTTCATATGTGCGACGGTGATATCCTGCTTGTTGTTGAAGATAAAGATTTTATTAAATTAGCTGAAAAGAACATGAAAAATATAGTTCCACTTTATTATGAGATGAAAAAAGCCGATGCTGCTCCATTAGATTCTGAACATATTAATAATGGTATTATGTTAGCTTATAAGAGTGGAAAAATCGGTATCTATAGTAACAATATAACTAAAATTTGGAACTATAAGAAATTTACTGATGAATATATTGATATAGTTAAACTATTGTGTGCCGAGTCTAACTTCAGTATAGACTCCGCAAAGACTTTATATATGCCTAAAAGACCAGAATGGTTTAGAAGAAAAATGATTAAATTTCAAAAAGAGAATTTGCCACATTTCTTTATTTACAATAAAGATAAACCAGAAGAAAAGGTTGATATTTTAAATACAAATAACATCATGGGTTATATCGAAGCCAAAATACCAAACAAAAAACTTTCTTTGACTAATAAAATTGGTAAATTTGATTATCATGTTTTAATGAATAACCCTAATTTAGTAAACATAGAAGAATTTCAAAACATAGAGGATGATTTTAAACAACTGGTTAAAGATATAACATTGAAATATAAAAATATTAATATTGATATATCGAAAGTTATGATTCCCCAAGAAATAAAAGAAGTTTTAGAAAATAAATATTCACAATATGATATTATAAAACTTGTGGATATACTCTTATTAAGATTTTACAATACAAATGCAAAAACTTGTCTGAAAATTATTTGGGATATTTACGGAGAATATATATATAATAATGTCCAAAAAAATACAGAAAAAATGCCAAAATATAATCCAATTTTAGGTTCGAGAAGTGGAGGATTTTTATACTAAGAATTATAATGATTTCTTGTAAAAATACTATACACATAAAGGGAAACCCAATGAGGATTAGACGGAGAAAGGATAGAAAAGTAATGGAAAAGGTCTATGTATCAAGAGCGGAAATTATTAATATGGTTGCTCAAAATACAGGAATCTCAAGGCAAGAAGTTTCGAGAGTAGTCGAAAGTTATGAATCGGTTTTATATGATTTAATTATGAATGACTGTACTTTTAGAATGGGTAAATTAGGGTCTTTCCAATTTTATACAATCAAAGAACAGACAAGACGTATTCAAAACTTTCAAACTGGAGATTACGAGCTAAAGAAAATTCCTGCAAAGAGCGGTATTAAATTTGCGGTCAACCCTGTAGTTGAAAAAACTATCAAGCGCAAAACCACAGGCGACCCATATATTGAATAAGAGGAGATAAACGGAATTATGAAGGAAATGTATGAAAAAAAAGTGTCTACAAAAGTAATTGGATATTTAAGTAGAGAAAATGGCGAGTATATTATTACTGTAAGCCAAAAAGATGGCAATGAAAGAAAATTCAATGCTGTCAAGTTATTAGAAAATATGATTGGAACGACTATCATTTTGGCAAACGAAGATTTTGAAACTATCTAATAAGGAGTTTCAAAATGGATAAATTTGAAGAACAAATTCAAGAATTAATTGATAAAGTTGATGGCATTAGTGATAAAACTTGGGAAGAAATTGCGGAAGATTTAGACTTAAATATGTCTGCTGATACAATCAGACGTTCTTTTAATTGTGGCATATTTAGTGGCTATCGAGTAGCTAAGCATTATCGTAGTCAAATTTCAAACGGCAACACTCTTGATTCTATTGAATTAAATGATTTAAAGAATGAACTTTACAAAGAGCGAGTAAGATTGCAAGATGTAAATAGAGAAAAAAGAAACTATCTAAGAGAACAAGCAAGATTTGAAAATTTGCTTGAAGTCTTAAAAGAAAATATTGTTCAAATTCCTCAAGAAAAAGAGGCTAAGATATCTCAATCTTACAATGACAGGAATAATATTGCGGTTGCTTTATTATCAGATATTCATTACGGCTTACAAGTAGATAATAATGTAAATATGTATTCAACCACTATTGCAAGCAGTCGTTTAAATTTTTGGAGCACCAAAGTTATTGAATATTGTCAATTATATCATGTGCAAACTTTAAATATTGTCTTATGTGGAGATTTAATTTCTGGTTTAATTAAATTATCGGCACGAGTAGCACAAGAAGAAGATGTCGCAGAGCAAATTATAGCTATTAGTGAAATTTTATCTCGAGAAATTACTAAAATCAATTCAAAAATTTCTTTTGTAAATATTTATGGTGTTGTTGGCAATCATTCAAGAATGAACGCAAGCAAAGAAGATAATATCGACTCTGAAAATTTTGAAAGATTAATCTTTAGATATATTGAGCTGAGGACTGGCTTAAAAGTTATTGATAGTGGACATAGCGATTATCTTGAATTTAATGTTGGTGGAAGTAGTTGTATTGCAACTCATGGGCATAATGATAAATTTGGAAATGTAGTTAATGATTTTTCTAAAGTATTAGGCTACATTCCAGATTATATTTACATGGGGCATACTCACCATTTACAAGTAGAAGAAAATGGACAAACAACGGTAATTGTAAATGGTTCTGTGGTTGGGGCAGATGATTATGCTGTTAAAATCAGAAAGTACACTAAGCCAAGTCAAGTTTTGCATATTATTTCTGGTAATGATGATAACATTATCAATATTAATTTAGTATAGGTTTTTCATTCTCCCTCCTTTGAACTATCCAGAGAAGTCTATTATAGCATAGACTTCTCTGGAATATAATAATTAAGAGATGATAGAATATAAAAAATAACTGCCACATAAGACTATTATAAAACTATACTTTATAGAATTGGTTGCCGAAAAGCTTTTATAATAGCTGTGGTTTATGGCGGGATAAAGTAGTGGCTACTTACGAGCCTCATAAGCTCGGTTAGGTGAGTTCGATTCTCACTCCCGCAAGGATGGAAAATTCTTAGTAGCGGTTTAAATAAATTAGTGTACAATGGTTTATTTAAATGAGAGTTTTGTATTGGTAGTGTTACGACATTGCCATAGTTTTGCCACGATAACTCAATGGGCAGAGTGTCACTCTTGTAAAGTGGACGTTGTGGGTTCGAAGCCTACTCGTGGCTTCTGATGTCCGATGTTGTGTCGGAAGAAAGAGAACTCTTCATTTGAGTTCTCTTTTGCTATATATAAAGAATAAAAGGGAACAGAATGGAATGATAAAATATGGTTCAGAAAGAATTAAGATGTCCAAGATGTGGGGAAACACACGTTCTTGGTTTTTTTTATGACAATAAAGCTCCATTTTTAAAAGAGGGTAAAAGTGTATTCTGTATAAAATGCTGCGATGAATTAGCATCCGAAATTATGTCTAAATCCTCAACTTTAGAAAATGGAATTAGAAATTTATGTAATTTTTTTCATTATCCTTTTGATTTAAGGGTATATACAAAAATAGCTCAAGAATCAAATAAAAAGATTAAAAAAAATGTTAATTATTTAAAACAATACGTTGAAATGATTAATAAGATTAACCCCCCTGCTGAAAGATATACTGATTTAGAAAATTCATTACCAGAAATTACTAATTTTGTAACTGGACTTAAAATTGACCCAACAGACATAAAAGCACTAAACGAGCTACAGGAAGATTGGGGAAATCAAGATTCTTTAGAAGATTATTTGTTTTTAGAGAATGAATATGGTAAATATGCTAAAAATGAGAAAGACTTAGCAAACAGTACCATAACGGTTTTGAGATTTCTTTGTTTGGCTTTGTTAGATGTCCATAAGGCACGATTAGCAGGAAAAGACACCTCGAGCGATGAAAAGCGAGTAATGGAATATTACAAAAAACTTAAATTAGATGATTTTAAATTTGACGAAAAAAAAACTGATGTTGAAAAATTAATTGAAGATTGGGCATATACAGAAGAAAACATCGAACCTTTAGATTGGGTTGATGAACATTTGGATGATATTTGTCATTTTAGAAGTGATAACGATGATATTATGCGTTGTATTGGGAATAAAGTTTTAGGCTCAAAAGAATATCCAGATTTGAATGTTGAGGATTTGCAGAAATGACAAATCAAGAAATTCTTCAAGAAATTAAGGGTATTAAATCTTCTCGAAGAAAAGAAGAGAAATTATCTGTAAAAAGACAGCAAGAGATAAAAGATAGAAAGAAAAGATGGATAACCTTTTGGCGCAATAATCCTAATCTTTATATTCATTACAAAATGGGGATATCATCATTCCCATATCAGCATTATTCATATTTTACTATGGGAGACGCTACAAACTATGTAGATGTTTCAACTCGTGGTGTTTCTAAGACTTTTAAAGCCATAGTGTATGCTGCTGCTATGTGTTTACAATTTCCGCATTATAGCGTTGCCGTTATGGCGGTTAGCAGAGGACAAGTTTCCGCTGACTTTGAAACAACATTTAAAAAAGAAATTTGTAATAAAAACTCGTATTTTATGGCATGGTTATTAAACAATGGATTAATAACATATAAAGAAACTGAAAAGGGCTACATTGCTCAATTTTGGAATGGTTCATCAATTATCTTTCTACCAGCCATTGATTCTTCTCGTGGTGAACACGTTCAAATGTTAATTGTTGAAGAATGTCGATTAATTAAAAAAACTATGGTTGATAGTGTTGGTGTTCCTATGCTAACATTAAGGCAACCACAATACAAAAAGAATAAAACATACTCTAATTATAAAAGTAAATTTGATATAATGAAGCAAGTCTACATTACGTCAAACAGATTTAAAAATGAATGGTTTAATACTTTATATAATAAAACCTTTGTTTCATATTTTAAAGACAAATATAGCAGACACAGGGTATTTAATTCGGATATTTTCTTAGCGATTAAATATGGTTTAAAAGATGCTAAATGGTTTTATGCTACCAGAAAAAGTTTAGGAACATATGATTTTGCAATGGAAATTTTAAATGAAACTCTTGGCGAAAGTGAAAGCAGTTTCTTTACATTGGATATGGTAAGAAAAGCTCAAAATAATAGCAGAGTATTCTATCCTCCATTACCACAGGAATTAAGTTCGAGGACATATCATGGGAAGCCAAAAGCAGAAGATGAAATCAGAATTATTGTAGTTGATTTTGCTTTTGCAAATGCCACGACAAAAGAAAAGAACGATAATACTGTTATGATTTGTATGTCTTTAAAATTAGAGAAAAATGGAGAATACCATAGATATGTAGATTATATTCAAACTATGGCTGGCGGCGAGCAGGAGAAGGCTTTAAAAACAATCCGAGAGCTGTTTTATGATTATAAAGCAGATTATTGTGTAATGGACTTGTTAAATGGCGGTGAAATTCATTATACCAATTTAACAAGAGAGTATGACCATCCTACAAGAGGAAGCTCAACGTGGGATAAAAGCGGTCTAACTGTTTGTAAAAAAATGGAGTATAATGTGTTAGCCGAGGCAAAAATAAATGATTTGGCTAATCGAGCTATTGATAGAAGTGCCAGACCAGTAATTATTCCTATGCAAGGTCATAAAGTATTAAATAGTGCCATGTGGAATGACTTATTTATCAAATTAAAAAATGATGAAATTTCTTTGCCTTTAGATGATTTGGATTACGAGCAAAGAATGTCAGAGAAAAAAGAATATTTATTTGCGACTTCTGAAGAAAGGGCAAGATTGAAATACCCATATGTACAAGGAATGTTTTTGTTAAATGAGATGATTAATTTATCTCCTGTTTATAATGAGGGTTATGTGAAACTTGTTGAGCAAAGACAAGGAACAAAAGATATTGCCGTTGCTTTGTCTTATGGTAATTATATTTTAACATTAATCCAAAATAATAAAGAAAAAGGTCAAACTAAAACTGGCTTTGATATAAATGAATGGAGATTGTTTGGATAATAAAAGAAAGGAGATGAGAAATTGGAAGAACAACAACAATTAACTAAGAAGCAGGTTTGGGATGTTTTACAATTTGCAGACGGACTAAATAATTCTTATAGAAATAGTATTGGATTATATACTCCAGATTTATTAAGTAAAAATTTGGAAAGATTAACAAGCAATCCGATTGGAGCAGACTACGATTCTATTGTTAAAGCTTTAAAAGATACCCCTAATTCTTCTGAATTATTATCTTCCTTTAGTCAATATATGAATTATTTTGACAGAATTTTTAGTCAAACAATCGATTATTTTGCGAATATGTTATCTTTTGATTTGCGTTGGGATTGTATTAATGCTTTTGGTACTGATTATTCATCAAAAGAATACAAAGAAGATGAAAATAGAGTTTTTAAATTTTTAGATAATTTTGATTATAAAACTTATTTCAAAGATGTAGTTAAAAACATTTTGATAAATGATGTTGATTATAGGTGGTTTAGAGATAATGGCATCGGGCTAAGCAATAAAAAAGTGCCAAAATATGCACTTCAAATTATGCCTAAAAATTATTGTATGATTACAGGTTATTGTGAATATGGTTTCTTATATGATTTTAATATGAGCTTATTTCTTAATCCAAGCATTGATATCGACTTATTTGCTCCTGTCTTTAAAAAATATCGCTTAAATGTTTTTCAATCAGAGAATCAATATAATTATATACCTTCTAATCAATTTGTTAATCGAGATGGAACGTGGGCATATTGGACTCAAACTTCCCCTAATGACGGAGCATGGGTTTTTAAGTATAACACTAACGATTTTGCTATCACACCACCTTTGGCTAATTTGATGAAAGATACCGTATTAGATAGCGTAGTTCAAAAATTGCAGAATGATAAAAATTTCGCTTCTGCTTATGGTTTGTTAATTGGTGAAATTAAAATGCTTAAAGACACGAACGAGCCTAATGCCACAGCTTTTGAGCCGAGCGTTTTAGGTCAGTTATTATCTTTAGTTCGTGAAGGCATTGGGAGTAACATTAAAATTGGTGCAATGCCAGCAGAAAATGTTGATTTTTACCAATTTGAAGATAAGGATACCGAAATGTATACTACTCAAACTAAGAACAGCGCAAGCTTAGGTGCTTCGGCAAGTAGAGTCATTTATAGTACAGATAAAGTATCTGAGGCTGAATTGTTCGCTCAAATTAGTAATGACTATGGTAAAATGAAAAAGTTATACACTCAATTTGAGAATTTTTTGAATTACTTTGTTAACAAAAAATTAAAGAAATATCATTTTAGATTTCATTTCGATGGTTCTAATTATTGGTTTGAACAAAAGAATAGACAAGATAAAGTTATCGCATTGGCAGATAGAGGTATTATTCTTAGCGAATCGGCTTTTGCACAAGCTTTTGGCTATGAACCTCAATCTTTCAGTCGTATGTTAGACGAGGGTAAGAATAGTAACTTTATGTCTAAACTTGGGCAATTAATGTCTATTCATACTGCAAATGTAACAGAAAACCAAGGCAGACCAGAACAAGATGAAGTTAAAACTGAAAGTAGAGATTATGATTGATAGAGGTGAATATCTTTGAACATTACAGCGCCTACCAAGTCAGCAGTCCAAGAGTTAATCACTCAATGTTATATTGATAATGCCAGAATTGATAGAATGAAATCTGTTTTGTTGGCTGATTTATCGTATAATGAGACTGCCGATGTGGTTCATAAATATATTGCTCATTATTTTTCAAACGGAATTGGTGACGATTTAAGTGAAAAGTGCTTAGAACGATATAATATTAGTGTTGTATTTGGTGGTATTCCAGTAATGGATAAACAGTACAATACTGTAGAAGAAGTTCTAAACGAATTACTTGAAATCGTTATTGATTTTCAAAACCAGCTTTCTATGTGTATTAAGATTGCAATGGAGAATATGGACAAACAAATTGCATCTGATTTATTGAGTTTCAATGTGTATTATAATAATATTGTAGACCAATGTATTTTGTTGGTTGATAAAATCAAACTATATAAAGATAACCCAAGTTTTGATGCTCATTTAAAAGACCATTTCTTTATCTTGGGAGATAAATAAAATGTTGTTTAGGCAAAAACCAAGAGAGAAAGATAAATACATTAAAGTTGATAGCGACAAAACAATGGAGCTTCATAAACAAGGGTTTTTCCCAAAATATTTTTGGGAAGGTTATTATTATTATGAAAAAACTAATGAATTGATAAAATATATTGAAAGGTGGTGAATAAGTAATGGAGAAAATAAAACAATTTTCTGTTGATGATATTTATTTATTCACCGATGATGAAGATGTTGATTTTGCATTAGGTGAAGTTTACTTATTAGCCGAGGGTAATAATAGTCATAAAAACCCTATTTCTCTCGATGTTCTTAAACGTGATGCTCATACTATGTTAGGAAAATTTCTGATTGCTAAATATTCCGATTTTCAAAAGGATGTCACTACTCATACACAAGACCAACAAATTGTGGGCTATTTTCCTAAAGATGGAAAAATTCAGTTTAAAGAAAAAGATGGTAAAACATTTGCGGTGTTTGATGTCTTGATTTCTAAATTATATGCTACCCCTGTATATCAGTTATTTAAAGAGCATAATTTTAGAAATGTTAGTGCTGAATTTAGTTGTATCGAACAGGAAGAGCCAGATGAAAATGGAGATAATCCGATTGAAAAAATTATGTTTCATGGCTGTACAATTCTTGGATTAAATTATACACCGAGTTGTGAGGGTGCAGAGATGAATATTAAAAGATTTTCTGCTGAAAGTGCCGATGATTATTATTCTAAACATAATAATAGTTTGAAATTATTTAGCGAGAGGAGAAAAAAGGAATTGGCTGATAAAAAAACTTATAAAATCAATGAAAAAGAATTGAAAGATACTCCTTGGGGAGAAATTGATAAAACTGATATTAGAGATAAAATTATGAACGCCGAAAACAGAGATGAATTAGTTAAAGTTGTCTACGGTGTTGTCGAAGATGGCTGGCAAGAAGCTCCATCCGAACACTTGAAATATCCCTTAATGCAGTTAGTCGGTGACACCTTTTATTATAACAGAAATGCTTTAAGTTCCGCTTTAACTTATGCTAAACAGAACGATGAGCAAGAAGTTATTGATAAAGTTGAAAAATTATATAAAGATTTTGATTTAGCAGATGAGGGTGGTGAAAAAATGGCAGAAAAGAAATTTGATGAATTAGAGGGCAGAGAGGTTTATGCTGTCGTAATTCGCAAAGTCCAAGAACATTTGGGCAAAGATTATTTTGTCAATAGTATTCAAGACGATAAAGTTGTCGTTACTAACGAAGAAACTAAAGAAAGATTTGATATTCCTGCTGAAATTCACGCAGAAGCAGATGACAAAGAGTTTAAAGTCGAGATTGATTTTGACAAAATGGAGAAATCCGAAGTGCAGAAAATGGGTTTAAATTCTGAGGCAATTATGGCTATGGTTAATGCTGAAACTGTCGAAGCAAGAGAAGAAGCTAAGAAAATGGTTGACAAAACCGACGAGCAGACTAATATCATTATGGAAAAAGTCTGTGCCATGGCTTGCGAGTTAGAAGAGTTGAGAACCTTTAAAACTCAAAAACTCAATGAGGAAAAGAATTTTGCCGTAGATAAAATTATGGCAAATGTTAAAGATGATTTGAGTGTTGAAAAATATGAAGAGTTAATGGAGGAAGGCAAAAACTGTGAATTTGAGAAAATCGCAGAATTTGAATCTAAAGTTAAATCTTTCGCTTATGATGAAAGCAAAAAGAAAACTAAGAAAAAAGAAGATATTATCAGAATGGGTTTTGTTGGAAATGTAACAAATGAAACAAAACCAACAAGCAAAGAGGATGTATTTAAAAAATTCTTAAAATAATATAAGGAGGACTTATAACATGGCAAATGGTGTAATTGTTGAAAGCAGAATTTCTGCTACTAATGTAGATGCTTTAAATAGATTTTGTGTAAGTGAAAATGATGTTGCGGGTGGTGCTTTAATCGCTTTAGCCGCTCCTGCAAAACAAGGTGATGAAAATTGGGTTGCCACTACTCCTACCGCTGGTGCTTTAGGTGGTTTGTGGATTGCTTATAATCCGAGTGAACATTATACCGAGGTAAACGGCAAGATGTTTGCTGGTTTGAGCGCAGACCCGAGAGATTTTGTTAATATTAAAAAACGTCCTTTTTCTGCCTTTAAACCTGTTGCGGGTGTAGACCAGATTGAGATTACCGCAGATTGCATTGATGATGCTTCCAAAATTGTTGTTGGTGACTTTTTAGAGGCTAAAGCAGGACAGAGTACCTTTACGCGTGTCGCTAAAGCTACTGGCGCAACCGCTGGTTCTACTGCTTTTCAGGTTGAATGGATTGGTACGAAACCATTCCCGAAAAAAGGTATTGGTATGGAATACGCAACTGTTTATAAAGCTGTTTGTGTACAGGAATAATTTAAGGAGGAATAGACATAATGTTTGAGACTGTTGCTGTTAAAAAATTTGCAGAAAGCTCTCCTGAGTTATATACTGCAATGAATGTATATTGTGAAAACTTTTTAGCTGAAAGAGGCGTAAAAGGTAAGAAATTTGCGGAAACTTCTGTTTCTGATATGAATAAAGCAATCAATAAAATGTTTGCCGAAGAGATTACCAAAGGTACTGGCATGACTGTAGATAGCGTTATGGGTAGTTATAAAAAATATGCAAATCATACCGTAGTGAGAGAATTTGCTAATTCGATTCGTGATATTTTGCTTGATATGGTTTTGCCCGAAGTATTAACCACTGGTTCTTTACGTTATATTGCAGACTTTCGTTTTGCTGACCTTGGTGATAGTATGTCTTTCGAGTTGGAAAATAACTCTCTGTTTACTGTTACTAAAGCTGGCTACAGATTAAAACACGCCGATTTGCAGAAACTTTACAAAACTACCGTTACTTTAGTTCCTGAAAATCATCAGTTGACTGTCGGTACTGATTTGTATGAAATTTTGACTGGTCGTGAGTTTATTGCTGAACAGGTTATGAAAGCCGCAAGAAGTATTGAATTAGCTTTGTTAACTGACGCTTTCTCTGCTTTTGAAACTACTATGGGTAACTTGACTGGCAATTTGGCTGTTACTAACTATACCGAAAAGGGTTTAATCAAACTTTGTGAGACTGTAGCCGCTTACAATTATGGTGTGAAACCTGTTATTATGGGTACTCCTGTAGCATTGAAATCTGTATTGCCCACCAATAACAATTATAGATATTTGTTAGATGATAATTATGTTAAATTGGGAAGTTTACAGAGTTTTAATGGTTATGACGTTATTCCGATTGAGCAAATTCCCGATGCTTATAACTATGCAAATCCGTATTCTTTAAAATTGGATGACACCAAAATTTACGTTGTCTCTCCTGCTGCACAAAAATTGGTACAGATTGGCTTAGGTGGCGAAACCATGAGTAATACCGATAATATGTATGAAAATGCAAACCTCTTGCAGATGTCCACTTTGCGTAAAGCTTGGGATGTTCAAGTTATTACTAATGCTGTTGCTGGTGTAGTTACCAACTTGCAGTAATTTATATATAAAAATAAGCTATAATTCGCTGTCATTATAGCTTATTTTTCACGATTTAATTTCAAGGATAAAAGGAGTTTTAAAATGGCAGTTCAAAAAAAAGATAATACTGAAGTTATTGAAGAAGTTAAAACCAAGACGAGAGCAAAAAAAGTTGAAGAAAAGCCTAACTACGATGAAATTATTGCTCAATTAATAAGTAAGATTGAAAGTTTAGAGTCTGAATTAAAAGATAAGCCTGTAAAATCTGAGCCTATTTATACTGGTAAGAAAATCAAATGTATCAATTTAATGCATAATATGGTTAATGTTGCAACAGAAGAAGATGGTTTAGGTAAAGTTTATAGTTTCAAAGCCTATGGTGACTCTCAAATGATTAAATTTGATGATTTGGCAAACATTGTTAATAATTATCCTAACACTATGGAGAGTGGTTTGATTTATATTGCAGATAAACAAGCTGTAGAAGAATTAGGGTTAGCAGAGGATTACGCGAAGTTATATGATAAAAAGATGTTAGATAAAATTATTAAACTTCGTGATAGTTCCGATGTTGATATGTTGCTTGGAATTTCTAACAAAGAGCTTTTAGAATCTACTATTCGAGCCATTGCTGAACGTATTAACCAAAATGAATCTTATGATTATAATAGTTTAAACAGAATTAAGGTTGAGTCTGGTTATGATATTGTAAAAATTGCTGAAGATTTATCTAAATTAATTAAGAAATAAAGGAGGAGATTTCGTGGGAACTCCTTTTTCGGCAATTATAGATGAAGCTATGGTAATCATTAATGATTATAAATTAGCTAAAATCTACAAAGAGGATGAAAATTTGTTTACAGAAATTCTCCAATCCTATATGTTGCGAGAATTGCCAAAATTTACTGAATGTTTAAAACCTTTAACATATGATTTAGAATCTCAAACTTTCGATAGTGATTTTGATATTAATGAAATTGCTATTATTGCCGACTGGACGTTAATTGCGTGGTATGAAGCACAAGTTAATGATGTTTTGGAATTTAAGGAAACTCTTCAAAATAGAGAGTTTAAAAAATATTCTACAGGGCAAAATTTAAAAGAAAGATATGCAAATTTAAAAATGTTGCGTGGCAGAGTTAAACAAGACGGAACAAATTATCAATTTAAAAATCTTGATTTAATTTCCAAAGGCTTTAAGGGGTGATGGGCGTGCAATCATTATATGCTCCTAAAGTTTGGAAATTGTTGCCTATTTTAGAAAATAGTCAAAATGAGTACAATGCCTATTTATTTAATTTAATCGTTGAATTATCTGGGGAAGATAAATTGTCAGAAAAAGAAAGCTATGTTTTGAAAAAATTGAAAGGTCTTAAAGAAGTTTCTAAGATGGCAACCTTAAAGGAAAAAAGGGCAATTATTTTAGAATGTTCTTCTTTATTGTATAAAGATGAGATTTAGTAAATACAGAAGTTTGTTGCATATGTATAGTGATACCCCAAAAGACGAATACACTTCATTTATACAGGCTATGTTAAATGATAGGTGGGATAATTCAACACAAAATAGCGAATTAATATATAAACAAGAAGATATAGGCAGTGAAATATATAATCCTGTTGATATTAGTGTCGATATGGCTATTGATATGGGAACAGGATTAAAGAAATCAGACGATTTTAAATTATTCGGAAGTAAAAATCTTTCAGATAAAAATGTTTTAGGTTTAATGTTTATATGGAGAGATAATACATGGATTACTATTAATCTTAGAGATTATGCTAATCCATATAATCAAATCGAAGTTCGGCGTTGCAATAATGTTTTAAAATGGATTGATAAAACAAATGGCAAGATTAATTCTTTCCCATGTTGTATTGAATATGATTTATCAAGTCCACAACAATTAAAAGATAAAGATGTTATTACTGCCAATGGACATATTGTAATAATTGTGCAAGGAAATGGAACTACTCTAAATTTTGAGAAAAACCAAAGATTTATCTTTAATGGACAACCTTTTAAATTAACGGCTATTAATAATATTCTGCAAAATGATAATGTAACAGAAGATACAACTCTATTATATTACGATTTTTATTTAGATATGATTGAGCCATCAGATGATATTAAAGATAATATTGCCAATAGATTCGAATATAATTATTCAATCAATATTAATTCCAATATTTCTGAATTATTAAAGGGTTCTACGGGTCAATTAGTGGCAGATGTCAAATTGAATGGTAAAAATGTTGACAGAAATATCATTTGGAGTGTAGAACAAGGCGAAGCTATAATTTCTAACGATGGCACTTATCAAATTAAAGATAATGCTACTGGCGAAATTGTATTTAAAGTTCATCTTGAGGGTAACGAAGATATTTTTGATGTAATTAAAATTAACATTGTAGATGAAATTCAAGACAGTTATACAATAGTTATTAATCCTGAATTTACAGAATTAAGACAGTATGAAACAAAAGAATTTAATGTTTCTGCTTGCAACAATAATGTTAAGTTGGATGATGAAATTAATATTATTTATTCTGAAAGTAATTTTTACTCTTTAAATAGAGAAGAAAATAATTTTACTATTAAAGGGTTATTACCCAGTGATGAGCCAATTAAATTATCTTTTAGTTATAATGACATTAGAAAAGATATGTTAATTACTATTAAGTCGTTCTTTTAAGGAGAATTAATATGTCACAAAGTAATTATAATACATTTTCAACAATGCCATATATTCCATATAAGATAGTTATGGCTCTCGTTGAAAATAACAATCTCTTTAAACTCTTATATTATCCAACGAAAGATGCGCTATCTCAGCCAAATTTAACTTTAGAACAAAAGGTTAATATGATTTGGAATGGGCAAGATAGAACAGATGATTATACGATTTTTTTAACTAATATTCAGCCTAATTTAGAAACAATTAGCAGACCTGTATTAAAAATATATCGTTACGATACTCTCCCAAAAACATATACAACCGCTGTTATTAGTTATGAGTTTGATATTCTATTCGGTACAAAAATACCCATAGTAGATTACAACGGTGTTCCTTGTAATAGAGGCGATTTAATTGAAATGGAATTAATGAAATCGTTGAACGGACAAGATGTTGCAGGGGTAGGATATTTACAATATAATCATCAATTATCAACATTAGATAGGTCGCGAGTTGGAATAGGGAATAATTCTACTTTTACAGGGTATTATTTCATTATGAGTACAATTTACACAGATGTAGGTCGTGTAGATGGGTGCAATAGCTAAAGATATATCCATAAATGTAGGGTTAGGGATTCCAGTAGAATATAAGGGATTAAAGGTATTTCCGATTAAAGTTAGAGATTTTTTAAAATTTTCAGATTCTTATGGGATTTTAGATATAGATAAATCTTCCATTGGGAATGTCGAAGTTATTAAAATGTCCTATTTGGAATATTTAATATATTTAATTTTAGGTAACAATGAGATTAAACAGAAATTTATAAATATAATAGATTTGTGTTTTGGTATTGCATATGATGAAGAATTTAAGAACAAAACAGATATTCCTCAAGATGAATTACTTATTGAAAATATTGACGAAAATAATTTTAATCTATATATTAATGGTCGTAATATTTGTTTAATGATAAAAAAAAACAAAGCAAGAATTGTTTTAAATAATAAAGAATTGTCTGCTTCAGATTTTGATAATTTAAGAAAGATTATTCTATATCAAAATATCGAGGGTTACGATGATAGACCTATGAGTAATGATTTTAAAAGAATTGTTACAGATTATTTTGCGTTAAAAAATAAGGGAATTAAAAATCCGACTTTGGAATATAAAGTAGGTGTTGTTCTTAGTTCGAGTGGATATACTCATGAAAAAATTATGGATATGCCCTATAGGTTATTTGAAATAACCTTTAATACTATTGTTAGTAAATATGATTATATCGTTAATATGATAGCAGTCACACAAGGTGCTAAAATAGATATTGACCATTGGGTATATAAGAAAGATAAGGATATTTATGATGATATATTTAGTGATGCGAATGAATATGCAAAACAATTTACAAGTATTTAGTAAGGAGGAAAATAAAGTTGGATAAATATATTTTAGCTGGTGTGGGTACAGCGAAAGCTTTTTCGCAATCAAGTGTTTCTCCGCAACTTATTTTTACAACTAATACCATGCAAAATGGTGGTATGAACATTAGCTTGAGTGCAGAGGATGTTCGCGGAGGTTTGACTAATCCTCTTTTGGGGTAACGATGCGCCCTGCTCATTGAGTAATCAGTGAGTATCTTGTGTTTAATGCTTGGAATCCCTAAAGCCTATATACCTAAACAGTAATTGGAAACGATAAACTGAATGGTTGCGAAAGCAGAAAAAAGTTATAGGATAATCATATGGTTAAATCCTAAGTGATTGTAAATGGGTGTTTAGCAGGGAAAGCCCTAAGTCTTTATGATATGGGATACCCCCAACGACTATCCTCTGACGGAGGAGTAAAGCCACAAGCAAATGGTGGAAGAAAAATACAACATTTATATATCTAATTTCACAACGATTAATGTAGATATATAAATGGACATATAGTCTCAACTTATGCGAAAGTGTAAGCAGCTCTCTTGAAGAGCGCATTTGAAAGTTGCGTTTCAAATGGAAGATTTTGCGTTATTTCCATGATAGTTTACTTGAAATGACTATCACAGATGCTTTATTTAATTTACAATATTTGGCATTAAATGTTGGTGGTAATATTACCATTGGTGGTAGCTCTTTAGTTACCGAAAGTGTAACTACTACCATTACAAATCAGATTACTATTACTGGTACACCTGTGGCTTTTGGTACTGCTGGTACTGTTGGGTTTTATACTATTGAAGGACAAGAAGATTATAAATCTATTACTTTTGTAGGTAAAACTGCAAACGTATCTAATTTACCGATTGGCTCTAAGGTTTGCGTAACTTATAATTCTAATGATGACGCTATGCAGTTGTTTACTGTTCCGTCAGCTATGATTCCGAGCGAAGTTCATTTAATTGTAACTTATCCGTTATTTGCTGGTGGTATTAGTGCTCAAACAATTAGTACCAGTTCTCAGGTTGGTGAATTAATTGTTGACATTCCGAGATTTCAGTTATCTGGGGCTATGTCTTTGGATATGACTTCCTCTGGTGTATCTAATACTCCCCTAAGTGGTCAGGCTTTAGCATATTATACTACTACTAATTGCAATGACATGGGCGCTTATGCTACTGTTAAGATGAAAATTTATGGCAAGAACTGGTCTGAAGATTTGGAGTCTATGGCTGTTGATGGCGCAGAAATTTCTATGAACACTGGTGAGAAATTGACTTTGAAAGTTGTTGGTATTTTCTCTGGTGGTATTACTGGTGTATTGAACAACAGCAACTTAACCTTTACCAGTGGTACACAGGCTACTGCTACTGTGAACAATGTTGGTGAAGTCGAGGCTAAACAGGCTGGCACTACCATTATTGAAATTACCGCTACCGATAAGCCTGATATTAAAGCTTATGCGGAAGTTACCGTAGAATAAAACAAAGAGGGGTTTAAACGCCCCTTTTTTTCAATTTTTGCTTTTAGGGAGCGGTATTATGGACATATTTTGTGAATATTGTATTGTTGCACCTTATAATCAAGATTGCCAATGTACAAAAACTGGCGATTATTGCCCATATGTTTACAGGTGCGAAAAAGAAAAAAGAAATCGTCCGATGTCGCAAATGGCAAATTGCAAATTTAAACAAGAACCTATTAAATTAGGTAAAGGTGAATACAAAGTGCGATTTGAACATAAGGGTAAACTTTATGTTGAGGTTGACAATCAAGTTATTGTGTTCAAAAATCCATTTGATTATATACCTCAAATTGTAAAATTAAGGAAAGTAAATGGAGAATATCGGATAAAAGGAGATTAAAAATGAAAGATTTAAAAGTTAAAGATACAAATATTTTTCATAGCGAAAGATTTGATATTGATATTCAGAGATATTTACCAATCGAGAAAGTTAAATTAATCGTCCAAGAATTATTAGAAGTCGATGATGTAACTGATAGAAAAATTATGCTTGACTGGTATTTATTGTTATTCGCTACAAATGTCGGCGTTGATGAAAATATTAGTATCGAAAAATATAATTATTTCATGCAAATTCTTTTAATTGACGAAGTAGAATATGAATGTAGTAGTTATGGATTGATTTGCGACCTTTTAAGTGAAGCTGAAAGTGTTGAAAATACTATTAAAAAATTGGCGAGAAGTTTAGAAGAATCTACTAATAAAATGGTAAAAAAAATGCCAAGTAAACAAAAGGTAGAAAAAATTATGGGTGAGATGTCGAAAAATGGTACAGAAAATAAACTCAAGAGCTGATAATCAACTCAATGTAATATTGACCGACATACTAAATAATACAACCCAAGAATTATACGATCAATTAATTACTATTATTCAAACTAAAATATACGATTCAGAACCTTTGTGGTATACAAGAACATATCAATTCAGTGATAGTTTTGTTATGGAGAACGCAAAGTTCGTGGGAAATTATGTTGAATCGAACATTTATCAGGACTTATCGGTAATGGTTTGGAATGCAGAGCTATTTCAGCATGGTAATATTTATGAGCCATTAAAAGAGCATGAGTTAGCCGACATTTTAAATAATGGTACAAATAATTCCGCTTTTGGATTTTCACCTGTTGTTGCGACAAAATTTTGGGATGAATTTGAAAAATATGTTAATTTGAATTTGGACAAAATATTTCAAAGAGAAGCAAGAAAATACGGCTTAGATTTACAAGTTGGAATTTCTCACTCTTTTAATTAGGGATAAAGGGAATATAAAAGATGAGATATATTAGTTTAGATGCTTCAACTACAGCTATTGGTTGGAGCATTTTTGATGAAGATAATTTAGTTAATTACGGAAAATTAACCCCAGATGATGAAAAAGCTCCATGGAGAAATAGAATAATCAATTTAATTCCAAAAATGAATAAATTATTATTAGAATACAAACCAGAAATAGCATATATTGAAGATGTGCCTTTAATTGATAAGAAAAGCAAATTGACTTTAGTTCAATTAGGTGCGGTTCAAGGTATGCTATTAGGAGTTTTATATTCATTTAATATTGAAACTCGTTTTATTTATGTTTCAACATGGAGAAAGAATATTGGTTTGCATGATGGAACACAAAAAGGAATGGAAAGAGAAAATCTCAAACCTAATTCCATCAAGCTGGCAAATAAATTATTTAATCTTGATCTGAAATGTGTTTATAGTAAGACAGGAAAATATCAAGAAAAAAAATCAGACGATGATATTTCTGATAGCATCTTGATTTTTGCTTCAACCAGAGAAAAATATCGTGTGAAAAAATAATATGGAGGTGCATAACAGTTGGCAGATTATAGTTTAAATCTAAAAGCCAATATTGATACTTCCCAGATTTTAAGACAATTACAAACTATTGAGCAAAAAGGTCTAAAAGTTAATATTGACAAAGGAAGTTTAAGTAGTGTTCAAACTTCTCTTAATAATATTAACAAGAATTTACAATCTACTTACAGAATTTTAGTCCAAATATCTGGAAAAATTTCTGACTTGCCTAAAAATGTAAAGATTGTAGATGCGAGTGCGAATAGTATAAATAAGACATTGAAACGAACCTCTCAAACCGTAGGCGATATTTTTGAAAAAATGTCAAAATTTTATACGGTTAGCCAAATAATTGGATTAGTCACTTCTGCAACTCGTGGATGGTATGAAGCTGTTAGCGATTTGGACGCGGCATTAACTGAATTTAAAAAAGTTTCGGATTTAAGAGGCTCTGGGCTTGATAAATATGTTCAGACGCTATCCGAAATGGGTGAATTGACTGGTAGAACTACTGCTGAAATGGTAGAAGCTGCTGGGAACTTTAAAAAAAGTGGATATTCGGAAAGTGACGCAGCAGTTTTGGCACAAGTCGCAGGATTATTCCAAAATATTGCAGACAGTGAGTTGAGCGCTTCGGACGCGGCTTTGGTAATTATTAGTAACTTAAAAGCATTTAATATCGACGCACAAGATAGTATTAGAGTTATCGACACTATCAACGAAGTATCGAATAAGTTTAGCGTCTCAAGTACCGATTTAATGATAGGTCGGAAGTATGGCAACATACAAAGAAAACAATTCTAAACCCAGAAGTTCCTTAGAGCTAATTCGACTACAACATAGAGATGAAATATGCTCAAGTGTGAATGTTTTAAAAATGAATTAGATTGGATAATTGGGCGCGAAGTTCCGAATAGGAATGTGTCAAACGACTATCGAAAGCAAATAATAAATGTAACTATTTAACTATTGACAAATATAATATATTATGTTATAATGATTAAATAGAATAAGCTACAAAGTAGACGAAGTGAGTAGAGTACAGCCATAGCATGGTTGGTTATAAGATGAGATTAGTCTTATGTAATCCCATTAAATGGAAACGAATTGCTCCTCTGTTGAGGATGAAGAAATAGTCTAATTTGTATGAAAATACAAAGAGGTGTTATTTTTTGGAATTAAATGATATTATAAAAGAGTTGAAAGAAAAAGAATGTTTGTTGGTCGAATATATTAACGCAGACTATGTTATAATTAAAAACAAAAATAACACTTAATAGTATCATTAGGTTTAAGTAAAACCGCGGCGGCTATGGGGACTTTAGGTAATAGTTTTGAACAGACTGTTGCATTGATGACTGGAGCAGGAGAAATTTTACCTAACCAGTCAGGAAAAATTGCTCGCGGACTGAGGACAGTCGGCTTGAACATCAGTTCGCTTGCTAACAAAAGTTCAGAGTTAGCATTAGGATACAATAATATAACCGTTGCCCTTAGAGATTCAGAAGGGCAGATGCGCTCAACTTATGATATCCTTGGTGATATAGCCAAATATTGGGGACAAATGTCGGAAGCCCAAAAACAATCATTGGGTCTGACCATAGCAGGTAAATTGATTCTTGCCTGTACAGATTTAATTGCTGGAACACCTTTAGAGTTATTACAACCAAACTATTATAGTAATATATATAGTGGCACGACCAATAATCGTGGTATGGTGATATTGTAATAAATTAGGAAATCAGCAGACCACCGTCTTTTTGAAATAAAAGACAAGGTTTCAACGACTATCGAAAGCAAATAATAAATGTAACTATTTAACTATTGACAAATATAATATATTATGTTATAATGATTAAATAGAATAAGCTACAAAGTAGACGAAGTGAGTAGAGTACAGCCATAGCATGGTTGGTTATAAGATGAGATTAGTCTTATGTAATCCCATTAAATGGAAAGAATCTGTGGTTGTTATAGCAACTAAAATATAGTCTATTAATATGAAAATATTATATGAGAGGTAATAGAGTGAAAAAAGAAAAAGCTTTATTATATATAAAAAAAGCTAATTTGGAATGTTTAGAAGAACTTCCAGAACAAATATCTCCTGAAAAAGACCATTTTTCTTTTATAGACAAAGAAGGATATAAATATTTTTTAACCATAAAAAACATCAACGATAAAAGAAGTGGTTTTGCAATAGTTAAATCGCATAATCCCTATACTCTTGAAAATATTCAAACTTATATTTACAATAATGGAGGAACAGCAAAAGTTTTATCAACAAAATGGAGTGGTGGCAGAAATAAAATTAAACTATTATGCCAAGAATGTGGAGCGGAATATGAGGTTAGATGGGGGCATATCTATTACAATAAAAAATTCCAATGTAATAAATGCGCATACAAAGACCCTCATAATAAATCCACTCAAGAAGAAACAAATAAAATTTGTCAAAAACATGGGTATAACATTATTGACAGCACTTATGTTAGTAGACATAATTTTGATATGGTTGATAAATATGGTTATAAATATTCAAACGCTTCGGTTTATACTTTGGACAGTAGGACTAACAGAATGATGAAATTTTCTCAAGAAAACAAATATCAGATTGAGAATATGAGGTTGTATATTGATAAAAACAACTTAAATTTAAAAATTCTTTCAAAAGAAAACATTGACACAAAAAAAGGATATCTTAGAGCGATATGTTCTCAATGTGGAAAAGAATTTGAAATTCAGTGGGGGAATATTATTTATTACCATCACAATAGATGTCCAGTCTGTTCAAAGGCAGAAAGCAATTATGAATTTATAATAGAAGAATTTTTAAAAGAAATTAGTGTTGAATATGTTAGAGAAAAAAGATTTTCTTGGTGTAGGAATAAACGCGAATTACCGTTTGATTTTTATTTACCTGATTACAATACGATAATCGAGGTTCATGGAGCGCAACATTACGAAGAAAATAATTTTTTTACCAAAACTTTAAAAGAACAGCAAGAGATAGACATGTATAAAAAAGAATGTTGTTTAAGAAATGGTTTAAAATATATTGAAATACCATATTGGGAGATTAAAGAAACTGGAAATTTTAAAAATATAATAAGTCAAAACTTAATAAAAGAAGAATCAATATGAGGTTTTGGCTTCAGAGCTTCAAAATTTTTCCCAAACTCAAAAAGCATATGAGACTGCGCTACATTCTTCGGGTTCTGCTTTAAAGGAAAATGAGGCTTATGCTGAGTCTTTGGAGTATAAAATCCAAATGTTAAAGAAAGCTTTTCAGGATTTAGCTAATAGCATTGCAAGTTCAGATTTATTAAAGCAAACTATTGACATGGGAACTGCGTTATTGGAGTTTGCAAACACAGATATTGGAGCGGCTATTATTCAATTAGGATTATTCACAACCGCCGTAATAGCTGCCAATAAAGTTATCCCCGCCTTTATGTCGACAACCATGATTAAGAAAACAGGGAGTGCTTTTTCTTATTTCTTTCTTTCGCTAAGCGAAGGTGTTGGAATTATTGGAAAATTAAAGATATCTCTGTCAGCTTTATTCCAAATTATTAAAGCGAATCCGATTGCCGCTGTTATTACGGCAGGAATGGCATTATATAAAGTTTTCGATTATATCGCTGGAGCGGCAGATAGAGCAAGAGAAAAAACTCAAGGATTCAAAGACGAATTAGACGAAATTAATTCTAAAATTCAAGACTTAGAATCTCAAAAATCGTCAGCAGGAACAACCGCCGAAATAGCTAATCTTGATAAGCAAATTGAAAGACAAAAGGAATTAGCCCGACTTAAACAGGAAGATATCAATCAATCATTAAAACAGCAGTATATAGCAGAGGGCTGGACTGAAACTCCAACCGCTAAATATACCGATGAAAGCGGTGTTGAGCAAACCATTGAGGGTTACTCTAAAGCTACACAGATGATTAAGGATTATAAAAAGGCGGTCAAAGATGGTTCTGATAAACAAAATGAATTAAAACAGCAATTAATTGAAACTGCTACCAAATTCGAAGAATACGAAAAGGCTGGAATTGAGCTTACTGATGCTCAAAAACAATTAATTGCATATGCCGATAAAGTTAGTGGTGTAACTGAAACTATCAAAAATAGAACAACTGCTCTTTCTCTTGTTACTCAACAATTTGCCTCATCTTTAAAGGTCGAAGGTGACGCTTACGTATTTGCCACTGAAGCCGCCAAGGAAGCTGCAAGAGTTCAGAAACAAAACGAATACGATAAAACTGAAACAACCTTAAAACAAGTCCAAGCTCGTATTGCAGCCTATCAATCCGAAGCAAATGCTCAATTAGCTTTGTCAGGAGCAGGAGGCATTGAAACATACGGATATTCTAAACGTGATTTGGCTCGTTTAAGAAATCAAATTGCTCAGCAAAAAGCTCAAGGTGTAGACACTTCTCAATTAGAAAAGAAGTATGCCGATTATCAAACATATTATTCTACTAAAGATGCTTTACAATTAATTCAAAATCAGATTGACACAATTAATGCTATGGGGGTTTCCACTGGTGGCACAGGAGATTTTATTTCTACTGGCATTGGTGGTGGCTCTTCTGTAAAAACAGCTCAAGAAAGAGCAGAGGAATCTTTAAAAGCTCAGCATGAAGCATATCAAAAAATTATTTCTGATATGGAATATCAATTATATATCGCAGAAAAGAATGGCGCTTCGGATGAAGAACGTATTCAAATGATGCAGAAAATCCAAGAGATGTTATTATCTCAAAGGGCGGTATATGAAAAACAAGGCTTGGCAAGCAACCATGAATATATTCAAGAGCTTAATAAACAATGGTGGTCATATGCCGATGATATAAAAGATATTCAAGATAAGATAACAGAAAATGTAAAAAAAGCTCAAGAGGAACAATTAGAGAATTTGAAAAATTCTTTAGATGCTCAATTAGAGCTTTTAAGATATCTTAAAGATGAGCGTGTTTCTGCTATTGACGAACAAATTGCTCAATTAGAGAAAGAAAAGGATACTTTAAAAGAACGTAACGATGAAATAGCAGATGGTATCGAACTTCAAAGATTAGAAGATGCACTACAAGCCGCTAAACAGAAAAAAGTTCGAATCTGGAAAAGTGGGATTGGATGGACATATGAGCAGGACGTTGAAGCTGTTCGACAAGCTCAAGAAGAATTAGACGAATATAAACGTAATCAGCAACAAGAAGCAGAAGAAAAGCGAATCGATGAGGAAATTGCAAAGCTCGAGGATTATAAACAACAGTGGGAAGATGTTGTTGATAATTACGAAAAGCAACAGAATATTTTATTAAATGAACAAACTATTGGCAAAAATAAAGAATATCAAAATATCCAAGATAGAATTAAAAATCTTGAAGATTTTAAAGATGAATATACGAGAATTATCAACGAAATAAACAATCTACAAATTCGACAGAATTATATGGGTGCTGGAGCTGGGGCTGGATTATCGTCTGGTGGAGGAGGAGCTTCGTCATCTTCTACAGATAATCGTTCTAATCAGAAAAAATATTTAGATAATTTGGTAAGTAGTGGAACAGCAGGACAAAAGAAATGGGCGCAGAGTCAAATTGCTCAAGGTAAATATGCCACTGGTTCATTATCTGTTCCACAATCTGGTTTATCTTTAGTTGGTGAACAAGGTAGAGAATTAAGAGTATTAAATCAGGGCGATGGTATTATCCCTAATAAATTGACCGAAAATCTTATGAATTTAGGACGGTATAGTATTCCGCAATTAGCCAGTATTATGAATACGGTTAATCAGAAAGATAGCAGCAATAATATGAATATTCAAAATCTGACTGTTGCATTACCCAATATTCGTGACAATTCTTCTGTTGAAACTATTCAAAGAGCTTTATTAGATTTACCAAACAAATTAAAGCAAAAAGCATATAGTATTTAAAACTAAAGGGGTGTTTATTGGGGCATCCCTTTATGGTTTTTATAAAAGAAACAAAGTGGGTGATATATTGATTATTCAAGGTACAAATAAACCTATTCTTATTGATTTTGGACAGGATATGAGTTGGCTTAAACAAATTGAAATAGGCTTATATGTAGGTTCAAATGAACTAACTACTTGGGATATTAATTCGGTAAAAATTAGAGAGGGTATTGTTGAATGTCCTCAAACTCAAGAGCAAACAATTAATTATCGCACAGGAAATTGCGTTATACTGGTTAAATGGATTGGTCAAGATGGATATACACAGTTTGCTCAAAAAATTAATGATATTATTGTAGAGTGGGATAATAAGAATATAATGGGTGAGACACAAGATGGATAATGTTTATCAAATTAAACAAATTGAGAATAATAATTATCATAAAGTTAAAACCTATACCGAGGCGGTTATTGAGAAAGGCATTTCTCCCTACATTGGAGAAAACGGAAATTGGTTTGAGTACGATGATGAATTAGGCAAAGCTGTCGATACTGGAATTAAAGCTCGTGGCGATAATGGTAAATCTGCTTATGAAATCGCAGTCGAAGAGGGATTCGAGGGTTCTGTTAAAAGCTGGCTTGTATCTTTAAAGGGAGCAGATGGTATTTCCCCTACAGTAGAAACAGAACAAACGGAAACTGGAGCAACAATTTATATTACTGATAGATTAGGCGTTAAAAGTGCTATAATAAAAAATGGTAAAGATTTCACTTATGATATGTTCACCCCAGAACAATTAAACAGTTTAAAGGGACAAGATGGATATTCTCCTACGGCAGAGGTAAAGCAAACATCTAATGGTGCGAGAATAACCATTACAGACAAAGAACAAACTACTACCGCTGATATTCAAAATGGCAAAACCCCAGTTAAAGGTGTAGACTATTTTACAGATAGTGATATTGAAAGTATTGTAAATCAAACCAAATCTGAAATAACAATTCCTACAAAATTATCTCAATTAGAAGAAGATTCAGAACACAAAACTGTTTCAGACAATGAGATTAATAATTGGAACAATAAGAGTTCATTTAGTGGTTCTTATAATGACTTAACAGATAAGCCGACTATTCCAAATGTTGATAATAAATTGGATAAGCCAGTGAATATGCCATCAGTGGGAAATATTTTAGTTGTAAAACAGGTTAATGATGATGGAACATTTTTGTGTGAGTGGGCCAATAAAGAAAACAAATTTGAATTAATTGAAACTGTTGTTTTAGATAAAGATATGCCTTTTATTGATAAAGCTACAGAACCAAACGGATTACCATATAATTTTTCAGCATTATATTTATATATGGATATTGAGCCTGCTACTAACACATCCTCATTATCAGTTGTTGTAAATAATAATAAGAATTTATGTAATCAGTATGCTATCATTCATGATAAGAAAATATATACTTATGTATATTCAAAGATTGTAAATGGTTATTTAGATACTGTTTATCCAACTAATGTATACACATTTCAAAATGCAGCAACAACGATAAATAAAGCTAATTTTAATCCAGAAACAATTTTTAATGTTGAATCAATTAATAAAATTAGAATTATTGCAGCGAAAGTTAGTGGAGATGGAGAAGCGTACATTCCACAAGGCTCATCAATTCAAATTTGGGGTGTTAGAAAATGAGCGAAAGTCTGTCTAAGAAATTGTCAGATGGTATCGTGGATTGCATAAACACAATATGTAAAAGTTTGCCATTTACAAAAATTTATCGTGCAAAGATTATATCCAATATTAGTGCAGGTATTTATAAGGTATTGTTAAATGGCAAAGAGTATGATTTGCCAGTTTACGGTTCTGGAACATTTTCTGATAATGAGGTTGTAAGAATTGTTGTTCCATTAAATGATTTTAGTGATGCGTTTATATTATCTAAATAAGGGGTGAAATAATGAGAGAACACGCTTATGGCGCAATTCCGTCTCCCAAAGATAGTAGAGATTATAAGGCAAAAGAATATTTAAACATGGGTATGTTACCTGACGAATATTTGCCAGATAAATATGCTCCTGTTATTAATCAATATAATGTAAGCTCTTGCGTTGCTCATGCTTTGTCTACTATGAAATGGTATCAAGAAGAAAGAGAAAAAAAATCAAATAGAGAATTTTCTACTGATTTTATTTACCATAATAGAACAGAAGAAGATTGGCAAGGCAAAGGAATGTATGTAAGAGAGGGATGTAAACATCTTTGCGAAGATGGCGTTGTATTAAAAAAAGATTTGCCGACAAATACAGAATACCCCAATATGGGCATTAAAAATATGGTAAAAGGTTTAAAAGACAAAGCCCTGCCGTATAATGGTACAAAATACATTAGTTTGTCAGATAAAAACGATATTAAAGAGGCAATTTTCCAATATGGTGCGTGTGTATTATCTATTCATGTACCAGTAAGTTTTGATGCCTTTTGGTTTAAGAGTGAGAAAGATATGAAATTGCCAATGCCAAAATCCGATGAAGATAAAGCTGGCTATCATGCTATTTGTGCATTTGGCTATACAAAAAATGGAATTTTAATTCAAAATAGTTGGGGCGAAGCTTGGGGAAATAATGGTGTAGCTATTATTCCTTGGAGTTATCCCTTAAATGAGGCGTGGGTTGTTGTGGATAAAATAAAAGATTGGGATATTATTGAATTACAAATCGACAATAAAGAATATACATTTAATGGTGAGGTCAAAGAATCAGATGTTGCTCCGACCATTAAAGACAATAGAACATTAGTTCCATTAAGATTAATTGGAGAAATCTTAGGAGCAGAAGTGGATTATTGGGAGAAAGACAAGAAAATAATTATCAGAAAAGAGAGATAAACATGACGTGGTATCAATTTTTGTGCCTTATAGGCGCACCATCTTTGTTTTCTGGGGCAATATTATTTATTGTAAGAAATTTTATTTCCCATGAGAGAAAGCACAATGAGGAAACAAAAAATAAATTAGCAGAGACGGAAAAGAAAACGGTTGCGACAATGTTAGGAATCCAAGCATTATTGAGAGCACAAATGATTTCAGAATATAATCATTATCACGAAAAAGGATATGCTCCGATTTATGCGAGGGATAATTTTGAAAATTGTTGGACACAATATCATAGTTTAGGGGCAAATGGTGTTATGGATGACATCCATGAAAAATTTATGCTATTACCTATCAATAAGGAGAGATAATTTATGAAAATTAACTGGAAGGTTCGCTTTAATAATCCTTTGTTTTATGTAAGTATTGTATTAAGTATTGTTACACCTATTTTGGCTTATTTCGGTTTAAGTTGGGAACAAATGACATCATGGCAGACTTTAGGAAATCTGTTTGTTGAAGCTATTAAAAATCCTGTAGTGGTTGTTGCAGTTTTGGTGTCTTTATATAACGCTGTTATTGACTTTACTACAAGCGGTGTTTCTGATAGTCAACAAGCATTAACTTATTCCGTACCTAAAAAAGACGAATAATAAGAGGTGTTATAATTGGAAAGCGACTTAGGTTATGTAACCCATAGAAAGAAACTTTTAGATTTTATTATCACAGATTTAAAACAAAGCTTTGGAGATAAATATACTCAATTAACCAAAGATTATTCTATCCAAAATGCTTTAGAGGATTTTTTATATTGTACTAATAATGGCGAATTTGAAATTTTATTAGATGGCAAAGAAATCAATCCTAAAAGAATTTCCGTATTATCTGTTTCTGAAAATAGTACAGATAGTTGGATTTTTACATTTCCCTTTAATAATAAAGATATTAAATTAACCATTAATTTTAGAATAAAAAACAATGGTTTGGTCGCTGATTATGTTATTGAAACAGATGATTCTAATTTAGACAAGAGTATTATTGGTCGAAATATTTCTATCTTTTCTCACGTTGAAAGTAAATTAATTTTTGATAATCAAATCTCTTTTAAATGGAATGATATTAAAAAGGCATATGTGTCTGATGTTGAAATCCCCGAAGTATATGTCGGTGGTTCTTATGTTGTTGAGTTTGACGGTCAAAGATACTCTGACTTACAAATGCTCAAACTTGATGAAGATTCTTATTTTTTAGGTGGGGGCGAAAGTTGGGATAGTGCTTGCCAGAAAATTGAATTGATTGGTTCTAATGGCAAAAAAGATTATTCCGATATTCATTCTGCTATACTGTTGACATCTCCTGATATTTACAGGTATGATGAATTACATTCTCTTAAAGTTTGGGAAGTAAGAGAATTTGTTCATAAAATTGATAGCAAATTTATTCCTCGCGACGATTATACTGATGAAACTATGACTTTTAAAAATATTATTGTTACTGGTGACGGAGTAATCAATCATTTAGTGGTAGATGATAGTTGCACAGTTCCTAATCCAAGTGGAAATAATGATGCTGTTAATAAATTATATTTTGAAGAAAATCAAAATTTAATCAAAGACGACTCTGACCCATATGAGGGAACTTGTTATTATCTCAAGGGATATGATAATGGTTTTAAAATCTATCCTAATGGAGATATAAGAACAAGCGATATTCGCGTTGTAGGAGATATTGCGCTGGCTCGTAAAATAGAGGGTGGACATGAATTTATTTTAACCAATTCTTTAGACGAAAATTCGCCTATTGGAAGTGTGTTAAGTATTGAAACCACAGACAACGGAAATCAAGTTCCAATTCTTTGTTCAGCTAATCCTTATAGAGACGATATGTTGGCAAATAAAGGTTATGTGGATTCTTTACATCCTATTATCCCATTTGAAAATAACGAACAAATTACGACTCAAATTTCTAAAACAGGCATTGTTAAATTATCTTTAACGCAAATTGTTAATGCCATGAGAAAGGGCATTGTACCAAAAGTTGTTATTAAGGAGAGTTATACTATTAGTAGCAGTAATGTAAGTCGTACATCTATTGTCGACTTGACTTCCATGATGTCTAATGCAGATGATAGTAGTATAACAATTACTGGCACTTCTCCAAAATTCAGCATTACATTGATTATGACAGCAAATAGTGATACTCTAACGATTAATCCTATTTCTAATTAAGTATTAAGGGGGTTATCATATGGCTAAAATTCAAGCACCCTGTGGAGTATTCTTAGATGGAAATTCTTTTGGTGTAGACAAAAAAGAACAAATGATAACCTTGATTGGCGGTGGCGGTGGTGGCGGAATTAAATTTGGAGATTTCACTGTCGCCACCATTCAACAATCAAGTAGCAAGACATTTACAGATGCTTCAAAAATATTAAATGTATTTATTTATGATGAAATTAACGGAGATGAAATCGGATGCGATGTTGATGTTGATAATACAAAAGTCACTGTCACTTTAGCAGACAAACCAAAAACTCCATTGAGAGTAATTGTTATGTATATATAAGCAAAGGAGTAAGATAATGATTTATTTAGCAAATATAAATTTGAATCAAAATGAATTGCAAAACGCAGTCATTTCGCCTTTAACAACAGCTCCAGCTACTCCTAAACAAGGTCAGATTTATTATGATAAAAATACCAACAAGCTCATGCAATATAATGGTAAAAAATGGCAAACTGTTGGTATGATTGTAGAAGATTCTGATATTAATGGCAATATTAAAGTAGATGGCGTTGAAATGACCGTTTATGCTTTGCCGACTGCTACAGCTACACAGGTTGGCGGTGTCAAAGTTGGCGCAGGTTTAGCGGTTTCTTCTGATGGCACTTTGAGTGCAACTGGTGGTGGTACTGCCGACGCTGTTGAATGGGCAAATATATTAAGTAAACCTGACACTATCGAGGGCTATGGTATTACTGATGCTAAAATTGATGGCAATACTATCACTTTAGGAAACAATACCACAAATATTGTTTCCTCTGTAGATGGTACAAGTGGAGCAATTACGACAAACGCTGTTAAAACCATTATTCAAGACTTGACAGAAAATCAGAAACAACAAGCAAGAACTAATATCGGTGCAGGCACGAGTTCATTTAGTGGTTCTTATAATGATTTGACAGACAAACCGACTATTGATACCGAAATGTCTGATAGTTCTATTAATGCAGTTCAAAACAAAGTTATCAAATCTTATATTGATAAAATTGTTTCTGCCTCTCAGGGTCTTGAATATAAAGGCACAATTAATTCTGTAGATGATATTCCTACAACTTATAAAGTTGGCTGGTTATATGTGGTTGGTACAGCAGGAACATATGTTGGACAAAAATGCGAAGTTGGAGATATGATGATTGCTGTTGTTGCTCGTCAAGGTTCTGGCAATGAAAATTCTGATTGGGATATCATTCAGACTAATATTGACGGAGCGATTACTGAAATCGCTGGTATTACTCCAATAGTTGTTGATGGTGAAAATGCAAAGCGTACTATCTCTATGGCTGATAGCGGAGTAACCGCAAAAGCGTATGGTGATACTACTGCTCAAACTCCCGCTTTTGGTGCTACATTTAAAGTTCCAAGTTTTACTGTTGATAAATTTGGCAGATTAACTGTTGCAGGAGAACACACAGTTACCATTCCCGATGCTATTGCCAGCGCAAGCGCAAACGGTTTGTTAACAAGTGCAGATTACACTTTGTTGCATGGTTTAGATACTGATGTAACAAAATTAAAACAAGATGTTTCTACTTTGCAAACTTCTGTAGTTACCAAATATAGTTTAACTTTAACTGCTGGACAAACATCTACAACGCAGAATATCACCTCTGGTAGTGATATTTTATCCATTGAAGCTTCTAATGCAACAACAGGAGAAACTATAATGGTCGATTCTGCTTTGGTCGGCACTGTATTGACTATTTCTATTGAAGCTGCGACTGATTATGATATCAAAATTATTGTTGCAACTCTTTAATAGAGAGGTGAAATATTAATGAAGAATTTAGGAGAAATTAAAGAGTCAAAGGATATAACAACAAAAGAATATGTTGACACAAAAGCTACGGTTCATTCTTATACAGCGAGTCTATCGACAACATGGACAGGCACAAGTGCGCCGTACACCCAAAGTATCTCGATAAGCGGTATCTTATCGACGGATAAGCCGCATATTACGCCTGTGTACTCGACGACTAATGCGACGGCTATTTTGGAGAAAAAAGCGTGGAACTGTATTAGTAAGGCAGTGACGAGTGCAGGGAAGATAACGTTTACTTGCTTTGAAGAAAAACCGACCCAAGCACTTAGTTTACAAATAGAGGTGATTAGATAATGGCAGAATGTTATTTACAAGGGCAAAGCGGTGGATCAGGCGGAGGTGAAGCTGTCTTATTAGATACCTTAACCATGACAGGGAGTACACGCGCTAAAGAACAGGTTGGAGAATACGATGGACCTATATATGAGTATTACACAGGTTTTGCTAAAGGGCAAACTTTGACTTACACACATAAAGGGATAATCGCGATTAGGTTTGATTACAATAGTTCCTATTCAAGAGTTGGTGCGGCATTATGGATTCCGAAAATAGGATATTATGATTATTTGGTGGATAATTTTGGTTCCCCTTATATGAGATATCTTGCGTGGAATGACAGCACAGCAAGCACAATTTACTTACAAAAAACCAGTAAGGCATCATCTAATACAATAAGTTTTGATATGTGTAGGCAAGGATTATTAAGTGTATCAATTTTGGATGATACGCTGACTGTAAAGGCAGAAAGTTATACGTATAATACTAATAGTGATGATTACCCTCCAAATTCAGTATTGACAATGTATGTGTATGGGACGAAATAATGTGAGGTGAGGGCGATGTTTTTGGTGATTAAGAAAAATTTTAATATGGGGCGCTGGAGTAAATCGATGGTGCGCAAGGCTGTAGTGAAAGGGTTAATAAGTAAGGATGAGTATTTCAAAATTATCGGCGAAAGTTATCGCTGAGGACTAAGGAGAAATAAAGATGGGATCATTAGGCAGTGCGATTGGGGCAATAATAGGAAGTGCGATCAGTAACGGCTATACAAAGGATGATTTTGTGAACAGTGCGCGAGATTTATATGACAGTTTAAATGAGAGTCGAAATAATTTGAACGGAAGTTCAGGTGGATATAGCGGAGGCGGCTCCGGCGGAAATGTGAGCAATGGCTCAAGTGGCAGCACGATAGAAAATCAGAAAAAGAATGTGCAGAATCTTTTAAATCAATATGGGCGCAGTGAAGCCGGGCTGGCGCAAATTAATCAGCAGCTGGGTGGAAGTAGCAAAATAAAATCGGAAAACGGCAATATTTATTATGTAAGCGGTGGTCAGGAGTATTTGGTGGGCGGCAACGGCTATAATAGTATGAATTTTTACAATGGTTTGGCAAAAGGCATCGCATTATAAATGCTGGCGCGCATGCCGCCGACGGTGCGGTGACCTTTTAAATTGACCAAGCCTTTGTCGGCGGCTTCTTTGATAAATTTAGCGTTTAATTCTTCGCTGGGGGAAACGAAAGGCACATTCATCAAAGAGCGGTCTTCTTTGGCGACGGTGCCGGTGAAGAAGGATGATTGGTCTAAATAGTCATATAAAAGCGCAGCTTTGTTTTCGTTAATTTTTTGCATCGCCTCGACGCCGCCGTGAGCTAAGAGCCATTTTAAAACTAAACCGACCATGTAGATCGAGTAGCAGGGAGGGGTGTTATATAAAGAATTATTTTTCACATGGGTTTCGTAGCGCAGCATGGTCGGCGTGATTGGCAAATGATGACCGACTAAATCCTCGCGGATAATTGCGATCGTCACTCCGGCGGGACCTAAATTTTTCTGCGCTCCGGCAAAAAGCAGCCCAAATTTACTAACGTCGATTTTTTCCGCCAAAATATTGGAGGAAATATCGCCGACTAAGGGCACGCTGCCGGTTTCGGGCAATTTATCCGGCGTGTAATGAGTGCCGTAAATGGTATTATTATAGCAGATGTAGAAATAATCCGCTTCGGGGTTAAATTTCGCGCTATCCAAAGTAGGGATATAGCTGAAATTTTTATCCTCAGAGGAGGCGACGATGTTAACATTACCGTATAATTTAGCCTCAGGCATAGCTTTTTTTGTCCATTGACCGGTATGGACATAATCGGCGCTCATGCTTTTATGAAATAAATTCAGCGGCACCATGGCAAACTGGGTGCTGCCGCCGCCTTGGAGAAATAATACTTTGTAATTGTCGGGAATATTCATCAAGATACGCAAGTCTTTTTCAGCGGTTTGGATGATTTCCTCAAATACTTTGGAGCGATGGCTCATCTCCATTACTGACATACCGCTGTCCTTGTAAACGACTAATTCTTTTTGTGCTTGCTCCAACACTTCTAACGGCAGCATGGACGGACCTGCTGAAAAATTGTAAACTCTTTGCATAGTAAATTCCTCCTTAGTTATATATTTTAAAGTAATAAAAAACCGCCCCTGCAAAATAACAGGGACGGGAGAAATACCCGCGGTGCCACCCAAATTGTCAAATATTGACCGCTTAAAAGCTATAAAGGGCTGACCCTCCGAAACGGCAACTCCAAAGTGGAACGTCATATCTTTATATCGGCTCACACCTTGCGCCGACTCTCTGAGATAAAGGAAAGATGACTTAGTTTTTTCATCGTTGTAATGATATATGAAATTTATATTTCTTGCAGGATATCATTATTTCGCTTAATTGTCAAGAGAAATTTATAAAATCAGCAAAAAAATTTTAGCACGGTGATAATTTATATGTTTTTGCTTTTTAGTTTTCATAAAAAAATAATAGCTTTTGTTCTATTTTACATAGATTTTACTTTATTCTGCTTTTTTGTTTTACAATAGTTTGTTAATCTTAGAGACGTTGAAAGGACAAATAAAAAAATGTGAAAGGAGATCTTTCGAAATGAAAAAGATCGCAAGTATGTTGTTAGTTGGTTTATTGGCAGTAGGGCTTTTGAGCGGCTGCGGAGCAAAAGATGTGGGCGGAACGGTATCGACCGATGGCTCGACTTCCATGGAAAAAGTAATCGGCGCTTTGGGCGAAGATTTTATGGCAAATAATAAAGGCGTGACCTTTACTTACAATCCTACCGGTTCCGGCAGCGGTATCAAAGCTGTTTCCGAGGGGCGCTGCGATATCGGATTATCCAGCCGTAATTTGAAGGACGAGGAAGTAAAAAGCGGTTTAAATGAAACTGTTTTGGCTTATGACGGTATTGCCGTAATTGTCAATCCGGAAAACCCGGTTGCTGATTTATCCTTGGCGGATATTGCCAAGATTTACACCGGTGAAGTAACTAACTGGAAAGACCTCGGCGGTAACGATGCCGAAATCGTAGTTATCGGTCGTGAGGCAGGCAGCGGTACCCGTGACGGCTTTGAGTCTATTACCGAGACAAAAGACACTTGTGTGTATCGTCAGGAATTAACCTCCACCGGTGATGTTATTACTACCGTAGCTAATAACCCCGACGCGATCGGCTATGCTTCCTTGGCTTCTTTGAAAGACACTGTTAAAGCTGTCACTGTAGACGGGGTAGCTCCGAGTGAAGACACTGTCAAAGACGGTTCTTACAAGATCCAGCGTCCGTTTGTTTTGGTAACTAAAGAGGGCGTGGAATTATCCGAGACGGCACAAAGCTTTATGGACTATGCTACCTCTGCCGATTCGGCTGATATTATCAGACAAGCAGGCGCCGTAGCAGCCAACTAAACAGCAATAACTGCTGAAGGACGACTAAAAAGCCGTCCTTAGCAGTTTATTATTGCATATGTGCGAAAGAAAGGTTTATTGAAATGAACAATACAAAAGCATTGGAGAAAATCATTCATGGCATATTTTTGCTCTTAGGATTGATTACAGTCAGCTTTGTCTTGATTATTACGATATATTTAGTGATTTCCGGTATCCCGGCAATCAGAGAAATAGGTTTAAAGGATTTCTTATTCGGCAAAACGTGGGCATCAACCGCCGCTGAGCCTAAATTCGGCATATTGCCGTTTATTTTAAGCAGCGTCTACGGCGCGGCAGGAGCGATAGTTTTGGGTGTACCAGTGGGCTTTTTAAGCGCCGTCTACCTCTCCAAAGTAGCCAATCCGAAAATTAAAGCGGTGGTGGCGGAATTAAATTTGGAGATTTCACTGTCGCCACCATTCAACAATCAAGTAGCAAGACATTTACAGATGCTTCAAAAATATTAAATGTATTTATTTATGATGAAATTAACGGAGATGAAATCGGATGCGATGTTGATGTTGATAATACAAAAGTCACTGTCACTTTAGCAGACAAACCAAAAACTCCATTGAGAGTAATTGTTATGTATATATAAGCAAAGGAGTAAGATAATGATTTATTTAGCAAATATAAATTTGAATCAAAATGAATTGCAAAACGCAGTCATTTCGCCTTTAACAACAGCTCCAGCTACTCCTAAACAAGGTCAGATTTATTATGATAAAAATACCAACAAGCTCATGCAATATAATGGTAAAAAATGGCAAACTGTTGGTATGATTGTAGAAGATTCTGATATTAATGGCAATATTAAAGTAGATGGCGTTGAAATGACCGTTTATGCTTTGCCGACTGCTACAGCTACACAGGTTGGCGGTGTCAAAGTTGGCGCAGGTTTAGCGGTTTCTTCTGATGGCACTTTGAGTGCAACTGGTGGTGGTACTGCCGACGCTGTTGAATGGGCAAATATATTAAGTAAACCTGACACTATCGAGGGCTATGGTATTACTGATGCTAAAATTGATGGCAATACTATCACTTTAGGAAACAATACCACAAATATTGTTTCCTCTGTAGATGGTACAAGTGGAGCAATTACGACAAACGCTGTTAAAACCATTATTCAAGACTTGACAGAAAATCAGAAACAACAAGCAAGAACTAATATCGGTGCAGGCACGAGTTCATTTAGTGGTTCTTATAATGATTTGACAGACAAACCGACTATTGATACCGAAATGTCTGATAGTTCTATTAATGCAGTTCAAAACAAAGTTATCAAATCTTATATTGATAAAATTGTTTCTGCCTCTCAGGGTCTTGAATATAAAGGCACAATTAATTCTGTAGATGATATTCCTACAACTTATAAAGTTGGCTGGTTATATGTGGTTGGTACAGCAGGAACATATGTTGGACAAAAATGCGAAGTTGGAGATATGATGATTGCTGTTGTTGCTCGTCAAGGTTCTGGCAATGAAAATTCTGATTGGGATATCATTCAGACTAATATTGACGGAGCGATTACTGAAATCGCTGGTATTACTCCAATAGTTGTTGATGGTGAAAATGCAAAGCGTACTATCTCTATGGCTGATAGCGGAGTAACCGCAAAAGCGTATGGTGATACTACTGCTCAAACTCCCGCTTTTGGTGCTACATTTAAAGTTCCAAGTTTTACTGTTGATAAATTTGGCAGATTAACTGTTGCAGGAGAACACACAGTTACCATTCCCGATGCTATTGCCAGCGCAAGCGCAAACGGTTTGTTAACAAGTGCAGATTACACTTTGTTGCATGGTTTAGATACTGATGTAACAAAATTAAAACAAGATGTTTCTACTTTGCAAACTTCTGTAGTTACCAAATATAGTTTAACTTTAACTGCTGGACAAACATCTACAACGCAGAATATCACCTCTGGTAGTGATATTTTATCCATTGAAGCTTCTAATGCAACAACAGGAGAAACTATAATGGTCGATTCTGCTTTGGTCGGCACTGTATTGACTATTTCTATTGAAGCTGCGACTGATTATGATATCAAAATTATTGTTGCAACTCTTTAATAGAGAGGTGAAATATTAATGAAGAATTTAGGAGAAATTAAAGAGTCAAAGGATATAACAACAAAAGAATATGTTGACACAAAAGCTACGGTTCATTCTTATACAGCGAGTCTATCGACAACATGGACAGGCACAAGTGCGCCGTACACCCAAAGTATCTCGATAAGCGGTATCTTATCGACGGATAAGCCGCATATTACGCCTGTGTACTCGACGACTAATGCGACGGCTATTTTGGAGAAAAAAGCGTGGAACTGTATTAGTAAGGCAGTGACGAGTGCAGGGAAGATAACGTTTACTTGCTTTGAAGAAAAACCGACCCAAGCACTTAGTTTACAAATAGAGGTGATTAGATAATGGCAGAATGTTATTTATATTATCAGACCCGACGGTAGCGTGTGTATTTTTATGGGTTACTTATAAGGAATAAAATAAATATACAATAAAATTACAAGGATAGATAATAACATTATGAACATAGGACAAAATGGTTTAAAATTAATTAAAAAATATGAAGGTTGCTCTCTTGTTGCATATCAAGACAGTTCTAATATTTGGACTATTGGCTATGGTTGGACTGGAAAAGTTAATGGTAAATCAATATACAAAGGGCTTAAAATCGACCAAAAAACAGCCGATAATTTACTCTTAGACAATCTTATCCTATATGAGAATAAAGTCAATAAATATCAAAATATTTACCATTTCAACCAAAATGAATTTGACGCTTTAGTTTCATTTTGTTACAATATTGGTAATATCGACCAGTTAACTAATAATGGCAAACGCACAAGAGAGCAGATTAAAGACCATTGGACTGCATATTGCAAATCTAATGGTAAAATATTACAAGGTTTAATTAATAGGAGAGAAGCAGAATTGAAATTGTTTAATCAAAAAGATAATAATTATATAACTGTATATAAAAATAATCAACCTATTAATTTACAAGCTGTTAATATAAATGGAAATAATTATATTAAATTAAGAGATATTGAAAAAATATCTAATTTAAAAGTTGAATATATTAATGGCACAATTTATATAAAATAAGAAAGGATTGATATAATGGCAATTAATTATAATCCTACTACATGGGTAGATAATACAACACCTGTTAATGCTCAATATCTTAACAATATTGAACAAGGTATTGCTAATGCTACAACTCAAATTAATACAAATACAAATAATATTGCAACAAATACTTCTACTATTAATCAGCATAGTGCTGATATTGCAGAAATTCAACAGGAAATAAGTGGTGGAACAGTGGACGAAAAATATATCAATTTTATGATGGGTAAGCCGAGCAATATTTCTTCGCCCTATGGGGAAAATTCTTCTTTTAAGGGAAATTTAATTCAGGATTTTATGTCGCTTCCGAACCCAACGACTGGAACAAATACTTATACTTACACTCTGTGGTCTGAAACTTTATCTGGAGAGAAAACTAAAGGGTATTTAGAATCTATCTACATTCCTAACTTTACTATGCCCGCCAGAAGTTCAGGGGTGGCAAGAGCGAGAATTATTGTTTCATGCGATGGTAAGACCGCATTAGAACAATCTTTGTGGGTGGGCATTACATCATCGTCAAATTCTGTTACTTCTAATTGTACTTTAGGAATTGTTTATCCTTATGCTTTTACCTCTTTAACTTCTGGTTATCAAGTATTAGCACAGCTACAACAAAACCAAGGGTTGAAACCAATTCTAATCCCATCTACACAGTCTGCTTTTAGTGTATTGGAATATTTTCCAAATAATAACAAATCAGATATAAGTTTGAATTTTATTCAAGGTACTGCTGGAACTAATACCGTTATTGGCTTGTTAAATAACCCTTTTGAATTTAGTCAAAATATTACTGTTCAATTAATTTTTACTAATGTAGCAAGCCAACCGACAATTCCTACTTTGCAGGGTATTCGTAGGTATACAATCTCTTAATTAGGTGAGAATAAATGTCATTAACAAAACCTATCATAGGCTCGATTAAAGCATTTGATTCATCAACTCAAAAAATAATTGAATTTATATCTCAAGCAGGGCAACAGGTTATTGGAAATACATTAGTCATCAAGAACCAATTAACAGGAAATACAGTTTTTAATGATTATACTGAAACATTTCAGTATAATCATATTATCCCTGCTAATACTTTAACAAATGGAACATCATACCAAGCTACAATTCAAACTTTTGGTGTAGATGGTGTTTCATCTCCTGTTTCAGACCCCGTTCAATTTCAATGTTTATCAACGCCGATTATCAATATCTCAAATCTACCAGTTTCATTGATAATTCAAGCCTCGAATTATAATTTCATTGGAGATTACTACCAAGCCCAAGGTGAGTTGTTACAATATTTCGAGTTTAATCTTTATGATAATAATGGTATATTGTTATCTACAAGTGGAGCAGTCTATTCTACAGATATTCAATATACATTTTATGGGTTAGAGGATAATACCGCATATTTCATTGAATTAATTGTCAATACAGTTAATGGAATGACCACTTCAACAGGACAAATTTTATTTAATGTCGATTATATCATTCCTGACTTTTATACAATTAATCAATTAGAAAATTTGTGCGATACTGGACAAATTCAAATTAGCTCAAACATCCACGTTATTGTCGGTTCATCTAATCCATCTCCTCCTATTTATATAGACGATAAAGAGGTGGATTTAAGAAAAGATGGTTCGTGGGTTAGATTCGAAGATGGATTTTCTATAAATAATGACTTTACTTTAAAATTAATTGGTAGAGATTTTAAACCCAATAGTAAAATTATTGAATTATCTGGAAATAACGGAAAATTAATATTAAATTGGGTCGTTGATAACTTTACATTCGATGAAGAAAAAGCTTTTATTGAGCTTTATTGTTATAACGATGATTTAATAGAGTTTAAATACTATATCAAATCTAATTATATTTCGACCCCAAATGCAACCGAAGATGTATTTGTGTGGTTGAGAAGAATAGATAATTTATATGATTTAAGAATAGAAAACATGGGAGTGGTAGCATGATAACTTTAGGGTATAATTTCTTTTCTGATTCTGAAAGTTTATCTCCGACTCCAACAAATAAAATAACATTTAATTTCATTCAGCTACAAAATGGCATTTTTGATTATTTAGGCATTTCGAGAGATATATCGCAATCTTATAATACAGATAAGTTTGTGTGGGATGCGAATACAATTTTAAATGCAGATTTCAACGGAAATTTAAACGCAGGAAATGCCTCTTTTGTAGTTGATGAAATTAGTGCTATTAGAATTAAAAGAAAGAAAAGAACTGACTTTAATTGGATTACTTTGAAAGAAATTAAAATCTCTTCTGTAGACGACTTAAATTTCATTTATTTAGACAATTATGCAAGTGCCAGAGAAACTTATGATTATGCTTTAGTTCCTGTTTATGGGCAGGAAGAGGGCGACTATTTAACCAATAGTATTTATAGTGATTTTAATGGACTATTTGTGGTTGATAAAGATAACAATATTCAATTATATAAAGAATGGGAAAATAATTCCAAACAACAAGTTCAACAAATTGGACAATTTATGCCTTTTGGAGAGCAATATCCTACAATTATTAAGAATGGTAAATTAAATTATAAACAGGGTTCTGTGAGAGCATTTCCAACCATCTCTAATTTGCCTCATGTGGATATTGACTTGGAGCGAAAACATTTAGAGATTATCAATTCTTTCTTTTCTAATGGTAACGCTAAAATCATGAAAGATAGCAACGGTAATACTTATCTTATTATGATTGTGGATAATATTAACCAATCAGATATAAAATCAATGGGAAATGCTCTTTCTTATATTGAATTTAGTTGGGTTGAAATTGGAAACGCAAATAGCCAAAAGGATTTGTATAATAACAATCTTGTTGACTATTTACAATAAAAGGAGTGATTTAATGGCTGCGACAGTTGATGTAACTCCGTGGGTGGCAACTTCTGAAAATTCATATGATTGGCTTAACTGGGCAGATGTTAGTGCTACTCATATGTTGGAAATTACAAGCATTTCATCAAATCTAATTCAACTTAAAAGTAATACTTGCGATTTTAGTTCTATCACTCAAGCTGAAAGAAAAAATATCGGACTGCTTTTATTTTCTCCTAATGTAGATATTGAGGGAAATAAAGGTTCGGTGCGTATTTCAATCGCTACTTTAAATTATTTTGGTGCGTTGTATAAATATAATGCAGGCTCTTGGAGTGTTTACGAAGATGGATTTAAAGCTGGGGCGTTATATGCAATAATGTATAATTATATTTATGGTTTTTTTGTAGTTTTAAATATATAAAGCGGAGGTGAAGTTATGTCAAATACTTATCCAGATTTGCCAAGAACAAGTTTCCCTGACAATATAGATAGTATTCCAGATTACTCAGATGTTTCTAATGCAAGCGAAGTTTCTTTGGTAAATCAAATTCAAGATTATATGTTGCAAGGCAATTTTAGTGCAGCCCAACAGTTATTGGCTCAAAATCCCTCTTTATATAATAAAATGATTAATGCCGATAAATTAAATACAAATAGAGATATTATTGTTGCATTGGAACGATATTTAAAAACAGATTATCAACAATATATTGAAGCGAAACAAGAAGCATGGGAAGTTATTGCCTCTGAATTAAAATATATTGGGGAATTTGCTTTTAATAAATTATACAATGTTAATAATATGGTTTCTTATACAGTAGATAATGTTGATTCTTTATTTATTTGTATTAAAGTAACGCCAACTACTGGCATTATTCCTACCAATACAGAATATTGGCGTCAAGTCACTATTAAAGGTGAAAAGGGCGATAGTGGTGTTGGTCTTGTATATGTGGGGGATTATTCAAGTCAAATAACATATCAGATTGATAACTTAATCTCTTACAATGGCGGTTTGTATGCTTCTAAAGGAAATAATAATAAAGGGTATTCACCAAATAATTCTAATTGGTGGACATTAGTATTAAAAGCTCCCAAACCTCAAACTTACATCATTGCTTCTACACAGCCATCGGGATTAGAAGTTGGAGATTTTTGGTTTAAATTGGTAGGTGGAACATCTTGATTAATTATCATTTTAGACAAGAATTAATGGAAGATATTCATATTGCAGAAAGATTATTGTGGACTAATTTCTGTCAGCTTCTTAACCAGAATAAATATGACGAAGCTCATCAAATATTAACTTCAAATCCATCTTTAATTGGTAAAATATTTAATGCAGAAAAGATTAATAAGCAGTCTGACGGATTAAAATATATAGAGGACAATATCAAAGATGGCGTTGATGGATTTTTAGAAAGAGCGTTGGAGGAGCAAGGAGAAAGATTTGCCAATTTTGAATATATAGGAGAATTTGATATCTCCGCACAATATTTAATCAACAATATTGTTTCATATCAGCATAAATCATATTTATCATTAGCAAATCAAAAAGGTATTGTTCCTGATATAAATAGCACCTCATGGGTGGAATTTAATTTTATTGGTGATACAGGATATGGTTCTGATTTAACATATGCTGGAACTTTTCAATCTGGTCAAGTTTATGAGAAAAATAATGTTGTAACAAGTGAAGATGGAAAATCTTTATATATTGCAAAAGACGGAAATCAGAATATTCCTTTAACTAATACGCAATATTGGACATTATTGTTTACTGTATCTGATGATATTGAAAAATTCAATTTATATCAAAAGCAAGCAGAATTAAAAAATCTTACTATTTGTGGACAGTTTATTTGTGGAACTCAAAAATGTGGAGAAAATCAATTATTATTAGACAATCAACCTTTAAGAAAAGGTAGAATATGGTTTGTTGTTTCGGGTTTTACAAGAAGAACTGTTACGGCTATTTGTGGCACTTTTAAATGTAATGAGAAAAAGTGTGGACAAGTAGAATATATTTAAGGATAAAAGGAGGATTTATTTTGGCTACTCAATATGTATGCCTGCAAAGAGCGACTTCAAGTACGGAATCTGATTATATTAATATAAAAAATTTACAATCTACTTTTACAGATGTTACTGTCAATTCTTCTACGGCAAGTTTAATTGACATAACCGTTCCTTATTTAGAAACGAGAGATTTTGATGTTAGTGGCTTAATCGTATTTATTCCTAATATTGTAAATAACGCTGGGGCGAATATCACAATTAATGGTGTTACAATGCCTATGGTTACAGCTCAAGGAACTGCGATTACGGCTGGTTTACTTAAAGGCGATGCAATTTGTTTAGGTAAAATATATAATAATAAATTTTATGTATTTAATATTTATTAATAGAAGAGGTGATTAATATTGGCTTATTTAATCACTGCTGAAGATTATAACTTAATTCAATTAAAAAGTCATAAAAGATATGTAAGAATTGATTTATTAAATTCTAAATATCAAGTTGTTGATAGCCTTGAGAGTGATATATTTGATGGCTCTATAACCATTGACGCAACTTCTGATTTAAGACGTTCTTGTACTCTATCTGTTGTTATTAAAGATAAGAATTTTGATATAGACGAGGGTGGAAGAATTTGGCTCGATAAAAGGATTCAGATTTATATTGGAGAAGAAAATCCGAGAACAAAAGATATTGTCTGGTGGAATATGGGTATATTTATAATTAACAATCCTGAACGTGTATATAATTCTCAAACTAATACTTTAACAATTAATGGTTTAGATTTAATGTCTTTGCTAACAGGAGATAGAAAAGGTTATATTCCCGATATGACTGTCGTAGTGCCTATTAATAGTAATATTACACAAGCTATTCAGGATACCATTGTTCAAATGGGAAAGATTGGAAAATATGCTTTAGATAACATAGGTCAAGTTACACCGTATGAATTAAAATTTGAAAGTGGCACGACAGTATATGAAATAATTTCACAATTAAGAGATTTATATTATACATGGCAAATATATTTTGATATTGATGGTACTTTTAGGTTTAATCGGATTCCCAATGGATTAGATGATTCTGTTGTATTTGACTTCACTCAATTAACAACAGGATTGATAACATCTATTTCCTCGACAACAGACTTTTCTAATATTAAAAATTCTGTAAAAGTATATGGTCGAGTTTTAGAAGATGGTAGTCAAGTTGAATCGGAATTACAAGACAAAGACCCCAATAGTCCATTTAGAATTGAAGGAACAATAGGTGAAATTTGGCTACCTTTAATTCAGGATGATAATATTATTAATCAAGAACAATGTGACGATAGATGTAAATATGAATTAATTTTACATTCAAGATTCAATGATAGCATTAATATCCAATGTATTCCTATACCGTTTTTAGACGTAAATCAAAAAATTAGAGTAGAAAATCCAGATGGGAAAATTGAAGATTATCTAATTCAAACAATAAATATTCCATTGTCTGTAGACCAACAAATGAGTATGGAGTGTATCAAAGTTTATGCTGAAATTAAATAGAAATGATTTGTTATGAATAAAATTTCAGCTCTTTGTAATTTGTCTTTAAACAGAGATGATTTTACTGTTGCTGGTATAACAACAAGAAAATTAAACTCTATAAAGATTTAATAAATAATAAAAGAGAGGTCAAACACCTCTCTTATTTTTTTAACTTTTACCATTATTTAATATAAATCATTTTCAGTAGTAGTTCTCCAATCAAATAATACTTCTGGAGGTTTGTTAAGCACGAAAGCCTGTTTTAATGAATTAGACATAAACTATCTCCTTTAATTACAATATCTTTTACATTCTAAATCAGTATTTGGGTATAAATCTACGACGATTAAATCCTTTTGAATATTTTCTCCTCCATGAATAATTCCAACAACTGTACTTTCTAAGGAATAAATTCTAAAAAATTCATGATGACTTCCAAAATCAATCCATAAATAATTCTCTCTTTTTGCTTCTCTTGTGTAATAACACTCAAAACCCATTTCTTTAATCAGTCTAAACATTTCTTTTTTAGCTTCGGAGATTGAATTAAAAATACCTTTATCTATTCTTTCGTTATTTGCATTTTGAAATTCTAATTTATAAGACATCATGATTCATCCTCCTCTACATATTCATCATCTAATATCAAACTGTATTCTTGTGTTAGAATTATATCACAACCACAATATGGACATTCTTGATAATATGTTGCATGAACCTCTTCATCATCTATAAATGCACCATCTTGATATGTCCAATCGTCATTATTTAATATTTTTTTACAACGTGGGCATTGATAATCTTTTCTCATTCTTTATCCTCCATTGTAGGAATATAATTTTCAAATGGATTTTCTTTTCGATATTGATATTTATAAACATAATTAATTAATTTGCAAAGTTCCTCAATTTGCTTATTCTCTTCTTCTATAAAGTTTTTTAATTCTTCTTTTGTAAGATTTTCTACATTGAGGTTAACCACTTTATCTTTTTGGTGAATTAAAGATGTTACACGTTCAAAGAGAAAGTTTAAAGTTAATATCCAGATATCCTTATTATTCATTTACTTTCTCTCCTTTAATATTTAAAATTGCCTTATTTCCACATAAAGGACAAATATATTGATATTTAGGTGGATTAGAGCATAAGGCATATTCTAATCTCATTTCCGTGCCACACTTATCACAACGAATTGACTTATCATAACTTTTCTTAATTACCAAAAGAAAGATAACAATGGTTGTAATAAACAAAATTACTTTTAAAATATTAATCATTCTATGTCTCCTTTAATTGTGTGAAAAATCAATACAAATATCCATAGAGTCATCAGCCTGAATACCAAAACGGATTTCATCAAATGTTTCTTCAAACCAATTATCCATAAAAATATTGTAACCTAAAGCTCGAATTTCATTTAGAATATTATTTAACCGTTCTTCATATTTTCCTGCTCCATATTACAAGATAACATCCCGTTCATCCAAGTTTCTCTGTAAATAATAGTTTTTGGACTTCTTTTAAATTTTCTATGTTTGCCGTTTGGATATATTTGTCCACATCCTTTAAAGTAATTAATTTTTCATATTCGTTTTGTATCAACATTATCGATCCCTTCGTTCTTCACTATTAGCTCGACTAAACACATTTTTCCCATTTGAAGTGTATACAATTATATCATCGTGATAATGAAAATTCAAATCTGTCACAGGTATTTCTTTTCTAATTTGAGAAGCCAACCTGTCTGTTGTTCTCTGAATCCATTTCTCCCTAATTTGATGATATGCGCTATCTAAATCTTCGTAACTTATTCTTTCAAAATTAATATTAAGTCTCATTTTGTCCTCCTTTTAATTTTCAAAAGAAAATACCATATCGCCACTATTGTTTAAGTATACGCGTATTTTTCCATAAGTATTACAATCTTTAAACGAGTCTTTGACAAAAAAAGTTCCCAATTCATTTGCTTCATCTATAAGTTTTTGAATTTTACTTACAATTTCTTTTCTATGAAGAATTTTTCTATCCATTTGTATATTAGCAATGATTTGTAATAATTCTTCAAGTTCTTGTGTACTCATATTTATTAATTCTTTTTCATCAATTCTCATTTATTAACACTTTCCTTTATACGTTTTTTAAATTTTTCTATTTCCTTTTTGTGTTTTTTCAATGCATATTTACAAATTTCTTTGTTAGCCTCTGGAAATACTTGCTTAGCATAATTTGAAAAAGACTCTGTATTGTACCAATCATTTTTTTCAACATTAATTATTTTTATAAAATCTGTATAGTTTAATAAAGCATATTGATACTTTTTCTTACAACAATATATTCGCCTATCATATGGACAAAAGATTAGTTTGTAATTAAAATTATTATCAACCCAAGAAAAAAAATTATTAATCATATTATCACATTCCCTTTGTTATTTTATAAATTGTTTCAATCGTTTCATGACTTGTCCGTGGAATTTCCCAATGTGCTGTTGTATATCTTTCTTCTTTATTATTTTTGATAAAATTATCAATTTGGTCTCTTAAATCATCATATTTTCCAATAAGAGCTAACAAATGCTGTTGCTCAAAGTGATAGTTTTTAATGGCTTTATTTTTATCTGCTCCATCTGGATAAATTTTAATTACCTCTTCTTTTACTATGACTTCTCTTATTGTCGAATAAAATTCATCACGCAAATCTATAAAAGGATAATACAATTCTTTTAGTTGTAAATCTGCTGGAGTATCTGCATTTTTCTTTTTCTTTTTCTTTTTAAACATTATTAACATTCTCCTTTATTTGTTTTCTTAAAGAATCCACTTCCTTCTTGCTTTGCTCTAAAGTGTATTTAGCGTTAATAATATTACTTTAATCATTATAATACATCTCTTTTTCTAACTATATCAGCATAAGACTTAGGGACAATGTGTTCTCTAAATTCGTCCAAATCTCTCTCTCTTAAAACATCTTTGACGCTTTTTTCTTCTTCTCTATCGTTGCAATTTCTCATTGTTTTAAATTGAAACACCATATTTACAATACCAAACCAAAAATCAAAACGTCTTAATTCAATTTCCCATCCTAATTTTGAATACGCCCACACAATAATGTCTATAGCAAACAAAATGTTTTCTCTTGAATTTAAATCTTGTTTTTAAGCAAGTCTGATTGAATATCAAAAGATAATTCTCCTTTTGATAAGTGTTTGTCGATTTCAGTTTCAAGAAAATCTAATAAAAAATCAATATCCATTTCTTTAGTCTTTTCTTTTAAAATATTGTAATAATTCACTGTTGTAATCATTTTAAAACCTCCTTGTACTTATTGATGTGTTTAATATTATCAAAATAGTATAAATCGTTAAAATAATAATCAAATTCTTTAGGGGATAAACCTTTTAACCATTTGTGCAATCTACCATCTTCAAGAATGTCTGCAATTTTACAAACTTCCTGACCTTTAGTTGTAAGCATTGTACTTTTGGTAATTAACCTTGAATGATATAGGGCTTCTTTGGCTTCATTAAAGTTTTCTGCCCAGCCAATACATTCTGCTTTTTGGCTATCAATAATCAATACAATTTCATCAATTAAATTTTTCTTTCCTTTCCCTTTCATTTTTCAATACCTCCCAAATAAAATTCAACTATCGGCAATGATACTTTTTCCATAAATTCATCCTAACTTCTATTATGACAAATTTCTTTTATGCTTTCTAAAAGAGATAAAACTTTCTTTTTACTATATTCCTCATTCTCAAAACCTTCTATCATTTCTTCAATTTCCAAAAGAGTGCTTGTTAAATACGAAATATCCTCATAAGCAGAATCCAAGTCTGTGTCTTGCAATGAGATGATTCCATCTTCTAAATCCTCATAATATTCTCGCTCTCTTTTTAATTCATCTGCTAATTCATAAGAATAGTTATCTTCGATATCCTGTAGAATTTGTTCTTTGTTCCCCGCCCATATTTGACTTCCGTCATTTCTCAAGAAACAAACTTTCATTCTATACCCCTCACTTCCATTAAACGCGAGCCATTTCAATATCTTCGACTAACATACTATCTTGGAACAATTCATATAAAGACATATCGCTCAATTCTTCTAATACAAACAATAACACATCTAATTTATCCATTAAAAACAATTTCAATTCTTTATCATACTCCTGCTCCAATTTTTGTGCTGTGGTTAATATAACCTGCTTTAATTTATTATCATTTAATAACATTAATATGCCACCTTTCCACCACGCATTGCATATATTTGTGTATAACCTTCGTACAAATCAACATTGTAAACAACTATATTTAGGCTTGGATACTTTTCTGACAACTCCGCGCATAGTTTCATGGCTTCATCTAAACACCAAATTTCTCCTATTTCTCGATAAACTTCGTGGATAGTTTCACAAGTTACGCTAAACATTATAAATACGCCTCCTAATAATCCTCGTTAAAATCATCATCATTAATATCTAAATAACGACTACTTGCTCGTATTACTTTACACTCAAATTTAGTTTGAGAATACTCTTCAATTCCATTTTTACTTTCATTTAATTATCCTCCTTTTCAACAAGCGAAATAGCCCATTTTAAAATATCCATAGTATCTTTGAAGGGATATCTAATTTTAGAATCTTTTGTAAAATCACGATATTTTTGAAGATGAAATTCGTATTCTTCTATTGCTTGAATAAGCCTTTTTTGATTTTCTATTAATACTTTGCGGATAGTCTTAAAATCAACCCCCTTTTCAAAGAGTAGCTCTAAATTATAACCTGAAGTGGCATTTGCAATCATCCAACCCACTGTTTCTTTAGCGTCCATTACATTTTCAAAAAGAATCATCTCTGTATTTCTATCCATTTCAATCATTCCTTTCTTTTAATTTATATATGTATTATAATATAGGAGATATTTTTTGTCAACACTTTTTTAATAAAAAAAACAGAGATTTTCAACCTCTGTTTTTATAATAGATATTATTTTTATTTATTATTTGCCACTACTACCTAATTTTCCTGCTCCACGTTCTGTTTTAGAGTTTTCAATAACAGCTAAGGGTACTTCTCGAACTTGAAATTTAGGTAACTCAAAGATAATAGCTTGACAGATTGCTTTCTCATACGGATAAACAATATAATCTTTTTCTAAACTCATTTTCTTTTGGTCGGTTAAATCTTTATGAATAACAAGCGGCTTGTCATTATGGTTAGTAATGGGAACTAACCACTCTCCTCGATAGGATGAATCGATAATCGAAATGTTATCTTGTAGGCTTTTTATCCTACAATTCTTATGCTTTTCCATCGCATAAGTCCAGCATACATTTTCTCCCTCGTTTAGACGTTAGGTTTTCAGTTTATCCTATAGATAAACGAGATGGGGGCTCGTGGGGAGATTATTGCTCTCTTATATCGCTCACTCCCTATGCGTTACGAATTATATTAGATAGATATAACCCTCGGTATTACCTTATAAAAACGGAAAGCTTCACCGATACACCCCATTTTATTACCTTAATATTTCTATTAAGGACGGCACTTTTTAAATTCATCGAGCTTTATAAGGAAATCGTTAAATTTATTATACTTTCTTTCCAGCCTTAAATAAGAAGAATCTTTGTATAACAATTCATATAACTTACACAGAGAATCAAGTTTAGAAACTCGAACATAATAAAAATCTTGAGAATACCTTTCTTTTTGAGCTTGTTTTAGCATAGCATCTATTCCCCAAAATTTAAAAGTATTATAAAACCAAATCATAGTAGCTTTATTTCCACAAAGAGACAAATGAAAGTCGCTCGGAACAATATAGTTTCTTCCTGTACGAGCAGGACAACTATAAATACTTCCATCTCCATCAAAATACCCACGAATAAAATGCCAAACAAATAAGTCATCCGATTTAAAAGATGGAGCGTAAGTCCATGTTTTTCTATCTATGATATTATATTTAGATAAGTCTGTATATAGTTTTTCACTGTTAATTTGAAGATGAGTATATTTGTTATCTCTTTCATATATAGGATAATTACTTTTTAAATAAAAATTAAACATCTCCAACAATTCTTTGTCTCTCTTTTGACAAGTAATACTAATCATTCCGATATGGTTATTTCTTTTATATACGCACCCATCGGCGGCTAAATATCCTATAAAGTACGCTTTGTCTGCTGAATCAATTTCAGAGAAATAATTTTCATTCAAATAATACGTTCTGTTCATCTTCCCTTTTAACCCAGCCTCCATCCATATCTTAGAAATAAGAGCAGAAGAGCATTTTAGCTCCTTAGAGACATTTCGGGCATTATTGCAATAGTATTGGCTAACTATATATTCCACTTCACATAAAGATAATTCTGGTCTGTATTGATTTACAAATCCAATACTTTTAGCATAAGAGAGAATTGTTCCTTTATCTACATTGTAAATTTTAGCTACTTTCCTCGCGCTTTTAAGCTCTTGGTAATATTGTATAAATTCTTCTTTATTAACTCTGTCTTTAAAATTCAATTTCGTTCTCACCCAATTTTACGCTTTGTACCGCAGCGTTGTCCAATTCCTTTTGTTCCTGTCGAGCCTCTTTCTTTAAGAATGACCACATAATCTTTGTCAAACATAGAATACAATCCAGTAGGAATAATTTTGGTTTCATGAGGTTGAATTAGCATAAATTCCTCTTGAAAATAAGGATAGATGTCATATCCTGCATCTCCCACACGTTTTGTTGGAATTTTAATTTCCTCGTTAATTCTTGCAAAACTAATTGTTTTCATAAAGCTCTGCTCCTTTTGCCCAGTTTAATTTCGGTGTTCCTAATGTGTAAATACTATTGTTTGTTTCGAGGCTATTTTCGTCAATAGAAATTACTCTCGATGTTACAATAACCTTGCCTTCGTATTCGCCCATAATATGAAAATGTGGTTCTTTGTTTGGATTATCTACAAATGCAATCCAATTTTCAATCGTTCCTTTTAATTCCTTCATGTCCTTTTACTCCTTATGATATTTTTTTAGCGTACTGATTATTACTAATTAATTCCACTCCCAAAACTTCATCATAATGTTTCTCTTCATTTGGTTTAAATCTACCAAATTTTACAATAACATTCGGATAATGCTGGAGAGTTTTTACTTCTCCGATTATTTCATGTTCATAATACCCTGTATAGATAACAATGTCATCTTTGCGATTATATACATTTCTAAATTTATGCAAAAACAAAACTATATCCTCAAATTGTAACATCGGCTCTAAACCACCAAAAACTACCGCTTTACTAATAGGATTATTGATATATCTATCAATAATTTCATCAATAGATATATCAATATTAGGTTGAGCGTAAATTGGTTCATTTTGACAGACAGAAATAGGAATATTTGCTTCTTTGCAACATTTAAAATTGCAAGAAACACAACCAATTACCATAGAAGGTTTTTTATAATTTGAAAAATCCTCATCAATAATAGTTTTGATAAGCATTATAATTCACCTTTTGTTTGCGACAAATCGTACCATTGTCTTGCTTTAAATTCTTTAAATCTATCAGAAGAATATGCTTTAGATGGAGATAAATAGCCTACAATTCTTTGATAGGTGTCGTAAACTCCCTCACCACAAACTGGGCAAATATCTGTTCCGACAAAACCATGATGATTTTTGCAAGCGTTAATTTTGGTATTAAATGCAAAATAAATAACTCCTGCTTGTGCAATAGTGTTTAACATATCCCACGCAACATCGGTATTTGGGAAATTCTTCTCTAAATTTACATGTAGGATACTGCCGCCTGAACATTTAATGTCAAGAATAGAGCTCAGTTTTAATTTTTCTTTTATTGTGCTTTTTGCCATGAGCGGTATCCATTGATTAGAATAGATGAAATTAGAGCAATCTTTATCATATAGCATATTATCTTTGGCACATAAAACTACCGCTGCTCTTTCGGCAGGAACAGATTCTACATTAAAACTGTATTTGTCAGTAAAATTATCTTTAACTTCATTGATAGTATCAAAGATTTTACATGCAAATTCAATTCCTTTGTCTGTGTAACCGATATTTCCAAATTCATCTTTTGTTGTATATCCAAATTTGTCAATAGTTTCATATAGACCTAAAATGCCGATTGTAGAATATTGCTTATCCATCTCCATTCCACCGTCTATATAATTAGGCAATAAACCCTTTTCAATATTTCTTTTAATAATTTCTCTTTGGACATCTAAAATTTTACAAGACAATTCAATTTTGTGTTTTAGTAGTTTCAAATATTCATCTTCGTTATTTCCGACTTCATAATAAATTCTAACTAAATTAGTAGTGTTTACTTTAATTGAACCAATAGATAAAGCTGTGCCTCCAATAGAATTAATAAAGCCAGATAATTTTGTAGTATTGCTCAAGAGTCTACAACAGTTAGATAAGGTTGTTACATCTCCACTAACAAAGAAATTGCTATCGTTCCATGTAACATTATGGTCTGAACACCAACGAGCAAATTCTTCGTCTACAAACTTGTTGTCTTTATACAATAAAGAATATGTCAAAACAGGAAAGGTGAACATATTTTTACTTCTAATTTCTGATACAACTTCCATGAAAACTTTTTGATGCTCAATTAATTCTTCAACACAATCAATAGCAAAAGTTCCGTCTGGATATTCCAAACCGCCAAATAAGCTTTTAATATACTCTCTATCAAAAATAGATACATTAACAAATGCACTTTGGTCTACTCGCATAAAAGGTTGATTTAATCTGTAAATTAGCTTTTGGAAAGTCTGTTTTAGATAATATTCAGGAGATTTAATATAATATCCAGTTTCGCAATCCTTTTTCCAGAAATAATAAGTCCAAATTAAAACATTGGGAATCCCTACTGCGCCCGAAGAACGATTCGAGAAGTAGCTAATAAATTCAATTACATCATCGATAAAAGTAGTTAAATGTTGAGGAGGCTCATTATTATAATTATCCAAAAAAAACAATCCTTCTTTGGCTAATCTACTCAAATCGTAAGCGAAGCAGTAGGCTAAAAATGTAGAAGTTGGAGCGTCGTGCATATAATAAGCACCATTGTATTCGCATTCAAGCCATTCTCTTGCATCTTTTAACCCATATTTTTTGTTCATTTCATAGAATAGCTTATTAAAGGCGAATAATTTATCGTGGGATTTTCCTTTTTCACTTAACAAACTCCTAATATCCTTATGAGAAGCATTAGCATTAGCATCAATCGTAACGTCTGCTACGTTTTTATCAACAAAATTGTCGATAAAGTCGCTAAAATTCATTTGGCTGTCATGGAAACCATTAAGGATTTCAAAATCCTCTCCGTATTTCTCTATGAGTTTATTTAATGTCGTTGTAAAATTTTTATCTGTTTTAATTCTAATATCCAACCTTATGCCTCCTGTTTGTTTACCCACTGAACAGCTTGCTCAAAATTCATGAGCTTACTGTTATCAACTTTCATTTGTGGTACTGCTAAAATATCTAATTCCAACATTTTGTTCACATCGGTCTCTTCTAAAAAAGGAATGTTTTTTTCTTTTAATTTCTTTTTTAGAATTTGACACTTAGGACAAGTATTTGTTGTGTAAATAGTAATTTGCAATAATCATCACTCCTTTAAATTTTTGGATATATATTATATCATATTTTTCATGTTTTGTAAAGAGTTATTTCAAAAGTTTTAACAAAAATTTTACACAATCTTCGCAGACCCAAAAATTCTCCTCATACGGATTATTAATACTGATTGCATCAACATTAATATTGTACCCACTAAAGAAATTTTCAAACTCTCTACCACATAAAGGACAATAATACATATTCATATCTCCCTCTTTTTAATTAAAAGAATAAGTCAATCCAACTATCAAACCCAGATTTTACTCCATAATCCTTATAATACTGATTAATTAAAGCTTGCAATTCTTTTTCTTTTTGTGTAATTTCATCGAGTCTTGCTTTTTTCTGCGCTTTCAATTCTTCCTTTTCGCGTTTTTCTTCATTCAACTTTTCTTCGTACTGAGCTGCTTCATTTTCAGTTTCAAACACTTTACCCTCAACATAGTATTTCATAATTATTCCTCCAGTTTTGTTAATATAGAATATCTTTTCAATATCCATTCTTTTTCATCAGTCTTATACCAATTTCCTCTTTCGTCTTTTCGACTTTTATTTTTATGTTCAAATTCACATCTTAATACTTCACCCCCTTCGATAGGATATTTTGAATACCATTTTTTGTCAAGTTTAATTAATTGACTTTTGCCATTCTTAGGTTTATATAGTTGGGCAAACGGTGTTCCATATTTATTCTTCTCAATGCCCATAACCATATAAACATCTCGTCCTGCGTTATCTATATGAATATCAGTATATCCTAAAGATTTTAACTGATAATAACTTTTTTGATATAATGTACAATCCTTTATATTTATTTGTTGCATTATTTCATCAATCATCATACATGAATCATAAATAAAAATCGTCTTTTCTGTTTCTTTCTTGATAATATTATTCGATAAAGAATAGCCAAAATCCTGCTTTTTTACTTGAGTTTTTCCAAAGTATTTTTGAAATATAGAATAATATTCTAAAAGATAATTTACATCTCCGAATTTATCAAAAAACCCTAATTTAATCAAAATCTCCATTGAGGTTTTATTAATCTTTTTGCCGTTTACTTTAATCTGCTCGGTCATATATAGCAATTCAAGAAAATCATCGGGATTTTTTTTGGATATTTGATAAAGAATATCATTTGCTATATTTTGCATAGATTTAATACTTGATAAAATAGGATAAATATATTTCGTATCATCTTCGACTATGGCAGTATCATAATTCTTGCCAAACTTGGGAATTTTATTCTCATAATAATAAAATTCTTCTGCTTCTAAAGTTAGTTTATTAATTTTATCTTTATTTCCTTTTACAAAGTAATGATTAATGGTTGTTTCGTAAAATTTTGAAGTATAATGTGATTTAAAATAAGCCAAATAAAGGCTATCAAATGCCATAGATAAAGCATGGGGGGAATTGAAGCTATAGCTTGCAGCGTCATTAATGACTTGCCATATTTTTTCAAAATTTTTTGTATTTCCGAAAATATTCATCCATGATTGTTTTAATTCATTTTTTAATTTTTCTTTTTTTTCACCTTTTAACTTCTTCTTTGAAATACTTTTAACTACATCGTAGGTAGAAGCCATGGGCATTTGTAAGAATGATAAAACTTTCATAATGCTTTCTTGATATATCATATAATGGTAACTATCTTTTAACACTTCATCAATTTTATCTTCTCCAGTGGAATAATATTGTCTATCAAGAAAGGTAGGGAGTAAAGAGGAAAATCCGGGACGAATACCAGCAATAAAAGCGGCTAATTCTGATACGGTTTGAGGTTTGTATTTTACAATTTTTTGTTTTGTTTTCTCTTGTTCTACTTGGTTTACACATTGTGTAATTCCATATTCATATATTTGCCAAGTTTTATTATCTTTAGCAATTAAATTTTTAAGTTCCTCTGTTGTTGGCACTTTCTGCCCTATAGATTGGAAACATTCGTTTGCCACTCCAACCGAATCGACAATCAAAAAGTCATTTTTTACATATCCTAAATCATCTAAGTATTTTCCCTCAACAGCAACACATAATGTTCTTTTTTTTGTTGTTTGGGAAATTGCACTAATTAATCCAAACTCTCTTCTTAAATCACCATCGAATAAAAGGAAACCACAAGCATGGACTTTTAAATTTACAATAATAGACTGATATTCTTTGCTTTTATTATAGATTGATATATATTCTTTAGGAATATAATCTTCAACTTTTATATCTTTTTTTTCTTCCTCTGTTTCTAAATGTTTAATTGTTTCATTATATGAATCGAGGTATTTAGAAATTTGATTTGCAATAATAGGAGCTACACCACTAACAGAAGCATATAATTGCCATGCTGATTTTTCACTCATTTTTTCAACTGCCATTAATGGATAACAACCATTTTCACCTACTATTTTTTTTGCAGCTCTAACAAACGGCTCTTGACTGGAAACATTGAAGTCAATATCGGGCATTTGTCCTGCCGATATTCTTTCTTTAGTTAAAAATCTTTCGGGATAAATAGGAATTTCGGAATTAAACCTATCTAAAGTAGTAAAACCAAGTAATTTATTAATAATAAACGAAGCTGAACTACCTCTGGAAGTAGTTGTCAATATTCCACCCTCATTATTAATAGCGTCAGAAATAATCGCCTCATTAGTGAGAAAATAGTCCATTACTTTACTGTCTACAATTTGTTCAGTTTCCCACTTAATTCCTTCAATTTTTTCTTTTGATTTTAGCTTTTCTTTTTTATATGCCTTATTAAGATGACTTTTTAAAATTTGAACTCTTTCATCAAAAGTTTTATCCTTATAAAGAATTGGAATTTTAAAAGTATTATCAATGACTATTTCTTCACATTTTACATTGAAAACTTGAGTATTCATCATCGAATATAAAATTTCTTCATCCGATAAAATTCCTTGTTCTTTAAATCTTTTATAAATAGTCTTTCCGTCTGGATAATCTAAATACCAACCATCTTCTTCGGGATAATTCATTTTTTTATATTTCAAATATTCATTCCGTCTCTCCTCATCTTTCTCCACTGAAATATAATGGCTATCTAAACCACAGATAATTTGCAAATCATATTCTTTAGCCAAAGATAAAATGTGTCGATTCAATTCTTTTTGTTTTTCAGTATTATGATTTTGAACTTCTAAGAAAAAATTAGTTCCAAAATGATTAGCTATTTTTAACCAAATTTCGTCAGCATCATCATATTTCCAGCCTTGCAAACAAGCACTTGTAATAATAAAATTTTCTGGATTTAATGATAGAATTAATTCTAAATCTATTCTGGGTTTTCCATAATATCCATCTTCATTAGCGATAGACAAAATATAATTCAATTCTTGCCTTGCACTATTGTTGAGAGCAATAATACAAATATGGCAATTTGTCCTGTCTTTTTCATGTCTATTTTTTACCCAGTAGGCTTCGGCAGAATGAACGTATTTTAAATTATTCTTTTTAGCTAAAAAATAGTTTTCTGCAAAATTCCCTTGATTTCCATGCTCTCCTCCAAAAAGACATTTTGCTCCAAGTTCTTGTTCTCTTTTTACATAGTCATCCATAATAACTGGGCTGTCAGGAGTTGAAGTATTGGAAAACGAAGTGTGCTTATGATAATTTTCTACTAAAAGTAGCCTCTTATATTCTTCTATAGAGTACGGACAGTTAAAACTTAATTGCAATTATTCCTCTCCTCCCTACT
>OGMB01000047.1_pt1 | contig 67609 bp, 46 predicted proteins | sample 1573001 | NCBI WGS metagenome assembly OGMB01 (sample SAMEA2581921, study PRJEB24529) | metagenome | biome: Human gut stool | place: China | collected 2011
ATATATAGAAACACACACAAAAAAAGGGTGCGTCACAGACTTATGACACACCCTCTTTTTTGTTTCATTATGTTTTTTTATATCCCAATAGTTTGCTAATTCGCTGAAAATTATGTATATTTGCAAATTAAGGGAGAAAGAACATCGCCCGAAAGAGATAAATAGTTTAGGGTAAATATAAAAGAAAGGAGAACGAGATATGGCAAAGAAGAGACCACAGGTAGCGCTGGTTTATGATTTCGACGGCACACTATCGCCGGGCAATATGCAGGAGTTTGGATTCATACAGGCTACAGGCAAGACAAAAGACGAGTTCTGGGAGAAAAACAGAAAGTTTGCAGAGGGTAAGGATGCCAACGGCATTTTAACCTATATGTATCTGATGCTCGACGAAGCCAAGAAGAACAATATCTCGCTCACCCGGGAATCTTTTCAGAAATTCGGCAAGGATGTAGAACTGTTCCGCGGCGTAAAACAATGGTTTTCGCTCGTGAATGAATATGGCAACAGTATCGGACTGGACGTAAAGCACTACATCAACTCCTCGGGACTGAAGGAGATGATAGAGGGCACACCTATTGCCCACGAATTTGAGAACATCTACGCCTGCTCCTTTCTCTACAACAAGGAGGGAATCGCCTATTGGCCAGCCGTAGCCGTAGACTATACTACCAAAACGCAATTTCTCTTCAAAATCAACAAGGGTATCAAACAGGTGAGCGACAACAGAAGAGTGAACCAGTATATCCCCGACGAGAAGCGCCCCATCCCTTTCCCCCGAATGATATATTTCGGAGATGGAGAAACCGATGTGCCTTGCATGAAGATGGTAAAGGAACATGGCGGCCACTCGATTGCGGTATATGATAACGAGGATAAACAGAAAACAGCCTGCCAGCTTGTCAAGGAGGGACGGGTAAACTTCATGTGCTCTGCCAACTACAGCAAAGGAAGCGTGATGAATATCATCGTAAAGAGGATATTGGATAAAATCAAAGCCGACTTTGAATTCGACCGCCTGATAGAACTGAACCAGAAGAAGGCATGGAAGTGATTTAAAGGTAAAAGGGTAAAAAGGTAAAAGCCCAAAAAGGACAAGAAAGTAAAGGGAGAAAGGGATTCTTTTGTGAATTCCTTGAAACTTTTCTTGGTTTTGTCGAGGATTATGCTTAATTTTGCACACAAAAATAATAATATCAAATCATATTAATGGGAAGAAACAAATACTCAGTAGGAGAAATCAAGGAAATCGGCAAGTTGCTGCGACTCAAAAACGCAGGCAACCGTTTACAACAGAAAATGATACGCCACGACCTTCGCGTGGATTATGAATTCAATATCTCTGACTTCAATGAGCCTGGCAAGGCTTTCGGAGAAGAGGAGTTGCAGGCAGCCATCAAGCGTGGCGCCATTCAGATTCTCGACGATGCCACCATCGAAGCAATGAAGGCAAAACGTGCCCGAGATAAGGCTCGCGACGAGGCAGAAAGACAGAAGGAAGCCGTAGCCAGCGGTGAACAGACCGACTGGCAGGAGGCTATGAAGGAGTGGAATGAGTATTACGAAAAGTAAAAAGGTAAAAAGAACATACTGATTACGACATATACTGATTATAAATTATTATGGCAAAAGTATTGATAAAGACATCAGAGGGCGACATCAAGGTGCGCCTCTACGACGAGACACCCCAGCATCGTGACAACTTCTTGAAGTTGGCAAAGGAGGGATATTTCGATGGCACTCTCTTCCATCGTGTCATCAAGGATTTTATGATTCAAGGCGGCGATCCAGACAGCAAAGGCGCTCCTAAAGGCAAGATGCTGGGCACAGGTGGTCCTGACTATACCATCCCTGCCGAGTTCGTTTATCCACAACTTTTCCACAAGCGTGGTGCCTTGAGCGCAGCCCGTTTGGAAGATGAGGTAAACCCAGAACGCGAGAGCAGCGGTAGCCAGTTCTATATTGTATGGGGAAAGACCTACAAGCAGAATGAACTGAAGCAGATGGAAAAGCAGATGGGCATGCAGATGGAACAGAACATCTTCAACCAGCTTGCCAAGGAGCATCATGAAGAAATCATGAACTTCCGCCGCAACCGCGACCGTGAGGGGCTGATGAAGCTCCAGGACGAACTGGTGAATGAAACCAAGAAGTGCTGCAAGGAGCAGGGCTATCCTAAGTTTACCGAGGAGCAGCAGAAGGCTTATACAGAAATAGGCGGAACACCTTTCCTCGATAACCAATACACCGTTTTCGGTGAAGTGGAGGAAGGACTTGACATCGTAGAGAAGATTCAGAACTGCGAAACATTGCGTGGCGATCGCCCAAAAGAGGATGTTTCTATGCAGATTTCAGTCATCGAAGAATAAGAAATCTCCATAACGCTCCGCCGGACGGTAAATCCGGCGGAACGCCTAATAAAAACCTAAACAAATATTATATAAGTAATAACAACTATTCATTCGTATTACACAAAAAGACAAATCAATATGGAAAAATGAAAAGCAAAATGGTAAAGAGTATCATGATGCTCTTAGCATTGGCTAGTTCTAACTACAGCTATGCTTCGTCATTTTTTATTCCGCCTTCGTCATTCTATCCGCAATATACATACCTGCCAGAATGCAGCAGGCACCTGCCAAGAAGTAAGGAGTAATCTTTTCGTCTAATACCAGAGAGGCGAAAATCATAGTGGTGATAGGGTTGAAATAAACCCAGTTGGTAGCTTTCACGGCTCCCAGCTTAGAGATACACCAGTTCCAGGTAAGGAAACATATCATGGATGCCAAACACCCCAGGAACAGGAGATTACCCACCACCTGAGGCTTCATAAACACATCCCATGACGGCCAACCAGGGATGATAAGATAATAAGGCAAGATGGTAAGCACACCATAGAAGAATACCTTGCGGGTAATAAAAGCTGCGCCATAATCGCCCGATACCGATTTCATCAGGAGCGAATAGACAGCCCAGCACATACATGCCGTAAACGCCAAGGCATCGCCTACAGGCGACAGATGCAGCACGAATCTGCCATTCAGCACCACGATAATCATACCTACAAAAGCAAGCAGAGAGCCCAACAACTGTATCATGTTGATGCGCGAAGAATGGCGATAAGCCAGACGAACCAACAAGGTAGCAAAGAGCGGACAGGAACATACGATGAGCGAAGTATTGGTCGTTGTGGTATAATTCATCGCCTCGTTCTCACTCAGGAAATAGAGCGAACCGCCCGTTATTCCCAGCATAGCCAGCTTAAACTCATCCTTCCAGCTGTCAGCAAACATCTTCTTATGATTCACCATCAGCATCAGGATGTATGCAATACTGAAACGGAGCGTAAAAATCTGTGCTGGCGAAAGTCCATTCAGCATCAGCACCTTGGTAGAAACAAAGGTAGTTCCCCAGATGGCTACGGTGATAAAAGCCACAAGATGATATAATAAATTGCTATTATTCTGTTTCATTCTATCTGCTATTTTAAATTTTGCTGCAAAATTATAACTTTTATTCGAAATGAGCAAATTGTAAGCAAGAAAAGCAGAAAAAGACAATAAAAAGAGCGAAATTAGAACAAAAGAAAAAGGTCTTAGGAGTAAGTGCAGGTACGACTTCTCCTAAGACCTTATTATTTATATAGTAAAAAAATCAAGCCTCATTTTTTCTGGAATACTCTCACGTAATCCACTTCCATCTGAACTGGGAGGGCGCTTTCGTCAACACCCTTCATGCCGCCCCAATCACCGCCCCAAGCCAGGTTGAGGATAACATAGAATGGTTTATTGAAAGGCCATGAACCCACATCATTTTTACCGTCATTGTTGAAATTGAGCAGTTCCTTACCATCCACATAGGTCTTGATATAATCAGGAGTCCACTCCAGGCGATAAACGTGGAAACCGTCTTCAGCACCCGCAGTCAGACGTTCCTTGGTAATCTGGGTTCCCATCACGTGATTAAACTTCTCTGTATGGAGCGAAGAAGAAGTATAGTTAGGATTAACGCCTACCTCTTCCATAATATCAATCTCGCCACATTTAGGCCAAGGATTTGCTCCGAAATCATTGTTGCAAGGCATCATCCAGAAAGCAGGCCATGTGCCTTTACCTTTAGGCAATTTGATGCGAGCTTCGAAGATACCGTAAAGCCAGCCCTGGGTTTCGTGAGCATATACGCGACCCGAATAAATCTTGCCGTTGCTGCCCTTGAAACAGTTGATATAAAGCCGGTTATCTGCAATTTCTGTTACACGCTTACCATCAGCAGAGCCGTTCGCATAATTCTGAAGTTCATTATTCACCCAGCCCGACTTCTGCACCTCATGACGCCAATCGGTACTATTCAACTCAGAGCCTTCATTAAACTCATCATTCCAGACCAGTTTGTACCCCTCAGGAATCACCATTTCGCCCCCTTCAATAGGAGTGACCTGTTTTCCAGCCTGATGCACTGGCACCGATACCTTCTTATCCTCTAATGAAATCTCGACACTTCCGTCAAGAGCTACAGACGATTCATTCTCTTCCACATCTACAGTTACCATACCCATAGCTTTGTTATTACCGCTGGTACTCACTTTAAACCAAGGGTATACATTTGCCGTAGGACCTTCTCCAGGGAAGGATGCTCTCGCCTCCCAGCCTCCTTCAGAAGCCACAATCATGATTTTATAAGTACCGCCCTTAGCAGGAACATCTATGCTCGTAGGAGAGCAGGATATCGTCACCTCTCCATCGCCGTCAGAAGAGCTGCTGCTGCAAGAAAGCAGCATAAGCGAGAGAAGGAAGGAAAATATTTTCAAGAATTTCATGTCATTTAAAATTTAGAAAGGGAGCCACTCCTACTTATTCATAGGAGCAGCTCCTGTATAATTCTATATAAACCTATAAAACCTAAAGCCTATTTCACAATCAAAACGATATCGCTGACAGTTATTTCTGCATCAACAGGCGCGCCAGCGAAGTCCATAACAAGCTTCACTTTCTCCATATCACCTGCCTTACTACCTTGGATAGTCGCATTGTCATAACGAACCACATATTCACCATTAACGTTCTGATACATATCAGCAAACAAATAGCTGTCATCATTACCTGTGTCACACAACTTAAATGTTGCTAAAGGCAACTTAGCTGTAGTAGTAACCTTGCAAGAGAAATCCACCTTCTGACCCATCTTAATAGATATAGGAGCCTCTGTTAATGCCCACTGTGCATGCCATTGTTCAGCTGGAGTTTCAACTGGGATAACAATTGTATGCTTACTGCCCTTATGGGTGATAACCGGAGAACAATCTATAGCTCCCCAACCTGCATCGCCAAACCAATTGGTATTTACAAACGATTGAGCCTCATCCACAGCCTTCCAAAGGTTGCCCGCTGTATTGTAGTCGAAAGGCACCTTGATTTCCTCTGGTACTTCCGTTCCGTCATCATTGGCATGATCTTTCAATACAAGGCTCTCTATCATGATTTCATCGCCAGCTTTGTTGCCACCAAAATCGAAGACAATCTTCAAGTTTGAGATGTCCACACCGTCGAGGTCAGAGCCGAAGAGACATTTTGGTTCACCTGCCTCCAACTTTATGTCTTTATCCATCAAGATAGCATCATCATCGTCTGTTTGGCAGAGCTTAACCTTCACACCACCATGACCCAAGTTTGATGTCAAGATGACAGAGAAATCGTAGTGCTTGTCAGCAGAAGTAGAGATACCTAAGTTGGTGAAAGGAACCTGAGCTTGCCAACGTTCGGTAGTTGCCTCAGGGAGCTTCAATGTATAGCATCCCTTGCTGTAGCTACAAACCGGGTCAGCAATTTGGCTCCATCCTGGAGCATAATAGCCAGCAGAAGGTTTTTCAGGGAAAGAAATTTTCTTGAAGAGATTAAACTCACTATCCTCTACGAAACCTGCGAAGCCATTCATCTTGGTTTTCTCCACCGTGAATTGCTTCTTGACGCTCTCCTTGCTAATACCATTGCGATTCTTCACAAAGCACTCCACATCGTATGTTCCCTTCTTACGATAGTACTTGCTCAATGTATAGTCTGAAGAATAAGCACCATCAATTACCCAAATTGGGGTGATGCCCTCTGTTGAGTTAAAACTGAAATTAGCTGTATTGATGTCTTGATCAACACTGATATTGAAGTTGTCAGCATAATCAGCAATGTTAGGCAATTCGCCATTGGCACCGCTAAAATCTTCTGGGGAGCATGCTCCTAGCAGAAAGGCTGCTAGGAATGCAAATGCTGAATGATATAATATCTTTTTCATAATCGTTACCATTTTAATGTATTAGTAATTGTTTTGTACCAATGCTGGGTCTGAGTCAAGCTCAGCCTGTGCGATAGGAATATACCTCTTGGATTCTGTCCAGGAGTTGGTGCGATAGCCGTAGCTGTCTGGTACCAACACGGTAGCAGCCTTGCCTGTGCGAACGAGGTCGAAGTAACGCTTACCCTCGCCTACAAACTCCAAGTGGCGCTCATTGATAACATCATCCAGAGTTACGGCTCCAAGCTCTGCGATTCCAGCACGACGACGGATTTTATTCACATAATCCTTTGCCAAGCCAGCATCACCACCAGTCTCAAGCAACAGTTCTGCAGCATTGAGATAAGCCTCGGCTACACGATAGAAACGATAGTTGTTGTTATAGTTCAGATTGGTATCGAAACCTGCATCGGCATTGTTCTCAGTAAAAGGACGGTACTTAGCCAACCAAAGACCTGTATCTTGATAGCGCTTATGATAATGCGTATCATCAGCATCACCATCAGTACCCATTCCACGACAATCCCAGCAAGTAGCTGCACGACGAGTGTCATTGTCAGAGTACAAGTCGTATGTTTCCTGTCTTACAGGCAAGAAGCCCCAACCATCGCTGGCTTGCTTCACCCAGCCATCACCACCTGGCCATGCATTAGGTGAAATCAAAGTAGGAAGAATTGTGCCACCGATAGCCAATGGAGAACTCCAACCACGCTCGTTGTTACCATCCTCGTAGTTGATTTCCCAAATTGACTCCTTGCACCATTCACCACTTTCCTTCCAAATGTCGGCGAAATTATCCATCAATCCATATTCGCTCTTGTCGTTGATAATCTCTTGCATATATTGCAATGCCTTTGGATAGCGGGTCTTATCGTTTTGGTACATTACCATTTCGGCATACATCATGTAGCACATCGCCTGAGACATACGACCGCTGTTCTTGTCATCCCAACGCATAGGCAAAACCTTAGAGTCAATGACTGCCTCAAGCTCGGTAATGAGATTATTATACACCTCGTCTGCCTTCAACTGAGGAGCTGTATATGGAATGCTCAAATTCTCAAGATAGAAAGGGATATTTCCGAAGTAATGCCACAAGTTGTTGTAGAAATATACTCGGAGGGCACGTCCCTGCATCTCATAGGAAGCCTTATTTTCTGCGGTGAGATTACCCGCAGCCCAAGGAATATACTTCAAGAGGTCGTTGCAACGCTTGATGCCAGAGTAATCAACTGTCCAAAGTGAACTCAATGTGTTGCTAGCATTCGCCTCAAAGTTAAACAGCATATGCCACTGTTGGTTATCATTTTTGTCACTACCTCCTACCCAGAAGTCATCGCCCATGATTTCGGCATCGATATTAAGAGCATTATACTGTCCCAATCCCCAATCTGGCCAGTGGATAGGGTCATAAGCAGCATTCAAAGCCTCATTGATGTGCTCATCTGTGGTATAATATTCCTCCAGAGGCTCACCCGATGGGTTCTCTACCTCAAGGAAGTTGTCGCTACAAGATGTGGTTGCCAAGGTCATACTGGCTGCCATCACACCGAGTGCTATATATTTCATTGTCTTCATAATTGTCAATGTTTTAAGATGTTCTACATTTAGAATGAAAGATTGAAACCGATGGTGTAGGTGCGTGCTTGTGGATAGATACCACGGTCAACACCGAGAGAGGTACCACCAGAAGAAATTTCTGGGTCGAAGCCCCAATACTTTGTCCACGTTATCAAGTTCTCCGCCATCACATAGAAACGTAAACAGCTGATGGAGAGCTTCTGTGTCAAGTTCTTTGGCAAAGTATAACCCAATGAGATATTCTTCACACGGAGATAAGAGCCATCACAAATATAGAGATCTGATACCTGCCAGTTGGTTGCATCACCAGCCTTCAGGATAGGATACTTGTTGGATGTACCCTCACCTGTCCAACGGCTCAGCATCCAAGATGGGAAGTTACCTGAGTAGACATCTGTACGATAAGTGGCATCAAACACCTTGTTGCCTGTCACGCCCTGCAGGAAGAGGTTGAAGTCGAATCCCTTCCACTCAGCACCAAGGTTGAAACCGAAGGTCCACTTTGGTGTGCCGTTACCGATATTGGTACGGTCGTCTGCACTAATCTTACCATCCCCATTCACATCAACGAAGCGGACATCACCTGGTTGTGCATCTGGCATAATCATATTACCATCCTTGTTGACATAAGCCTTCACCTCATCCATGTTCTGGAATACACCAGCGGTCTTATAACCATAGAAATATGGGAAAGGCTGACCATTGCTACCACGGGTGCCACCACCTGAAAGACCTTGGAAGGTATCGAGGTCAATATAACCAGTGTCATTACCAAGGTTGGTCAACTCATTGTGCAAGTAGCTTACATTAGCCTTGGCATTGAAGCGAGCATCAGAAATGTGCCACTTGTAGCCGAGTTCAAACTCAAGACCTGAGTTCTTCATATCACCCACGTTGCCGATAGGCTTTGTCTCACCTACATAACTTGGGATAGGCATGGTAATCAACATACCGTTGGTCTTCTTCACATAGTAATCGGCACTGAATGTCAAGGCACTGCCGAAGAAGCCGAAGTCGAAGCCGATGTCTGTCTGCTCACTTTCCTCCCACTTCAAGTCAGGATTGGCTGTGGCGTTTGCCTTAGAGCCATTAAACTTGGTGGCGTTCTTGCCGAAAAGCACATTGTTACCCATAGAGGTCAGCACTGTGTAGCGGAAATCACCGATATTATCGTTACCATTCTTACCCCAGCTGGCACGGAACTTCAAGTTGCTCAACCAATCGCGAGTGCTCTCCATGAATTTTTCATTCATGATGTTCCATCCAACAGATGCAGATGGGAAAGTACCATACTTATTATTGGTTCCGAAACGGCTTGATCCATCACGACGTACAGTTGCCTGGAACATATACTTCTCATCATAGTTGTAACTGATTCGACCGAAGAGAGAAGAAATGGTATGAACCACATTATTACCACCATATACAGAGTGCTGAATGGTAGGAGTTCCTACAGAGATTATCTTTCCTTCTTCATCAGTAACGATAGTTTGCACATAGTTACCTGTTGCATAGTCGATAGAAGGCTTGTTCACATTCACCAAGTTCCAACGGCTACCACCTAGGTAATCGCTCTTGTTCTTCATGGCACTCTGACCTAACACCACAGCAAAACTATGCTTACCTATGGTCTTGTCGTAAGTCAAAGTATTCTCCACCTGCCAGTTGATACCCTTGCTAGAGCTCTTGGAAGCTGAGGTGTGGGTTTGCTTGTTATTACCAGACAAGTAGTACTTAGAAGCCACATAGCTGTCTGTACCCCAGAAGCTGAGGTCGGCGCTGTAAGTAAAATGATATTTCAAGTTGTCCCACAACTGGAGGTCGATGGAAAACTTAGGCACAAACTTATGTGACCAGTTCTTGGCTGCAGGAATACTCATCATAGCCAATGGGTTGTTCATTTCCTGATAGGTACCAGCCATACCTGGAATTGTATAGTAATTACCATTGACATCACGAGGAATTTCATAAAAATCACGTGTACCTATTACTTTTCCTTCACTATCATAAACGTTTGGATCTTCCAGTTTGTCATAATAAGACTTTGCTACATTCCCATCTGTAACAGTTGGAGCCAATGTTGGAGCCATATAGAGGGCACTGCCAAGCACAGAGCCAAACTCTGAATTGGTTGAGATACCGGTGCTCTTGACACGTGTATAGGCCATATTGACGGTTACATCGAGCTTATTGAGGAAGTTGCGCTCCTTCGATGCATCCATCACATTATATATATTGTTAGAGCGGAGTGAGAGGCGCTCATAGTTGCTCTGTCCGTAGTTACCGCCAACGATACCCTCCTGCTTGTAATAGCCCATAGAGAGATAGTAGTTGATTTTTTCAGAGGCACCACTGATGCTCACCTCATGATTCTGCACTGGCGCATTGTCATTGAAAACAAGGTTTTGCCAATCAGTACCGAAACCATTAATTGCTTTGCCATTGGAATCTGTCAATGCATAAGGGTCTGCAAAAACTGGAGCTTGACCGCCGTTTACGGCACGCTCATTCTGAAGGATTGCATAATCGGTAGCGCTGGTTACATCGCGCTTCTTCCATGCGCTCTGCCAGCCGTAAGAGAAGTTATAGTTAATCTGTGCCTTGCCCATCTTACCCTTCTTGGTAGTAACGAGGATAACACCATTGGCTGCACGTGCACCATAAATGGCACCAGAAGCGGCATCCTTCAGCACCTCGATACTCTCGATGTCGCTAGGGTTGAGATAATCCAAGCCACCCTCGATAGGCATGCCGTCTACGATATAGAGAGGGTCAGAGTTGTTGATGGTACCTGTACCACGTACACGAACCTTGGAACCCTCACCAGGCTGTCCTGAAGAAGAGGTTACGTTGACACCGGCAGCCAGACCCTTCAATGCGTTATCAACACGCACTGGGCTCTTGCCAGCCAAATCTTCGGTGCTCACTTTAGCGATAGCAGCAGTTACCACGCTCTTCTTCTGAACACCGTAACCTACAACAACCACTTCGTCCAAAGCTTTGTCGTCTTGTTTCAGAGTAATCTTCATGTTGGCTGAAGGACGGATCTCTGCATCCTTGTAGCCAATGTAGGTGATAACCAAGGTCTGGTTAGCATCTGCATCAATGACAAAGTTACCATCAAGGTCGGTAATTGCACCGGCACCCTTGACGCCTTTAACCTGTATGGTGGCTCCGATAACGGGTTCACCCAGGTCATCCAACACGACACCCTTAAAGGTGTTTTTCTGTGCGAGCGCTGACGTCGACATCAATAATGCAGTCGCCAGCAATAGACTTTTTGTTTTCATATTCGATTATTAGTTTAGAAAAATATCTGTTTGTTAGTTCACTCTATTATAATAATGTTTAAGACTGTGCGGCTGTGCATTTCCTAAAATGCGTTAAGCCGTGTTTTCGTTTGCAAATATAATATGATTTTTTGATAATTCCTAGCCCCTTCAACAGATAAGTGGAAAGAAAACTTTTATAAAACAATCTATATTGTTAATTTTCAGACACTTAATAGTCTCTAACAACTACATGAAAGTGGATGGCTTAAAATAAAGGAAATGAGGCAGGAACACCCTTAAAAAGTTACATCAGTATTTTTCAGTGTTCACACTCTGCCACTTTTCATTCACACCACAATACATTTATTTTCCTAACTATCAGCGGTTTATAAAAGTCCCATTTTTACACCCATCCACTTTTCACTTATCACCCACCATTTTTTCATTATTTATTTAGTAATTTTGCAGATGAATGAGCAAATACGCCTAAACGCACAAAAAACGTGAGAGGCGGTGTGCAAAACAAACAACTGCAAGAAATAAACAAACCATAATAAATTCATTACTTATGAAACAGTTCATTTTATCATGTGTCCTGTCGGTTGCAGCCATCGCTCCATCTCAGGCACAGCAGACTACCAGACAATTGCCAGTCTATCTCGACCAGACCAAGCCGGTAGAGCAGCGCATCGATGATGCCATCTCCCGCATGACGCTGGCAGAGAAGATACGCATCATCCATGCTCAGAGCAAGTTTTCATCAGCCGGTGTACCACGCTTGGGATTTCCTGATTTCTGGACGGATGACGGACCTCACGGAGTGCGTCCTGACGTATTGTGGGATGAGTGGGAACAGGCTGGCCAGACCAACGACTCCTGTGTAGCCTTCCCTGCCCTCACCTGTCTTGCCGCATCATGGAATCCGCAGATGAGCCGCATCTATGGCGAAGCATTGGGCGAAGAAGCCCTGTATCGCGGCAAGGACATGATTCTGGGTCCTGGCGTCAACATCTACCGCACGCCTCTCAACGGCCGCAACTTCGAGTATATGGGCGAAGATCCGTTCCTGGCAAGCATCATGGTAGTGCCGTATATTCAGGGATTGCAGTCTAAGGGCGTATCAGCCTGCGTAAAGCACTATTGCCTGAACAACGATGAGGAATACCGCCATCAGGTCAACGTAATTGTCAGCGACCGTGCTCTCCACGAAATCTATCTCCCTGCCTTCAAGGCGGCTGTTGAGAAGGGTAAGACATGGGGTATCATGGGAGCCTACAACCTATATAAGAATGAGCACAACTGCCACAACCAGTGGACCCTGAACAAGATTCTGAAGGGCGACTGGAAGTATGATGGTGTCGTAGTAAGCGACTGGGGCGGTGCCCACGACCTGGAGCAGTCTGTAAAGAACGGGCTGGATATGGAGTTCGGCACCTGGACAGACGGTCTTACGATGGGCGCTACCAATGCCTACGACAACTATTATCTCTCCATGCCTTACATGAAGGCCATACAGGAAGGCAAGTTCACCCAGAAGGAGCTGGACGATAAGGTGCGCCGCGTATTGCGCCTCTTCTATCGCACCACGATGAATCCGAACCGCCCTCATGGTTTCCTCTGTTCCGAGAGCCATTATGCAGCAGCCAGACAGATCGCTGAGGAAGGCATCGTATTGCTCCAGAACAGGAACAATGTGCTCCCTATCAACACCCAGAAGGCTAAGCGCGTGCTGGTAGTGGGCGAGAATGCCATCAAGATGATGACCGTAGGCGGAGGCTCTTCTTCGCTCAAGGTACAGCGCGAGATTTCGCCTCTCGATGGCCTGAAGACACGCTTGGGCAAGGACGGCATCGAGGTAGATTATGCCCGCGGATATGTGGGCGATGTAACGGGCAACTACAATGGCGTTACAACCGGCCAGAACCTGGAAGACAAGCGCAGCGAGGCTGAACTGATAGCCGAAGCCGTAGAGAAAGCCAAGACTGCCGACTATGTCATCATGTTTGGTGGTCTGAACAAGAGCGATTTCCAGGACTGTGAGGGTCACGACCGCAAGCATTATGAGTTGCCATACCATCAGGATAAGCTGATCGAGGCTTTGGCTAAGGCAAACAGAAACTTCGTTTATGTCAACATCTCGGGCAATGCGGTAGCTATGCCTTGGAAGGCTAAGGTTGCCGGCATCGTACAGGGCTGGTTCATCGGTTCGGAGAGCGGCGAAGCCCTTGCAAGCATCCTTACAGGCGATGCCAACCCTAGCGGAAAGTTGCCGTTTACATGGGTCAACTCGCTGAAGGAAACAGGTGCTCACGCACTCAATACCTATCCGGGAACCTGGCGTCAGGAAGGTGGAGCCAGCACGAAGGGCAACATCATTGATGAGGAATATAAGGAAGGCATCTATGTAGGTTACCGCTGGACCGATAAGGAGCGCATCAAGCCTACCTTTGCATTCGGTCACGGCTTGAGCTACACCCAGTTTGCCATCTCTAATCTCCGCTGCGACAAGGCGCAGATGAAGCAGGACGGCACAATCACCTTTACCGTAAACGTAAAGAATACAGGTAAGCGTGCCGGAGCCGAGACGGTTCAGCTCTATATCCACGATGTCAAGGCATCGGTAGACCGCCCCCAGAAGGAGCTGAAGGGATTCCAGAAGGTTTATCTCCAGCCAGGTGAGAGCAAGGATATCAGCATCACCATCAGCAAAGAGGCCCTCAGTTTCTACGATGAGGCATCTTCATCCTGGAAGGCTGAAGCCGGAAAGTTTGAGGCTCTTGTTGGTAATGCAGCCGATAACCTGAAGCTCAAGAAAGCCTTCGAGCTCTTTTAAAAAGAATGATTCGATTCTGAGAAATTGAACGGAGGGAAGAAATAAATATAACGCATAAAAGTTTGTTACGGTGAAACGCCGTAACAAACTTTTATTGTATTCCCCTGCTTTTCATCCTATCGACAAACTTGTAGAAACGGGGATTTTTTGAAATATCAATATTCTGATTATCAGATGACTACCCATGTGTCGTGTTTCACGACACATGGGTACCTGAAGCATTTACTCATTTCTAAAACAACTAACATACTGATTATCGGACAGTTAACTCACATAATACGATAAAACACCGTGCATGGGTATCTGCAGCATTTACTCCTAAGATTTCGCAAGTTTGCGTGCTGCTTACAAAAAAAACTTGACATATCATTTCTTGCAACAAGATTTCAGATGATCTTCTGTGAAAAGGAGCAAAGCGTTAAAGCGTGACAGTTGTGACAGTTGTGACAGTTTTCAGCGGAGGGGTACATGCATTTCTCCCACTTTCAATCTGTAAGTATTATATATATACTTATATATTTTAAATATATAAGTAACTTCTAAATAGAGAAAAAGGGAGGGGTACCCCTGAAAACTGTCACAACTGTCACAACTGTCACACTGTAACGCTTAGGTCTACCTGATGAAAACCAATACGTCCATCAGCAAACCTATCTTCTCTTCCGGTAAAACTTATTGATATCTGCTCGCCTACTCATAGTTTCTCTCCTGCTAAAACTACGAGTAGGCTTTATTGGCTCGGAAAAATGCGAGTGTTAAATCCGTTTAACAGGACTCTGCAGCGCGATTTTTGGCAGTAACAGAAATATGTTGTACCTTTGCAGCACATTTCACCCATCACGCCCAGAAAGGCTTATTTCATGCCAATCTGCTTCACACGCTGCTCGAACTCTTCTCTGTCACAGATGGCACTATTCTTGATTTTGGCGCGATAATTATAGATAGTGTTCACAGAATAGTGAAGGAACTCGGCAATCTTAGAACTGTCCTCGATGCCCAGACGGATAAGGGCAAAGATACGGAGGGTGGTAGAAAGACGGCTGTCATCTTCGAGCACGATACGCTCTTCAGGCCTCAAGAGGGCATTGAACTCCTCAACAAAGTCAGGGAAGAGCTTCAGGAAGGCGGAATCGAAATACTCATACAGCTCGCCCATGTAGGCCTCGCCAGCCTGCATCTGCTCCAGCAACTTATTGAGTTCTCTTGCCTTCACCAGTTTCACTACTCGCTTGCGCATGGTCTCTATCTTGTCGACATAGATGGCACAAAGGCGCAGGAATCGACCAATATATACTTCCTTCATCTTGTTACTCTCATTGAGTGACTGGTTCATCTCGTTGAGAGAATGGTTCATCTCGTTAAGACGCTCATTTGCCAACTGCAAGGCATGGTTGGTTTCCTTCAACTTATGATGGGCCGCAGCAATGCGCTTGCGCTGCTTGTTGACATAGTAGAGCAAGAGCATAACCACAAAGAGAAGCAAGGCTGAACACGCTACCATGAGCCGCAGATGCTGGTTGCTCGAAGAAAGCTCTTTCTGATATCCCTCCTCAATCTGCGTGAGCACAGGCATGATCTGGCGGCTGCGGATAGGCGTATTGAAAACGGTAGCCGACTTCCAGGCAAACTTGATATACTCGTGAGAGCGCTTCTGCTCGCCCGGTTCGGCATTGAGCAGATTGGCGAGTTCCCAGAGCGACCCCTGGTCCATCACAGCCAACTGGACATCGCAGATAGCAGAACGCAAGAGGCAGCTGAGAAACTGCTCTTCATCGCCAAACTGATTGTAGGTCAAGCCGCGATAAAACTGTACAATGGCATACTGATGGGTGCCCGGTTTCGTCATCGACAGCCGCTTATCGCTCAATCGCAAAGCCTCCTTCATATTGCCTGCATCGCGTGTCCTCACCTCCTGCATCTGCAGATAAAGGTCATCATCATGGCTGAATGTGCTGTCTATTGCAGCCTGATAGGCATTACGCTTGCCGGCATAATATTTCTTCAAGGAAGGAACGTTGGAATAATATGCCATCTCGCCATACAGGTGCTGGCAAGCCCAGAGGTAGTTGCGTTTGCCCTCAGCATCAAGATCAGCGATATTGACAGACTTCAGCAGGTCGTACGATTCGGCATAATCGCCCGTGGTAGATTCCTGGAAAGCAAGCAGCGCCTTGGCATTTCCCACCTTCTTTTTATCGCCCATTCTGAAGGCAAGTTCCATACACTGATTGATGTATTTCAGCGCCATGTCGTTCTTGTAGGAGCGGTATTCCTCAAAGAGCGCAAAGCAGGCATCATACTTACTGCTTAGGCGCCTGGCGGTCTTCAGTTTCTGCTCCCAATCGCAAATTCGGGCTTCACGTACCTTCACATAATCAGCCGAATGGGCAATGGCATTGTCCAGACTCAGAAAAAGCTGCTCTATATTATCTGTTGTTTTTGCTGCAAGAGAAAGAGGCATCAAGACAAAGAGCAGGAAGAAGAATGCCTTTCCCCATAATTCATTTACGCGATACATCAACTTGATTCCGTTTAAGATTGATTCATTTTCATGAGGTTTCATGTGCAAAAGTAATAAAAAAATCGGAAACGACAAAATCTGATATAGAAGAAATGTAGATTTCTTCGCATTTTTGTCTATACTGCATCCACTTTTTATATATCCTCCATTTTTCTTATCCATCTCATTATCAGATACATCTCTTTCAAAAAAAGAAAATTTCATCCACAATTTAACATTTCTATCGCGCATCGTATCATCTTTTTTATTATCTTTGCATGGTCTTAAATAGAAGATAAACTTTATAAAATAACAATTAACATAATAAACAATGAGAACAGCACTTTTATCACTCACATTTCTTTTGGCTGGTTCTATGGCAGCACCTGCTTTCGCCCATACCGCAGCCCCTAAGAAAAAAGTAACTGCCACAACCAAGAAAGGCAAGATTCTACCCATGAAGGAGTATATCGACCAACTGATGGCGAAGATGACTCTACAGGAAAAGATTGGTCAGCTGAACCTGATGGTAGCTGGCGACATCACCACCGGCGGCGCACTTGATACTCAGGTAGGCAGCGATATCGCCCAGGGCAACATGGGCGGAGTTTTCAATATCAAAGGGCTCGACAAGATCAAGGCTCTGCAGGAAATCGCCATCAAGAACAGCCGTCTGGGCATCCCGCTGCTCGTAGGTATGGACGTAATTCACGGTTACGAAACGATGTTCCCTATCCCTCTCGCCCTCTCCTGCTCATGGGATACCGAGGCGTTGAAGAAAGTAGGCGAAGTATCGGCCAAGGAAGCCAGTGCCGACGGTATCAACTGGACATTCTCTCCTATGGTAGACATCGCACTCGATGCCCGCTGGGGACGAATCAGCGAAGGAAATGGCGAGGATCCTTATCTGAGCGGCGTGATGGGAGCAGCGATGACTCAGGGCTACCAGGGCGTGGATATGCGCACAGAAGAGATTCTGAGAGCCAACCGCATCATGGCCTGCCTGAAGCATTTTGCCCTGTACGGAGGCGTTGAGAGCGGAAAGGAATATAACACGGTAGATATGAGCCGCATGCGCATGATGAACCAGTATCTGCCACCTTACGAGGCAGTGGTGAAGGCTGGCGTAGGCAGCGTGATGTCTTCATTCAATCTCATCGACTACATACCTGCTACAGCCAACAAATGGATGATGACCGATGTCTTGAGAAAGCAGTGGGGATTCAACGGTTTCGTGGTTACCGATTACGCTTCTATCGCCGAGATTCTGCAGCACGGAACGGCAAAAGACATCAAGGAGGCATCAGAACAGGCGCTGAAGGCGGGTACCGATATGGACATGTGCTCCAATGCCTTCGTAAAGCATCTGGCTAAGAGCATAGCAGAAGGAAAGGTGAGCGAGGAGGATGTGAACATCGCCTGCCGCCGCATTCTGGAAGCGAAATATAAACTGGGCCTGTTCAGCGACCCTTACCGCTACTGCAACACCAAGCGCAGCAAGAGCGAGATTTATACCGCAGAGAACCGTCAGGCAGCCCGCGATGTAGCAGCAGAGACCTTCGTGCTCCTGAAGAACGAAGGCAATATCCTGCCACTGAAGAAGGAAGGAAAGATAGCCCTGATAGGTCCGCTTGCCGACACCCGAAACAATATAGCCGGTACATGGAGCGTGGCTCAGGTACCATCTAAATATACCACCATCAAGGAGGCAATGGAGCATGCCCTTGCCGGAAAAGCCACCTTATTATATGCCCAGGGAAGCAATATCTGGCGCAATCAGGAACTGCAGAAAAACGGCGAATCCGGCAAGCCAATCAACTGGGGCAACGAGGCTGAGATGAAGGCTGAAGCGCTGAAGATAGCTAAAGAGGCTGATGTTATTATATGTGCTATGGGCGAAAGTGCCGAGATGAGCGGCGAATGCGGTAGCCGTACCAACCTGGAGATGCCGGACGTACAGCGCGAACTGCTTGCCGAACTCCTGAAGACGGGCAAGCCAGTAGTGCTCCTCAACTTTGCGGGCCGTCCTACGGTCCTTACTTGGGAGAAAGCTCATGTACCAGCTATCATGAATGTATGGTTTGGAGGTTCAGAGATGGGCGATGCACTCTGCGATGTCATCTTTGGCGACAAATCGCCATCGGGTAAGCTCACCACTTCGATGCCTAAGACTACCGGTCAGGAGCCTCTCTACTACAACCATCAGAACACCGGCCGCCCTGTAGCAGACGATAATGAGAAGTTTGCCAAGTTTGCCAGCAACTGCCTGGATGTAAGCAATGGTCCGCTCTATCCTTTCGGTTACGGTTTGAGCTATACCTACTTTTCGTACAGCAACTTCCGCCTGAGCAGCCAGGAGGCCGGCATCAGCAATGAGGAGGCTACCGAATGGCAGGATGGCAAGAAGATTACAGCTAGCGTCACCGTTAAGAACAATGGCTCCCGCGATGCCGACGAGATTGTGCAGCTCTACATACGTGACATGGTAGCCAGCATCTCCCGCCCTGTAAAGGAACTGAAAGGTTTCCAGCGCATCCATCTGGCAGCAGGTGAGAGCAAGGAGGTAAGCTTTGATATTACCCCAGATATGCTCAAGTTCTACAACGCAGATCTGAAGCACGTGATAGAACCTGGCGACTTCCAGATTATGATAGGAGCCAACAGCAAGGATGTAAAGACAATGAAACTGAGCGTGAAATAAACAATAAAAATCGCCCTGCAAGAAGCAAAAGCATAGCTTAAAAGATGCTTTCCTTCTTACAGGGCGATTATCATCTACTGAGCCTACTCCAACAGACGGCTCGGTTATTACTTCTTCATCTCGAAACCTACACGCATACCATCATAATTATTGGCGATAGTACCGATAGCGCTGAGGGTAGAACTGCCCTTGAGGGCACCCATGGTCTTGATGAGGTTGAGCAACTTTGTCTGGTCGAAAAGCAGGCTGATGCCGTTGGTAGTCTTCGTAGCATAACCCGACATACTCAAGAGCAAGCCCTTCATCTGAATGGCATGAGTCTTCTCATCAAAAGTATAATTGCCTTGCCATGACTTGCCATCTATCTTGGCAGCGAAAGTTCCATCAGTTTTGAAGGTGAAATAGGTGTTTGAGCCGCTGAAACCAAACTTGCTGTAATACTCACCCAACTTCTCCTCTACCTTGTTGGCAGCAATCTCACCGCCAGCCTTTGCCAGGAGATTCTCAGAAGTAAAGGCGCATCCCGGCTTGCTGTACTTCCAGGTATGGGCACAGAGATCCTGCTTGCTGAAGGTACCTGAACCGATTACATTATTCAGAATGCCATTGATAATACTGCTACCTGCAGAACTGCTGCTGTTAGAGTTTCCGCCCAGTACAGCACCCAAGATACCTGCAACGGCTGAACCTGCATTGCTGGTTGCACTGGTAGATGTAGCGGCATTGCTGGTTGTTGCTGAAGTTGTTGTTGCAGTCGCAGCTGTTGTGTTAGATGCAGCAGAAGTTGTTTTCTTTGTAGAAGTCTTCTTGGTCGTAGTCTTCTTTGAAGTCTTCTTTGTTGTCTTCTTAGCCGTTTTCTTAACCGGCATCATCTCAGACATTGAGGCATTGAGCGCTGCCTCGTTCATAGCGCTTGCGTTGCTGCCAGCTGTGCATGCGAGCACGAGGGCAGCCAAAAGAAATACCTTTTTCATTGCTTTCTATATATTTATTTTTATCACTCTTATTTATATATACCCACACTTTCTATTGTTCTTTCGGGTGCAAAGTTCGCAAAAAAAACGGGAATATGATAAGAAAAATCCCTATTTCGCGTATGAATCTCCCTAAAAACTCATCATTTCTACTCTTTTTACGTTATTATAGACGATTGCGATGACAATTCGTTTAAAAGATAATGAAAAAAACGTTCAGGAAATACCAATTATCATTCTAGGGGGAACTGTTCAAACGATTGCACATTTTTTTGACATAAATCAAAAAATAACGAATAAAACACGCATTTTCATGCATTTTGTACCTAGAAATAGGTAGAAACTTCTATCTTTGCAAGCAGTTAACAAATATCAATAGGTTATGAATGATTTAATTAAGGTAAATTCAGAAAATCAGAATCAGGCTATCGATAGATGCCAACAGATTCTTCAGGATCGCCGTGAGGCTCTTGCTTCTAAGGCAAAGAGAAGAGGTTAATACTCTTCAGCAACATGAAGTAAAGGAGGGAAAGATGGTGCTCTTATACATATATAATAAGGACGCATCCTTTCTTTTAAAAGAGAGATTTTTCGAAACGACTCTTAAATGATGAGTTTCAAAAATTTTGGGAAAAGAAAAAAACGAAAAAATCCCGTTGTCAGCCATCTGGCTTGTACAACGGGATTTTTTCGTTTTATTATATCAAGTCCGAAATTTACTTCTCGTTCTTCACTGCCTTCATGATAATCTCGAAGTGATTACCACTCTTCAAGATGACATTCTTCAGGAAGTCTGAAATCTCAGATGCCTTCAGATTCTTCACCATCTCCTTGTAATCGCTATGAGTATCAACACCCATACGCTCGTATGTGCTCAACGCACCAAGCCAATAGCCGTTAGACTTCTCGCTTACAGCAGCCTGCTTCAGGAGAATCTCCTTCACCTTCTGAAGGTCTTCTGCATTTGGCTGGGCGATAGTCTCATCCATACCCTTGAAGAAGTAAGGAATAGCGATATCCGACTTCTCTGGGTTCAGCTGAGCCACAGCTGTAATAGAGATGGCAGCCTTGTTATCATAATCGCGAAGCAAACCATAGTTTGCTCCTGCATGATAAGCAGCGCTGAGTTCCTCACGGATAGTACGCAAATACTTCATCTCCAAAAGGCGGGCTGAAACATCAGCAAGAACCATATACTGCAAGGTGAATGGAGCCTTGGTATACCAGATCTCTGTTGCCTGATTCTGTGGATTCTCCATTGCCTTTGTAAAGACATTGCTTACCTTACCATTAGCATAAGGAATCTGCTTGTTCTTCAGCTTGAAGCCATTGTTTGGCAGACTAGCGATATACTGCTCGATGAGTGGGAGGAGCGTCTTCTCATCATAGTTACCTACGAAATAGAAGGTGAAGTCCTTGGCATTGCCGTAGAACTGCTTACCAATCTCCAGGATACGGTCGTAGTTGATATCCTTTATATCGCTTGCCTCTGGCACACGGGCAAGTTTGCTACCCAAATAGAGGGTGCTCTGAACAGAATCCTGATATACGAGGCCTGGGTTGTTGCTCTTGTTGGCAAGAACAGTAGCCATCATACTCTTCATATTGTCAAAGCTCTTCTGGTCCTTGCTTACTGCGGTCATCTTGAGATAGATGAGCTGCATCAGGGTTTCGATGTCCTTAGGAGTAGAATTACCCTTCAAACCATGATTAAAAGGACTCAAGCTGAACGAAACGCCAGCCTGCTTACCTGCCAAAGCCTTATCAAGCTCATTGCTTGAGAAATCGCCAAGACCACTGGCATCGAGCACATCTGCTGCAAATGCAGCATTCAGGAAATCTTCCTTGCCGAAAGTAGAATAACCCACATTGGCTGAAGCTGCGAAAGCAATCTCATTGTCCTTGAAATCGGTCTTCTTCAATACCACCTTAGCGCCATTAGAAAGAGTCAACTCCTTGAAGCCCAACTTCTTGTTCTCAACAGTCTTCTTAATTTTACCAGCCTTAGGAGCCTGAGCGATGAGAGGTTCCTGCTTAACATTATCCACATAAGCCTCGAGCTTCTCAGCACGTACCTGCTTTACGATTGCAGCAAGTTCCTGCTCGGTAGGATAAACGGCACCAGCCTGCTCGCGCATCATTACCAATGATACAAGGTTGGTATCGCTCTGGCAAACCAACTGCTTGGCATAGCTGTTGATAACCTCAAGAGGCAAGTTTGGAACTACCATCTTCCAGATCTGGCTCTCCTCTTCTACTGATGGAATAGGCTCGTTAGAAGTGAAGTTATCCACATACTGGGTGGTAAACTGCTCGTTCTTCATCTTATCCTTGTTGGCAAGAGCCTTGTCAACCTGGCTCATGAATTCATCCTTGGCACGCTGATACTCAGTAGCTGTGAAACCGAACTCATGCATACGCTGTGCCTCGCGGAGAACAGCAGCATAAGCCTCCTTAATCTTTCCTGGCTTGGCTACACCGGTAAGGGTGAAAGCATCCTTTGTGCTTGAAATCAGGTATGAACCATCACCGGCATTTGCCTGGAGATATGGACAGTCTGGCTCCAATGCCTTCTCAGCATAACGGGCAGCAATCATAGAAGAAATCACGTTATCCATGTATCCCTTCAGGAGATAGCTCATGTTGCTCTTCAGAGAATCTGGCACAGCATTGTGCTTCATATAAACCTGGAAGAGATCAACCTGCTGCTCCTTATCCTTGTCGATAACATAGATGGCAGAATCATTATCAGATACTTCTACCTTCTCTATCTTAGCGGCATTCTTAGGTACCTTGATACCAGAGAAGAGTTCCTTAATCTTAGCTTCGATATGATTTACATCTACATCACCCACGATGATAATAGCCTGATTGTCTGGGCGATACCATTTGCGGTAGTAAGCACGGAGAGTTTCTGGCTTACAACCATCGATAACGCTCATCAAACCGATAGGGAAACGGTAGCCATACTTTTCGCCCTGATAGAGCTTAGGAAGTGAACGCTCTATCATGCGCTGCTGACCTACAATACGCATACGGTACTCATTGTGTACCACATCGCGCTCGCTCTCGATAGCATCCTCAGTAAGACTGATACCATTACTCCAGTCCTTGAGGATAAGCATACAGGAGTCTACGGCTGTTGTACGGGTAGTAGGAACATCTGTGAAGTAATAAACAGTCTTCTCTACTGCTGTATAGGCGTTGAGATTACGGCCATACTGTACACCGATGCTCTGCAGATAGTCCTGCAAAGAGTTGCCCTTGAAATGGTCGGTACCATTGAAGGCAAGGTGCTCCAAGAGGTGAGCCAAACCGCGCTGGTCATCATTCTCATTGATAGAACCCACTTTCTGAGCGATGTAGAAACTGGCTACATGCTCAGGATAACTGTTGTGACGAATGTAGTAAGTCAATCCATTATCAAGACGACCTATCTTCACATTCTTGTCTACCGGAATAGCTGGCATCTGCTGTGCCATCGCTGTACCTGCAGAAAGGAACAGCACAACTGCTGCAAAAATCTTTCTTAGTTTCATCTGATTTTAATTATTTATATATTTATTGTTTTCTATATCATTCTTTCTATATACCTTATTATATATATCATGCTACTTAACAAGTTCACATAATATATAACGACATATCCAGTAACATGATTACCTTCTGCGATGCAAAATTAAGAAAAATAAAAAAGATTTGCAAACATTTTAGAGAATATCTTCCCGATGTATGCAAATCTTAACCTAAAACTAACATTGGAGGCAGAAAACCAATCCTAACCTACATGAAAACTCTTCATCCATGAACCTCTGAAGAGGCGGATAAGGAAGAGGATTCCCCTGAATGTGAGTTCGGTAGCCATTGCTATCCATACTCCCTCCAAGCCATAGCTCTTGGAAAGCGCATAAGCCAGAGTGAGGCGCACCAGCCACATGGTACCGAGATTGATCATCGCCGGTTTCCTGGTATCGCCCGCTCCTACACAAACACAGTAGGTCACGATGCTGGCTGCAAAGAATGGTTCAGCAAAAGCCTCGATGCGCAAACAGATGGTACCCATCTCACGGATGCTTTCTACCGGAGAAAGAACGCCAATCATCTCAGGAGCAAAGACATACATCACCACTCCCATCACAGCCATCACAGCCATTCCCAGTCCTACTGTCATATAAGCAAAATTCTTGCACAAACCTACTCGCCCTGCTCCATGCGTCTGTCCCACCAGAGTTGTAGCCGCATCACCAATACCATAACCCGGCATATAGCAAAGACTCTCAGCAGTAATAGCAAAAGAATGGGAAGCAATGGCTATATTGCCAAGAGGTGCCACAATCATGGTACTCACTATCTGCGCCCCGCTCATCAATATGTTCTGTATGGCTATCGGAATGCTGATTTTACAGGCATTATGAACATACGACCTGACCCAACGGAAACGGACATGGTCCTGACGGAGATTCAGTATCTTATTCTTGAAACCTGCAAGATAAAGATTAGGCAGAGAGATGCAGACATAGGCCATCGCCGTTCCTAAGGCAGCCCCCACGACACCCAACTTCAGGATATAGATAAACAGGTAATTGAATATCACATCGCAGATGCAGATTAATACTGCCATCACACTAGGTGTATGCATATTGCCCGCAGATTTCAGCATCATCTCGGATATATGATAAAGGAAAACGAATGGAAGTACCAGACCATATATCAGAAAATAGCGAGAGGAATTGGTGGCTATATCAGCACCTCCACCCAGCCAATAAGGCAGATAAGAATGAATGCCGACACAGAGAAGAGAAACAAAAATGCTGAACGCCACACCGCAAATCAAGGCATGGCGAAACACCTGACGGGCATTTGCAAAATCATTAGCTCCGATAAAATGAGCTACCTGTACTGAAAATCCAGTAGCCGCTGCACTGAGCAAACTACCAATAAGCCAGGTAGTTGACTCAATCAATCCGATACTGGCAGAAGCCTCTGCTCCCAGATGACCCACCATTGAAGCATCGATGAAGAACATCATCACCGTAGAAATCTGAGCCAACATAGAAGGTATACTCAATCCTACAATAAGATTGAGTTTCTCGCGCCGATTCATCTCCCTACCCAGGCGAATCGACTCCATCAAATAATCTGTCTTCTTGCTATAAAGCATAAATTAATTTCTCATATATCGCTCATACAAAAAAATATGTGCATATATCATTTCAAACATATGCACATACTTTTTCTCTTAATCTTTATTCTTATTCAGTAATCCACTTCTTGCCAGAAACTCTCTTATAACTCTTGAGCACCATCTCAAAACGGAGCATTGAATAGCCTTGGATTGAAGAATTACCGCTCGCTCCATAAGCCAGCTGGTATGGAATGAATACCTGCCAATGATCGCCCGGATGCATCTTGAGCAATGCGGTGGTAAAGCCATCGATAAATCCACCGGCTACACTACGGGTAGGATTAGCTGTAGCTGCATCAAAAGTACCCGTAAAACTCTGGTCGAAGACGTAACCTTCCTTATAATTATCAGTAGGAATGTAACGACCACGATAGCTCACCTGTACCGAATCGGTAAGGATTGGAGAAGTTGTACCCTCTCCCTTCTTCAGAACATGAACGATGATTTTATCGCAATCCTTATAAGTAAGGGTCGCTAAATTACCATTCTGATCTTTGTTCGGAGTCTGGTTTTCGAACGTCCAGTTCTTATAAACGTACCAGCCGTTAGCTTCACCCATCTTTCTGGCATAAGCCAATGTATCGGCAAAAGCCTGCTCGTTACGCTCCTGCCAGTTGGCATATTCCGAGACATTATCATCATCTTCGCTACATGATGACAGTGTGATCACTGCCATCATGAGGAAGAAGAAATATTTCAAACTCTTAAGATTCATCTAAATGTATTTGGTTAATTAGAAGTTCTTGATTTCCTTGCCAAGCTTCTTCAATACGCTAGTGATGCTTACGCGCTCCTCGATAATGCTGCGAAGATCTGAGATAGCTACGCGCTCCTGCTCCATGGTATCACGATAACGCAGAGTTACCTTATGATCGTTTGGAGTCTCGTGGTCTACGGTGATACAGAATGGAGTACCGATAGCATCCTGACGGCGATAACGCTTACCGATAGAATCCTTAGGATCGCCATAGTGAGTATTGAAGTGGAACTTCAGTTCGTCAACGATTTCGTGAGCCAACTCTGGCAAACCATACTTCTTATCCAATGGGAACACAGCACACTTAACAGGTGCCAAAGCCTCTGGCAAACGCAAAACAACACGTGTCTCGCCATTCTCCAGCTTCTCCTCGCAGTAAGAGTGGCACATTACGCTGAGGAACATACGGTCTACACCGATAGATGTCTCTACATCGTAAGGTACATAGCTCTCGTTCTTCTCTGGATCGAAGTACTTGATAGAACGGCCGCTGTACTTCTCGTGCTGAGAAAGGTCGAAATTGGTACGGCTGTGGATACCCTCTACCTCCTTGAAACCGAATGGCATCTTAAACTCGATGTCGGTAGCAGCATTGGCATAGTGAGCCAGCTTCTCGTGATCGTGGTAACGGTAATTCTCATTACCCATACCGAGAGCCTCGTGCCAAGCCAGACGAACCTTCTTCCAATATTCAAACCACTTCATCTCAGTACCAGGCTGGCAGAAGAACTGCATCTCCATCTGCTCGAACTCACGCATACGGAATACGAACTGACGGGCAACAACCTCGTTACGGAAAGCCTTACCAATCTGGCAGATACCGAATGGCAACTTCATACGGCCGGTCTTCTGAACGCTCAGATAATCTACGAAGATACCCTGAGCTGTCTCAGGACGGAGATATACCTTGCTTGTAGCATCGCTGGCAGCACCCATCTGGGTAGAGAACATCAGGTTGAACTGACGGACATCTGTCCAGTTCTTGGTACCGCTGATAGGGCAAACAATACCCTCATCCTCGATAATCTGCTTCAGCATCTCCAGGTTAGGACCCTGCATAGCCTCAGTATAGCGGGCGTGGAGGTCATCAAACTTCTTCTGGTTCTCCAGAACGCGAGGATTAGTTGCACGGAACTGAGCCTCATCAAAGCTATCGCCGAAACGCTTCTGAGCCTTGGCAATCTCCTTGGCAATCTTCTCCTCATACTTAGCCATGTGATCCTCTATGAGCACATCGGCACGATAACGCTTCTTTGAATCGCGGTTATCAATCAATGGGTCATTGAAAGCATCTACGTGTCCAGATGCCTTCCATACTGTAGGGTGCATGAAGATAGCTGCATCGAGACCAACAATATTCTCGTGCAACAACACCATACTCTGCCACCAGTACTGCTTGATATTGTTTTTGAGCTCAACACCATTCTGACCATAGTCATAAACGGCAGCCAAGCCATCATAAATTTCACTACTTGGGAACACGAAGCCATATTCCTTACAATGGCTTACAATTTTCTTAAAAACATCTTCCTGTGCCATGATTAAATCTTATTTTTTTCAAATTTTCGGCAAAGATACTCTTTTTTCTCGAAAAAATGTTGTATTTTTGCCATAAATTAATAAAATAAGTATTAAAAGCTATATATGAGCGACGAAATTAAAGATAAAAACGGTCTTGAAGAGGAAAAATCGCCAAATTTGGAAAATTCTTCTGCAGAATCTGAACAGGATGCTGCAGAAGATGCCAACGAGGAGATTTCGACCGAAGAACATTCCGATTATAAGCCGGTGAACCGATTCGATGCTTCTGCTGTACATCACCTCAGCGGAATGTATCAGAACTGGTTCCTCGACTATGCATCGTATGTGATCCTCGAGCGTGCCGTTCCTCATATTGAGGATGGTTTGAAACCGGTACAGCGACGTATCCTCCACTCTATGAAGCGCATGGACGATGGAAGATACAACAAGGTTGCCAATATCGTGGGACATACCATGCAGTTTCACCCTCATGGCGATGCGTCTATCGGAGATGCTTTGGTACAGATGGGACAGAAAGACCTGCTCATCGATACGCAGGGTAACTGGGGAAACATTCTTACGGGCGACCGTGCTGCTGCTCCCCGATATATCGAGGCACGCCTCTCTAAGTTTGCTCTCGACGTGGTTTTCAATCCTAAAACTACCGACTGGCAACTCTCTTATGATGGCAGAAACAAGGAGCCTATCACGCTCCCTGCCAAATTTCCGCTGCTCCTGGCACAAGGTGCCGAGGGTATTGCCGTGGGATTGAGCAGTAAAGTTTTGCCACATAATTTCAATGAGATTTGCGATGCTGCCGTCCACTATCTCAAGGGCGAGCCATTCCAACTCTATCCCGACTTCCCTACAGGCGGTGCCATCGATGTAAGTAAATACAATGATGGACAGCGAGGTGGTGCATTGAAGGTAAGAGCCAAGATAGACAAGCTCGACAATAAGACACTCGTTATCAGCGAGATACCGTTCAGCAAGACTACAGGAAGCCTCATCGATTCTATCACCAAAGCGGTAGAAAAGGGTAAAATCAAGGCACGCAAGGTAGACGATGTTACTTCGGCAAATGTTGAGATTCTTGTGCATCTGGCACCAGGAACCTCATCAGATAAAACGATGGATGCACTCTACGCTTTCAGCGATTGCGAAATCAACATCTCGCCCAACTGCTGCGTCATCGAAGACAACAAGCCTGTTTTCCTCACCATCAGCGATGTGTTGCGCCACAGCGTAGACCGCACAATGGGATTGCTGCGCAAGGAACTGATGATCAGAAAGGGTGAATTGGAGGAACAGCTCTTCTTCTCTTCTCTCGAACGGATTTTCATCGAGGAACGCATCTACAAGGAGCGAAAGTTTGAGCAGAGTAAGAGTCAGGATGAGGTTGTTGCCTTCATCGATTCAAAACTCGAGCCATTCAAGGACAAACTCTTTACCGCCGAAGTAGACGGTAAGGGTATGGTAGAATATGCCTTCCATCGGGAAATTACCCGCGAGGACATTCTCAAACTCCTGGAAATCAAGATGCAGCGAATCCTTAAATATAATAAGGATAAGGCAGACGAACTGCTGATGAAGATTAAGGCTGAACTTGCTGAGATAGAGAACGACCTGGCTCACATGACCGATGTAACCATCAACTGGTTTGAATATCTCAAGGGTAAGTATGGAAAGAACCATCCTCGCAAAACAGAAATCAGAAACTTCGATACCATTGAGGTTACCAAGGTGGTAGAAGCTAACCAGAAACTCTACATCAACCGTCAGGAAGGTTTCGTTGGTACAGGGTTGAAGAAGGATGAATTCGTATGCAACTGCTCCGACCTCGATGACATCATCATCTTTTATAAGGATGGTAAGTTTAAAGTCACCAAGGTAGCCGACAAAATATTCGTTGGCAAGAATATCCTCCATGTACAGGTATTCAAGAAGAACGACAAGCGCACCATCTACAACTGTGTTTACCGCGACGGCAAACAAGGCGATTACTTCATCAAGCGATTCAACGTAACCGCCATGACCCGCGACAAGTTGTATGACATCACCCAGGGTACACCTGGCAGCCGCGTCATCTATTTCACCGCCAATCCGAATGGAGAGGCAGAAATCATCAAGTGTACGATGGAGCCCGACCTGACGAAGAAGCGCCAGAGCATCTTCCTGGAGAAGGATTTCTCAGACATTCTGATCAAGGGACGTGCTGCCAAAGGAAATCTCCTGACCAAGCGCACCATTCGCCGCATCGGTCTGAAGAGTCACGGTCACAGCACGTTAGGAGGCAGAAAGGTTTGGTTCGATCCAGACGTAAACCGCATCAACTACGATGAGAACGGACGATTCCTGGGCGAATTCAATGATGATGATTCTATCTTGGTTGTACTCGACAATGGTGAATTCTACATCACCAATTTCGATGTCAACAACCACTACGAGGACAACATCATCCGCTTAGAGAAATGGGATGAGCATAAGATATGGACGGCTATCCTCTACGATGCCGACAATCAGGGATATCCATACATCAAGCGGTTCACGATGGATGCCACAAAGCGCCATCAGAATTTCATGGGCGAGAACCCTAACTGCAAGCTCATCTTGCTTACCGATACGGTTTATCCACGTATCAAGGTTACTTATGGCGGTGTGGATGCCATCCGTCCTGCCGAAGAAATCGATGCCGAGCAGTTCATTGCGCAGAAGAGTTTCAAGGCAAAGGGTAAGCGTCTCACGACATTCAAGATTGACAGCATAGAAGAACTGGAGCCAACCCGATTCCCAGAACCTCCTTCTGAGGATAATGATGAGGAACCGGATGGTTCTGACTCAGAGAATGAAGGTGAAAACCTTGATCCAGATGCTGGCAAAAGCGAGCAACAGGTGATTGACGAACTGACCGGTCAGACCAACCTCTTCTCAGAAAAAGATTTCGAAGAAGACCAGAAGGATAAAGACTGGTTATCGAAGCAATAAAAAGCGCAAGGAAAGCAGCAAGAAAAGCGCAAAAGAAAACGCAAGGAAAGCGCCCATCATAAAAAAAGGAGCTTAAGCCCAAAAAGCTTAAGCCCTTTTTTTTATTATCTAGCCATTTGCATTTCGCGCTTTAGCGTTTCAGCATTTCGCGTTCAGCAAAAAAGAAGCCAGTCCCCCTCCTGCCCCCGTTCCAGGCGATTCCATCGCCTGTCCCCCAGCAGTCAGTAGCCTTCATTTTTACCTTTTATACCCCGCCAGCTTTTTCAGGCAGTATTCCTTAAAGTCATTCCAGTGGTAATAAGGTGCCACATCGCTCTTGATAGGCAAAGTAGCCTCATCTTCATTCAAAAGCACCTTCACCAGCACATCATTCGCCTTGTTTCTATAAAAAACAAACTGCAAATTCGTTGCCATCGGAGTAATCTTATAATCCCACCATTGAGAAGCAATCTTCTCCGGATCCTTAATCTCTTCGCCATATCCATTCAAATCCAGCAAACAGGTAAGCGGAGTAACCATCGTATCGTGTCCATATCTCAATGTAGCACCCGGATGCGGAAGAGCGATGCAACTATCTGCCTTCTGGATGATATTTCTCAAGAGATTGCGCTGGGAAAATGGCTGCACATTGCCCGTATAAGGCGAGTTGCCGTAAGCCATCTGCCACCAGATGTTGGCATTCAGCCAATTCTGATACAGTTCCTCCTCCGTAAAGAGGTCATAGAGCGAAACCTTGCCTCTCAGTTCCGTGCCTTGGATTGAGCTTGCCATCTCATAAAGTTTTCTGTTCAGGTCACTCTGGTTGATATTCTGCTTCACCCAGGCAGGGTCGTTGAACAGTTCCTGCATCACACGGCTATAGCTAACGTGCTTCTGTGCAAATTCCTGCTGTGCCACCTTGATACCCACGCTATGCTTCAAGCTATCCAGGTATCTGTCGCCCTGGTTCATATAATACATATCATGCTCGCTGGCATCATGGAAGATATGAAGTTTCGGATTGATACGCAGCATCTGCTGCAAACCGTTCTCCATAGAGAGGATGCATCGGATTACCAAAGTACTTCGGGCTTCGATATTCGTATTACCGGCAAAAATCTCAGGGAAGCGCTCCATCATTCTTCTGGTAATACCCTGATGCTGGAGAGCTCCGAGCGGAGTCAGTTCGCCATCGCGCCCCTTCGCCTCCTCACGAATCATCTTCACCTTAGCCAGCGTTTCCTCGCCCTTAGCTGTCAGTTTGCCCTCCTGCTTCGCTTTGAGCAGAGAGAAATAAGGCACATCATAAGCCTTCTTGCCAATCATATAGCGGGAACCATGCCGGCCATAATGGCTCAGATAGAATGGCTTATAACCCTTAGGAGCCGCAGTCAACTGCTTCTGCGGACCACGATAAGCTACATAGTTACTACCCGAAAGCGTAATATCCCGCTTGAAATCCTCTTGCGGAGTCTGTGCTGTCAGAGGCATCGCCAATGTAAGAGATGCCAACAATAATAGATTTTTTGTGTTCATTGTTATCATATAATTTTGTTTTGGAAACATACAGTCTCATTTAATTCCAATTCATCAGTTTTCTCAGGAACGGAAGCAATTCTGCCGCCATCTTCCGATGCTGCAACATACTAGGATGCCAGCTGGCGCCATAACCTAAATCTCCTTTCTGGAAACTGAAATCGAAACGGTAAATGTTCTTATCGGTTTTATTGGCATCAGCACAGATTCTATCAAGCACAGTTCGCTGCTTGCTACTCTCCTTCTCGCCGAGCATCGGACCTGTCAACATCACAATCTTTGCATGAGGATACTTGCTACGTACCGTTTTAATAAACATGCGATAATTCTTCTCGTAGAGTTGAATATCATAATTCTTGGTAGAAAGATCGTTCGTACCCAGATTGATACAGACTAACTGAGGCTGATACTTGGCAAAATCCCATTTTTCATCATGCTGGTCAAATAAGGTATATTCATATTGCCAAGGCATGTTATCGGCATCACCTGTCTTCGGACCATTATAATTACGATATACACCGATACCACTACGGGAGATAGAAGTATGCTGAGCCTTCAGACTGTCACTTACGATATTGGCATAAGTAAGCCAATGGTTCTCCGTTTCATCTTCAAAAGGATCAGACTTGTTGATACTTTCTACGCCATAACCGCAGGTGATGGAGTTTCCGATAAATTCAATCTTCCGTTCCGGGAGAGCTGGAGCCTCAACAAGATGACATCCCTTATCAAGAACGAATCCCCTGAATTCAGGTTTACGGAATAAGCCTTCTATCACATACATCACCCTAGCATGATGCACCCCCTTTGGCAAAGCCGCAGCTAGGGTTACAACCGAATCGCGTTCGGCATTAAAGCCCACTTTGAAAGGTTCGCAACCATCAATCTGTGCCATGAAATATCCAGTCTTCGGGCGACACAGCATTTTCAGAGAAGACCCTTGGAAACTAGCCTCAATCGTAGTTCCCGGATAATTGAAACTGGCTACATCAGGATTCTTAGCAAAGCTCACACGCCCAACATACTGAATCATCGGATGAGAAGCCTTTACGATCTCTCCCTCAATAGGAAGAGTAGTTGATTTCTTCACATTTCCAGCCATCATCGTGGAAGAAACCATCAATGTAGCCAGCATCATAACCCATACTTTTTTCATATTCCTGTTATTATAGTTTTTATCTGTCCTTACTGTCCTGCCTTCGTTTTTTTGCAAAATAAAAATAGAACAGTATCTGTTTGCAAAATTACCATTATTTCTCGTAAAAAGCAAGTAAAACCATCATTTTTTTCATTTTTATTCTTTTTATTCAAATTATTATTGTATCTTTGCACCCAAGAATGCGCTTGTGGCGAAATTGGTAGACGCGCTAGACTTAGGATCTAGTGGTTTAGGCCGTGTAGGTTCGAGTCCTATCAGGCGCACCGAAGAAAATCCTAACTGCTTGATAATAAGCGGTTAGGATTTTTTCATTCTAGAAATTGCCAACATTTTGCCAACATAATTCCAAACTAAATTGAATCGGTTGGCAAAAACAAGGCTTCATTTTACATACTTTCACACGATTACATGCTATAACACAAGCGCTTTTTGTTATATCTTGTTAAAGATTACACTATAGGCACATCGTTATAAAAATAAATCACTAAATTTGCATCTAAAGCAATAAATTGAACGTTATGGAAGATTTAAACCTGCTAAAATTGGTCTTAGTAAAAAAGAAAAAGACCAACAAATGGCTTGCAGAACAGTTGGGAGTAAACCAAACAACTGTTTCTAAATGGTGTACCAACACCACACAGCCAGATTTAATGACTTTAAAAAAGATTTCAGAGTTGTTAGATGTCAGCGTAAGTGAAATTATTAACTTCGATTAAACAAAGAAGAAGCTATGAGTAGAAATTATAAAACAGTTGAACTGCATTGTTTTCAGTGCTAATGCTGGAAAGGAATAATAAGATGAACAATATAACTAAAGACGGCAATACATTGTTGCCTACTGGCTATATTCAATGGCGTAAAGACATTGAACAGCTGATTGACACTGCAAAGTTGAAAACGGCTATCAGTATCAATATGGGAACATTGTCGCTATATTGGAATATAGGGAAACAAATTATAGAGAAGCAGGAACAAATAGGTTGGGGAAAACAGGTAATTGCCCAATTGTCAAAAGATCTTTGTTCTCGTTTCCCTGATGACAGAGGTATTCGGAACGCAACCTGAGGAACATGAAAAGATTTGCTGAAGCGTATCCGACTTTTCCAATTTGGCAAGTGCCACTTGCCAAATAAAAGGAACTGCCAATTTTGCAAGTGACACTTGCAGAATTGGAGAGTGAAGGCAAGGAGTTTGTTCAAGTACCACTAGCACAAATATCTTGGTATCACCATATTTCCCTGTTATCCAAGGTAAAAGACGAAGCACAACGTGCCTACTATATAACAGAAACAGCACTGAATGGGTGGAGTCGAGATGTGATGCTTCTCCAAATAGACAATGGATATATCCATGCTAAAGGGCATGCAATTAATAATTTTGAACAGCCCTTGCCACCTCTTCAGTCAGACTTGGCTCGTTACATATTCAAAGACCCTTACAATTTCTCGTTCATTGGAACGGTGGCATTGCAAAATGAATTGGATATAGAAAAGTCCTTGACAAGCAAGATAACAGATTTTCTCCTCGAGATGGGACGTGGTTTTGCATACATAGGCAGACAATACCATATTTCCGTAGATGGGGATGATTATTATATCGACTTGCTGATGTACCATCTCAAACTGCATTGCTATGTTGTAGTGGAATTGAAAGCCGTGGAGTTCAAACCAGAGTTCGTTAGCAAACTGAACTTCTATATTTCTGCAGTTGATGACATTGTGAAATCCCCAGAAGACAAACCTACCATTGGCTTGCTTCTCTGCCGAACCAAGAGCAACAAGAAAGCTGAGTTTTCGCTTCGTGGCATTACCCAACCTATGGGAATTGCACAATACGAAACAGAAAAACTCTTTGCTGATGTAGCATCGGCATTGCCACAGATTGAGGAAATAGAGGAGAAACTTGAAAAATCAGAGGGAAAATCGGATAAAGAGTAATACATGGTTATTTCCATTTTGGAAATAACCATAATATATATAGGAATAACACAGAAAATACGAAACAGAGAGATACCTACATCATCCCTTCCAGTTTTTCCTGCGCCTCGCGCATATCTTTTTCAAAATTCACATGGTCTAGAAGGAATTCCGTTCTGCCTTGCGAAAGAAGAAGATAGAGCTGCGGATTCATACCCTCTACATACTGGGCGATGGCATACTCTATATCATCACGCTGCGTAGGATTGGTGGAAAATTCAAAAACCCTGAGCTTCTGATGAATAAAGCAATATGCCGACTCTATACAATCTCTGGTGATGCCCCCTGCCAAGAGAGCATCACCATTATTATTCTGATTCATTCTGAATATCCTTTTTATTTCACGCCCTTCATCGACAAGGCGATGCGCTTGCGCTTCAAATCTACTTCTGCCACTCTCACCATCACATGTTCATGAAGCTTTACCACCTCAGAAGGATCCTGAATGTAACGGTTTGACATCTGGGATACATGAACCAGACCATCGTTGTGGACACCTATATCTACAAAGGCACCAAACTTGGTAATGTTGGTAACAATGCCCGGCACAACCATGCCCACCTGCAAATCCTCTATCTCCTTAATGCTGGCATCAAACTCAAACTTCTCCACCTCACCACGAGGGTCCAAGCCCGGCTTGTCAAGCTCAGCCATGATATCGGTCAAAGTAGGCATACCCACCTCGGCACTCACATATTTTCTGATATCAATCTTCTTCTGCAGCGCCTTGTCTTCTACCAGCTGCTTCACCGTTACGCCCTGATCTTTCGCCATCTGCTCTACCAGCGCATAGCGCTCCGGATGAACGGCACTGTTATCCAAAGGATTCCTGGCGCCTGGAATGCGGAGGAAGCCGGCACACTGCTCAAAGGCCGAAGGACCCAAACGGGGCACCTTCTTCAACTGGGCACGGGAAGCGAAGGCTCCATTCTCGCGGCGATATTCCACGATGTTCTTGGCAAGCGTAGGTCCCAAACCGCTCACATAGGTCAGCAGATGCTGCGATGCGGTATTCAGGTTGACACCCACCGAGTTCACGCAACTCATTACCACCGTATCCAGACTCTTCTTCAACTGAGTCTGATCCACATCATGCTGATACTGTCCCACACCGATGCTCTTCGGATCAATCTTCACCAACTCAGCAAGCGGATCCATCAATCTTCGTCCGATGCTCACAGCACCACGCACGGTAACATCCTCATCCGGGAACTCATCTCTTGCAATCTTCGAAGCCGAATAGATAGAAGCGCCATCCTCGCTCACCACATAGATATCTACCGGATGAACGAAATCGATGCTATGCAGCCAGTCGCTGGTTTCGCGGCTTGCCGTACCGTTACCTACAGCCATTGCCTCCACCTGATACATCTTAACCATGCGCTGGATGGCAGCCGTTGCCTCGCTCTTCCTGTTGCGGGGAGGATGAGGATAAACGATTTCATGATGAATCAGATTGCCCTGCGCATCGAGACAGCAAGTCTTGCAACCATTGGCAAAACCCGGGTCAACCGCCATCACGCGTTTCTGTCCGAGAGGAGCCGCCAACAGAAGCTGGCGCAGGTTTTCGGCGAAGACCACAATAGCCTCCTCATCTGCCTTCTGCTTGCTGAGCGCAGCAAATTCGGTTTCAATGCTAGGCTTCAGCAGTCGCTTAAAGGCATCATCCACCGCTTCACCCACCAGCGTCTGGCACTCACCGAAACCATGTACATAGTGGCGCTTCAGTTTATCCTGACACTGCTCATCATCAGCCGAGATACTGACACGCAAGAATCCTGCCGCCTCGCCTCTACGCATAGCCAGCAGTCGGTGCGAAGAACATTTCTTCAATGGTTCTGAGAAATCGAAATAGTCGGAGAAGCGCTGCGCCTCTTCCTCATCCTTCTTCTTGGCTACCACTTTAGAAGTGATGATGGCACCGCGTCTGAACTCGCCGCGAATCTGATTGCGGCTCTGCTCATTCTCGCTTACGGTTTCGGCGATGATGTCCTTGGCTCCCTGAAGAGCAGCCTCCACATCCTTCACCTTATCGCCCACAAACTTCCTGGCAGCCTGTTCCGGATTGCGCTCACGCTGGAAGAGGAGCAACTGTGCCAGAGGCTCCAAGCCTGCCTCACGTGCTATCTGTGCACGGGTGCGGCGCTTAGGCTTATAAGGAAGATAGATATCTTCCAGTTCGGTGGCATCCCAGCACTGTTCGATGCGTTTTTTCAGTTCATCCGAGAGTTTTCCCTGTTCCTCGATGGTTTTGAGGATAGTCTCTTTTCTCTTCGCCATCTCAGAGAGTTTCTCGTTAGCCTGTGCGATGGCTTCAATGTTTACCTCGTCCATATTACCGGTTTTCTCCTTGCGGTATCGCGAGATAAACGGAATGGTGCAGCCCTCTTCGAGCAGCGCCAGAGTATTTTCTACAGCCTGCTCCTTCAGATTGAGCTGGGCTGCTATCAGCTTTGTAAATTGATTCATTTATGATATTAATAAAAAAAGATTCAAACTGTTTGTTCATGCAAAGATAGAGAAAAAAGTTGGTTTGCCCAAATATTCCCTTATATTATTTGGCGGTTTCACTAAAAAATCGCAGCTTTGCAGCAGAAATAGCTTTAGATACATTCAGCATGCCCGATTTTCTTGATTTACATCAACAATACGGCTTGTTTTGCAAGAAAAACTGAGAAATCGTTTTGAGTTTCAAGTTATTTCCTATACCTTTGCCGCCGAATTAGAGAGTGCAGAGCATATTCAGGATGTGCTTTGCTATCATAAATAAAGGGGCTGAAAAGCTACCTGATTAGAGTGATAAAATAAAGTAATAATTAAAAGAAAAGATTGATTATGAAGAAGATTATGTTGAGCCTTGCTATGGCTCTCGTTTCAGTTTGCGCTAGCGCACAGGTTTACATCGGTGGTACAGCTGGTATTTCCAGCAACAAGATAGGTGATGGTGACAGCAAGACAGCTTACACCTTGATGCCTGAAATCGGTTACGAATTCAACAACAAGTGGGAGGCTGGTCTCGAAATTGGTATCAAGAAGGGCGAAGTTTGCAAGCTTTCTCCTGTAGGTGAATCTACAACATTCACTGTAGCTCCTTACGTACGTTACACAGCCGTAGAAACCAAGTTGGTTAACCTCTTCGTAGAGGGTACAATCGGTTACAGCAGTTACAGCAAGGGCGGTGGCGATGCCTACGAGGCAGGCATCAAGCCAGGTTTGGCTGTTAAGCTTTCAGACCACGTAAACTTCATCACAAAGGTAGGTTTCCTCGGTTACAGAGGTTATTCTCCTGACCATGGTGACAACTCATCAACATTCGGACTTAACGTAGATGCGAGCAACATTTCATTTGGTGCTATCTACAAGTTCTAATCTTAGGGTGCTCATTTACTCATAAGCAATAATATCAGGGGCGCAAGCGATTCCTTTTCTGGAAACAGCTTGCGCCCCATTTTTATCTGCAAGCGTACACGCTTTTACTCTTCACTCTTCACCTTTCCTTCGGAAACCCCTGTGTTTATCGGCATTCTGAGGGGTGAAGAGTTTGCAGCGACTCTTCACCCACTCTTCACCACTCTTCACCGATTCCAAAGACCAACAGGCGTAAATTGCAGCGCAAGACCGCTAGGCGTCCCTGAGGAGGGTGTGTCATAAAATAGTTGGCGCATAACAGTTGACCATCGCATGCACATCACCTGTTGTGCATGCGCATATCAGCTGTTATGCAAGCGCACAACAGCTGTTGTGCGACCGAAGATACAGACTGCCTCAACAACATATCCTATCTCTTCCAACAACATATTCTTACTCTTCAAACAACATATCCTAGCTCTTCAAACAACAAGAAAAGTGTGAATCATAAATTTATGACACATCCTCCGCCGAACCAGCTAAGGTGAAGAGTGGTGAAGAGTGGGTGAAGAGTGTCCAAAAACTCTTCACCCCTCGAAACGCCCATAAACACTGGGGATTCCAAAGGAAAGGTGAAGAGTGAAGAGTATTTTCTTATCCTTTACTTACAACATTTTTACAGGCATTTACACTGACTGTTTCAGTAGAACAGCCAACTGGCGAGCGTACGGCTAGTCAGCTGTTCTTCATTCGCCTGTACACTATTTCCGATTAACAGATAGCCATATTCCTACTTTTTAAGCGTAAATTCAAACTTCAAGCCGCCTTCCAGTTGATTACTTACACGGATGGTTCCGCCATGTATGAGAACGGCATTCTTGACGATGGCAAGACCCAAACCGGTGCCACCCATCTTGCGGCTGCGTCCCTTATCTACCCGATAGAAACGCTCAAAAAGACGGGAGAGATGCTCGGCAGGAACACCCTGACCATTATCACAGAAGATGAAATGCCACTTATTGCCCTGCTCCTTGGCACTCAACGTTATCTTACGCCCTTCGCCGGCATAAGCTATGGCATTGTCGGTAAGATTGCGGAACACACTATAGAGCAGACTGCGGTTACCCTTCACGATAATATGCTGGTCGGGAAGAAGATTCTCGAAAGTCATCTTGTGCGACTCTCTTTCCAGCGCCGTCTCATGGGCTATTTCACTCACCATCTGCGTAATGTTTACTGTCTCGAAATCTATCATATCCGAACCGTCATCCAACCGGTTCAGGGTTGAGATGTCGCGGAGCAGAGAGGTAAGGCGTTCGCTCTGGGCATAACAGCGCTGCAGAAACTGCGACTTCATCTCTTCGTTGATATGCGGATTGTCGAGTATCGTTTCCAGATACCCCTGAATACTTGCTACAGGAGTCTTCAGCTCGTGAGCGATATTCTGGGTAAGCTGCCGCTTCAGTACATCCTGTTCACGTCGGGTGGTCTGTATGCGCTTATACATCTTGATGATGCGCTCAGCTATCTCGCCCAACTCATCGTTAGGGAACTTGGCGAGATCTTCCACCTCTAGACTCTCGTTGTGGTCTGCCTTATAAGCAAAGATGCTCAGTTTGGAAACATTCTTAGCCAGACGGTCCGTAAAACGGTAAAGCACGATGGTAAGCAGAATGACAGCTACGATGGCAAACCAGATGAAATGCTGGTCGGCCTGCAGCGATTTTGCCAAATCATTATTGTAAGGTAGTGCCGTACGGATGATGAGCTTGCTTTCCGGAAAATAAGAAGCCACATAGAAATAATCATGCTTCAGGGTTTTAGACTGTCGCTCCACGCTTGAGCCTACCCTGTTTTTCAAGGCTTCTGCTATTTCCTCCCGTTTGGCATGGTTGGCAAAATGATCATAGTCGGAACTCATATTGTCATAAATCACCTTACCGTTAGGGCGCACCAGCGTAACACGAAGATCCTTGCTTTCATGTTCTCGGACAAAAGCCTGCAACTTCTCATGAGCCACAGTCACATCCCTATTGTGGATGCTATCCTGCAGAATAATTCCTTCACCAGGAGAGAGCGCCAGATCTTCTGCCAGCAGTTCATTATAATTTTCCAGCTTGATAGTAAGCGTACCTATTTTATACTGTTTCTCTCGTGCCTGCTGGAACACGATAAAACTGACGGCGAACACAAGGAACACCGCCAGTACACTGAAGTACAACTTTCTACCTACACTATTTAACTTAAACATTTTAATTACGCATCAAAATAATAACCGAACCCCAGACGGGTAACGATACACTTGGCAAACTTACCAATTTTCTTTCTCATACGGGTGATGTTGACATCCACCGTGCGGTCGAGTACCATCACATCCTTAGGCCATACCCGGTCGATAAGCTCCTGACGTGAGAACACCTTGCCGCGCTCTTCGAGGAAAAGACGCAGGAGTTCGAACTCGGTCTTGGTGAAAGGGATAGCCTCACCATCGATGCTCACCGTCTTCTTGTCAAGATTCAGTTGCAGTCCCTGATAGTTGATGATCTTCGATTCATCAGCATCGCCAGCCTGTTCAGCCGTACGGCGCAAGACGGCACGCACTCTGACCATCACCTCTCGGATAGAGAAAGGTTTCGAGATATAATCATCGGCACCGATATTGAATCCTGTCACCGTATCGTTTTCCGTATCACGGGCAGTAAGGAAGATGATTGGAACATTGGCTGTCATCGGATTGCCCTTCAACTGCTTAGCCAGCTGGAAGCCGCTCATTCCACCCATCATGACATCCAACAGCAGCAGGTCGAACGAAGCAATGTCCATCTCCAAAGCCTCTTCTGCCGAATTGGCTGTTTCTACCTCGTATCCTTCGGTTTCGAGATTGAACTTCAGAATTTCACACAAGTCTTGCTCGTCATCAACAACAAGTATTCTTTTCATATTCTCTTCCATATTTCATGTTATTTAAAATACCGCTGCAAAATTACGACTTTTCTTTCGTAATAAGCGTTACATTCAGTTACAATTTCATGACATTTAGTTCTTTAGAGAAAAAAAATATAAAAAAACGGGGATTTTGTTACACATTTTAACTTAGTGTTCCAAATTCGCTACATGTTTCTTTGCTAGTTAGAAACAGAAATGCTACTTTTGCACCCGATATAACTATAAGTGAGCATATAACACAGCTGAAAGAGTATGAAAGATAAAGTAAATGCAATTCCCTTAATCGGTAAAATCATCAAAGAGGAATTAAACAAGCAAGGCAAGACTACAGTATGGCTTGCTGAAAAACTAGGCTGCCATCGTACTAATATATATAAGGTATACAGAAGAGCCACTATAGATACGGGTATGCTTTACCATATCTGTCAGTTGCTGAACATTCATTTGTTTAAGGTTTATTCAGACGCTTTGCGTAAACGCAAGAAAAAGAATCAAGATTTAAACTAAAAATAACTAAAACAATAAGACCTGAGGTTAATCACCCCAGGTCTTATTGTTTTTATGCCAATCGCTTTTCCAGACGCTCGCGGATGGCAGCGATAAAGCCGGCAGAGTTTACAGCCTTAGCCTCAACACCTTCCATCAGGTTTACGAGATCCTTGGTAGCGATACCGTCGTTCAATGTATCGAAACATGCAGCCTCCAGCTGGTCGCCAAAGTTCTGAAGTTCCTTGATGCCATCCAGTTCGCCACGCTTTCTCAACGCACCGCTCCATGCAAAGATGGTAGCCATAGGGTTAGTAGATGTATCTTCACCCTTCAGGTAGCGATAGTAGTGACGGGTCACGGTACCGTGAGCTGCCTCATACTCATACTTGCCATCAGGAGAAACCAATACAGAAGTCATCATCGCCAGAGAACCGAAAGCTGTACTGAGCATATCACTCATCACATCACCGTCATAGTTCTTGCAAGCCCAGATGAAACCGCCCTTGCTGCGGATAACACGAGCCACTGCATCATCAATCAATGTATAGAAATACTCGATACCGAGTTCTGCAAACTTCTCTTTATAGTCGCTCTCATATACTTCCTCAAAGATTTTACGGAACTGGGCATCATAAGTCTTAGAGATGGTATCCTTGGTAGCAAACCAGAGATCCTGCTTGGTATCAATGGCAAACTTGAAGCAGCTGTGAGCAAAGCTGCGGATACTCTTATCAGTATTGTGCATGCCCTGGATAACGCCGGCGCCATCGAAAGAATGAATCTCAATCTCCTGCTTCTTGCCACTCTTACCCTCGAACACGAGTTTGGCTGTACCTGGCTCATCAGCACGAAGTTCCACGCTCTTGTATACATCGCCGTAAGCATGACGGGCGATGGTAATAGGCTTCTCCCAGTTCTTTACACAAGGGTGGATGCTTGGGATGGTGATAGGAGCACGGAATACGGTACCGTCCATGATGCTACGGATAGTTCCATTAGGGCTCTTCCACATTTTGTGGAGTTTATACTCGTCCATACGCTGTGCATTAGGAGTAATAGTAGCACACTTCACAGCCACGCCATATTTCTTAGCCGCCTCAGCAGAGTCGATGGTTACCTGGTCATTGGTCTGGTCGCGATAAGGCAGACCGAGATCATAATACTCAGACTTCAAATCAACGAAAGGAAGAATGAGTTCATCCTTAATCATCTTCCAGAGAATTCTTGTCATCTCATCACCGTCCATCTCTACCAATGGAGTTGTCATCTTAATCTTTTCCATAACACAATATAATGTATAATTAATAATTTACAATGTACAATGATCAGGGCAGCCAAGTGGCCCCTTGATATTTTGCCTGCAAAATTAATAAAAATAATCAAGAAAAGAAAGGAAATTAAGAATAATTCTAGCAAAATGATAACAAAAAGTACTTTTTTACGTACTCAAAACATAAAATCTGTATATTTATACCTAAAAAGGCATCAATGAGCCCGAAAACTCATTGATGCCTCTACTTATTTACCTTTTTACTTTTTTACCCTTTTACCTTTTTACCTTTAAATAGCCTTTTTACTTCTCCTCTGGAGCCTTATCGATCAAGTCCATGAACTGGTCGAGCTTAGGAGTGATGATAATCTGAGTGCGGCGGTTGCGCTGCTTGCCTACCTCTGTATCGTTAGTTGTTACAGGGTTGTACTCACCGCGGCCACCAGCAGTAAGGCGCTTAGGATTTACACCGAAGTGATCCTGCAAGTACTGAACAACAGAAGCTGCACGGAGAGCAGAGAGGTCCCAGTTGTTGCGGATATTCTTCATCTTGGCACTTGTAGTGCTTACTGGTACGTTATCGGTATTACCCTCTACGAGCACGTCGTAATCCTTGTAGTCTGTGATGATCTTAGCAATCTTGCTCAATGTTTCCTGAGCACGGCTGTTCACCTCATAGCTACCACTCTGATAGAGCATATTGTCAGCCAGAGAAATGTAAACTACACCCTTCAGAACCTGAACATCAACCTCCTTCATCTCTTCCTTGCTCAAAGAGCGGGTCAGGTTGTTGGTAAGAACCATGTTGAGCGAATCGCTCTTGCTCTTTACCTCAACCAGGTGGCGGATATACTGGTTACTCTCGTTGATCTGGTCAACGAGTTTCTCAATGCTCACGTTGTTCTGGCTTGCATTGTTCAAACTCTTGTCAAGTGAGTTCTGCAACTTAGCATAATCGCTCTTTGCAGTAGCGAGCTGCTCCTGGGCTGCTGCCAGACTAGCCTCTGTAGCTGCCAGCTTTTCCTTGGTAGCCTGATAGTTGCTTGACAATTCCTTATTCTCATTCTGGCAATTCTGAAGATCCTTCTTACTTGCACAGCTTGTAGCCATCAGAGCTACAGCCATCATTGCCATTACCATTAACTTTGTCTGTTTCATATTCTTACTAATTTAAATTTTCTTGTTATTATTAATTGATTATAGTATATTAACGTCGCTTTCTACCTCCTATTATATTAGAGTTCTCCCGGCTTTTATCTGTTATCCGGAAGCTTCTACATTTTAGGGCATTATAGAAACTGATTCACTTCTTTCACTTGCAAAGTTACAGATAAGACTCGAATAAACAATATTTGTCAAATGCATTTAGACATTTTTAACCTCTAAATCTTTATTTATCACCTTTTTAACCAAAAAAGGCAACAGAAAGCACTTTTCTTATAGCTAAACCGTCAAATGTAGCCTCTTAAGGTAAGAATAGCCCAAATCTCAACAAAAAAAACATAAAAAACAGAGTTTTATTTTGTAGTGTCTTGAAATTGCACTATCTTTGCACTCGAAAAGAAATAAATACATTAATAATATAAAAGAAAGCAAGTATGATTCTTTTTTTTAGAACTCCATCTAAGAGTGTGATTGCGACCGAGATTGACCACAAACCATCTCAGGACGAAATCAATGAACTTTGTTGGCTTTATGGTGACGCGACTTTAGAGGACGCCCAGCAGTTGCAGGGCTTCTATGTCGGCCCACGCCGTGAAATGATTACTCCTTGGAGTACGAATGCCGTTGAGATTACTCAGAACATGAGTCTTAACGGCATTTCGCGTATCGAGGAGTACTTCCCTGTAGATAGCGAAGACGCTGAGCACGACCCTATGCTCCAGCGTATGTACAACGGTATCGGGCAGGATGTGTTCACCGTGAACCACCAGCCAGAACCTATCAAGTACGTCGATGACCTCGAGAAGTATAACGAGGAAGAGGGTCTTGCCCTCAGCGAGGACGAAATGGCTTATCTCCACAAGCTGGAGAAAGAGAACGGACGCCCTCTCACCGACAGCGAAATCTTCGGTTTCGCACAGATCAACTCAGAGCACTGCCGCCACAAGATTTTCGGCGGCCAGTTTATCATCGACGGTAAGGAGATGGAGTCTTCTCTCTTCAACATGATTAAGAAGACCACCAACGAGAATCCTAACAAGATTCTCTCTGCTTACAAGGACAACGTGGCTTTCTCTCAGGGTCCTGTTATCGAGCAGTTTGCTCCAGCCGATCAGACTACCAGCGATTTCTTCCAGGTGAAGGATATCGAGAGTGTTATCTCTCTGAAGGCTGAGACCCACAACTTCCCTACTACTGTAGAGCCTTTCAATGGTGCTGCTACCGGTACGGGTGGTGAAATCCGCGACCGTATGGGTGGTGGTGTAGGTTCATGGCCTATCGCAGGTACAGCCTGCTACATGACTGCTTATCCTCGCCTGAAGGATGACAACGGCAAGAGCGATGTTGAGCGCGACTGGGAAGACATCATGCCTGTTCGTAAGTGGCTCTATCAGACTCCTGAGCAGATTCTGATTAAGGCTTCCAACGGTGCATCAGACTTCGGTAACAAGTTCGGTCAGCCTCTCATCACCGGTTCTGTGCTTACATTCGAGCACGAGGAGAACGGTGAGAAGTATGCATACGATAAGGTAATCATGCTTGCCGGTGGTGTAGGCTACGGCAAGAAACGTGACTATAAGAAGGGTGAGCCACAGAAGGGCAATAAGGTTGTCGTAGTAGGTGGTGATAACTATCGCATAGGTCTTGGTGGTGGTTCTGTTTCTTCTGTAGATACAGGCCGTTACAGCAACGGTATCGAGTTGAACGCTGTTCAGCGTGCCAACCCTGAGATGCAGAAGCGTGCCTACAACCTGGTTCGTGCACTCGTTGAGAACGATGAGAACCCAGTAGTCAGCATCCACGACCACGGTTCAGCCGGTCACTTGAACTGTCTCTCTGAGTTGGTAGAAGAGTGCGGTGGCGAAATCGACATGGCAAAGTTGCCTATCGGCGACAAGACTTTGAGCGCCAAGGAAATCATCGCCAACGAGAGCCAGGAGCGCATGGGCTTGCTCATCGACGAGAAGTATATCAGCGAGGTTCAGAAGATTGCCGACCGTGAGCGTGCTCCAATGTACGTGGTTGGTGAGACTACAGGCGATGCTCACTTCAGCTTCAAGCAGGCTGATGGTGTGAAGCCATTCGACCTCGATGTAGCTCAGATGTTCGGTCATACTCCTAAGACTGTGATGGTAGATGAGACCGTAGAGCGTAAATATGAAGATGTAACTTATTCTGCAGATAACCTCGACGAGTACTTGCAGCGTGTTCTCCAGATGGAGGCTGTGGCTTGTAAGGACTGGTTGACCAACAAGGTAGACCGTTCCGTAACAGGTAAGATTGCCCGTCAGCAGGGTCAGGGTCAGATTCAGTTGCCACTCTCAGACTGTGGTGTCGTAGCACTCGACTACCGTGGCGAGAAGGGTATCGTAACAGCAATGGGTCATGCTCCTCAGGCTGGTCTTGCCGATCCTAAGGCAGGTTCAGTACTCTCTGTAGCAGAGTCATTGACTAATATCGTATGGGCTCCATTGGCAGATGGCATGGACAGCATCAGCCTCTCAGCCAACTGGATGTGGCCTTGCCGCAGTCAGAAGGGTGAGGATGCCCGTCTGTACGAGGGTGTGAAGGCATTGTCAGACTTCTGCTGCGCCATCCACGTAAACGTACCAACAGGTAAGGACTCTCTCTCTTTGACCCAGCAGTATCCTAACGGCGAGAAGATCATCGCTCCGGGTACCGTTATCGTAAGTGCCGGTGGTGAGGTTTCAGATATCAAGAAGGTGGTTAGCCCAGTTCTCGTTAACGACAAGAACTCTAGCCTCTACCATATCGACTTCAGTTTCGACGAGCAGCGTCTCGGTGGTTCTGCTTTCGCTCAGAGTCTGGGCAAGGTGGGCAGCGATGTTCCTACCGTCAAGAACCCAGAGTACTTCGTTGACTGCTTCAACGCCGTACAGGAACTCATCAACCGTGGTTGGGTAATGGCTGGTCACGATATCAGCGCCGGTGGTTTGATTACAACTCTCCTCGAGATGACATTCGCCAACGTAGAGGGCGGTATGAAGATCAACCTCCACGACATCGCAGATGCCGACATCATCAAGACTCTCTTCGCAGAGAACCCAGGTGTTGTCATCCAGGTAAGCGATGCTCACAAGGACGAGTTGAAGGCATTCTTTGATGAGCACGGTATCGGTTATGCCAAGATTGGTTATCCAGCTCCAGAGCTCCGCAAGATTATCATCAAGAAGGAAGGCTTCGAGCACGAGTTCGATATCGATGCTTTGCGCGACGACTGGTATAAGACATCTTACCTCCTCGACCGCAAGCAGAGCATGAACGGTATGGCTAAGAAGCGTTACACCAACTATAAGAAGCAGCCTATCGAGATGAACTTCGGTTATGGCTTCAAGGGAACCCTCGCTAGCTACAGCCTCGACGCTAACCGTCGCAAGCCATCTGGCATCAAGGCAGCTATCATCCGTGAGAAGGGTACCAATGGTGAGCGTGAGATGGCATACTCTATGTATCTCGCCGGCTTCGATGTAAAGGATGTGATGATGACCGACTTGATTTCCGGTCGTGAGACTTTGGAGGATGTGAACTTTATCGTATTCTGCGGTGGTTTCTCTAACTCCGATGTTCTCGGTTCTGCCAAGGGTTGGGCTGGTGCATTCCTCTACAATCCTAAGGCTAAAGAGGCACTCGATAAGTTCTATGCCCGTGAGGATACCCTTTCACTCGGTATCTGCAACGGTTGCCAGCTGATGGTTGAGTTGAACCTCATCAATCCTGAGCACAAGCATCGTTCACACCTCTGCCACAACACATCTAAGAAGTTCGAGAGTACATTCCTCGGTCTGACTATTCCTCAGAACGACAGTGTGATGTTCGGTAGCCTGAGCGGTGATAAGCTCGGTATCTGGGTAGCTCACGGCGAGGGCCGTTTCTACTTGCCAGAGCCAGAGGATCACTACAACATCATTGCGAAGTACAACTACGCTGAGTATCCAGGCAATCCTAACGGCAGTGACTACAATGTAGCAGGTATCTGCTCTGCAGATGGCCGCCACTTGGCTATGATGCCACACTTGGAGCGTGCCATCTTCCCATGGCAGAACGCCTGGTATCCAGCCGATCGCCGCAACGACGAGGTAACTCCTTGGATTGAGGCATTTGTCAATGCACGTCAGTGGATTGAAGAAAGAGCTTTGAAAAAGTAAAAAAATAAAAAGGTAAAAAATGAATAATAGCGTAAGTTATCTTACATTATTCAAAGCATTTATGAAGATTGGCATAGTCACCTTTGGTGGTGGCTATGCCATGATTCCTATTATAGAATCCGAAGTCGTCGACAAGCATCATTGGATGACGAAGGAGGAATTTTTGGATGCCATTGCTACTACCCAGGTTTGTCCGGGCGCCTTGGCCATCAACATGAGTTCCCTGCTCGGATATAAGTTGGCAAAGACACCGGGAGCCATCGTCTGCACCCTCGGTGCTTCGTTGCCATCGTTCCTTATTATCTTAGCGATAGCTATGTTTTTCCATCAGTTTGAAGACAACAAGGTAGTTGCTGCCATGTTTGCAGGCATCCGTCCTGCCGTCGTGGCATTGATAGCCGTACCTACATTCTCGCTTGCCAAGAGTGCCGGTATTTCGCTTGTCAACTGCTGGATTCCTATTCTATCCGCCCTTCTGATCTGGCTTTTGGGCGTCAACCCAATCTGGGTGATTATCGCAGCCGCCGTGGGAGGCTACATCTATGGACAATTCATTCAACCAACAGAGTAATATTTATTTGCGAAGAATCGCAAAAAGGTGGATGATGTTCACCTTTTAAAGCAAAAACTTGCAAAATTAGAATAAAATAACTATGGATAAAGTTCAAGAAATAATGAGCCAGTGGAGCAAACTGCAACCACTTTCTGCACGCGACCAAGAGATGTTGAGCCGCAGATTTACCATCGACTTCAATTATAATAGCAACCATATTGAAGGCAACACTCTTACGTATGGGCAAACTGAAATTCTGTTGCTTTTCGGAAAGATTGTAGGAGAAGCTGACGTTCGTGATGTACAAGAAATGACAGCCAGCAATGTTGGTTTGAAAATGATGCGAGAGGAAGCCCAACTTAAAGACATACCATTAACACAAAATTTTATCCGCACCTTACATAAGACTCTTCTGCGTGAAGATTACACCGTATATCGCAATCTACCAGGAGGCGAAATAACAAGCTATGTAATTCACGCCGGTCAATACAAGACACGCCCTAATAGTGTCATCACTCGCTATGGCGATCGTTTCGAGTATGCCTCACCCGAAGAGACACCAGCATTGATGACAGACCTTGTGAATTGGTATAACGAAGCAGAACGTTCAGAAAAGTTTACACCAATAGAACTTGCCGCCATTTTCCATTATCGCTACATACGCATTCACCCATTCGAGGATGGAAATGGACGCATTGCAAGAATGATGGTTAACTACATACTATCTCGTCATAACTATCCTATGATAGTGGTAAGAAGCCGTAAGAAATATGAGTATTTAGAAGCACTTCACAGGACAGATCTTACAGTAGGTACCACCCCATCACTCGGAGCACATGCCTCAAAGCGAGACATACAGCAATTTCTCACCTACTTTACCAACCTGTTTGTAGAAGAAGTAGCATACAACATCCAATTTCTAACAGAAAGAGGTGATAACATTTGGTGGTTTGATGGCGAACGAATCAAATTTCGTGCTGCCACAACAAGCAAAATGCTCAATTTAATGTCCCAATTCCCTGATATGACAAGAGAGAAATTATCACAAGAGATTGGCATTAATCTTACCGCAACAAACAAACAGATTAAACAGCTTATGAAAAAAGGCTATATCCAACGTTCTGAAAAAAATAGAAATTGGCGACTGATAATTACACCTTCCATATAATAAGACAATGTTGGGAGATGTGCGGAAAATATTAACATCATAAAAAACAATAAACGATGAAATGTCTAAAATGTAATAGTAATAACAGCGATACCTCTAAGTATTGTTGTGAGTGTGGGGCTCCACTCTTAAAAAAATGTAATGAATGTGGAAGCATCTGTTCTATTAGTGCTAAATTTTGTCCACAATGTGGGAAACGCTTTGATGATATCAATCTTGATATCATCAAATATCAGAATAAACTAACATTCCATGACTATGTATTCATCAAAAAGGCACATAGCGGTAGTTACATAATTGTAATAGATAAAGGAGTTATTCAAATTCTAAATATATACTCGCTTAAACCTACATTTGATTATACTTTCGACAGTTGGGATTACGATCAAAAGGACTATCAAGATTTTACTTTTCTTAGAAGAAATGGAAAATGGGGTATAGTTAATGCTGTTACAGGAAAATTAATTACTGATTTCATTTACGATGATTACTTGAGAAATGATCATGCGGGAACCGAATTCAGAATGAAGCAGAATAACCTTTGGGGCAAAGTAGATGCTTTAACTGGAAAAACAATGGTACCATTCATATATGAAAAAATCGAATTTGACGATAGAGTTAAGTATCATGGATATTGGGGATGGTTGACAGACCATGTGCTTTCAATTCCATGTGAGTACATAAATTTGTCTTCATACAGATTTTCAGATAACATTTATCCATCAGAGCATCGAAGCGGGAAATGGGGTGTAATAACTCAATTAGGTAAAATTGTCATCGAGTTCGAGTATGATGAAATAGAATATCACGAGCCTTTTGGACATAGCCTATATTATCTACGAAAAAATGACAAATGGGGATTATATTGTGAGGGGAAAAGGTTTCCTTGCACATACACTAAAGAAGAAGTTAAAAAATTAAAATGGTATTAATATGAAAGATTTCGAATCCGAAGAAAAAGACTATACTGTTTACGGTAATTATAGAATCGTCAAAATTGAAGACAAGTATGGTATACAAACACTTGATTGCAAAATCGTTATTGAACCTGTATTTGATAGCATTACTTGGCTAGAAGATTTTAATTTGATTGAATTTAGACTGAATAACAAAACTGCAATTTACAAATTTGACGAAATAAGCAAGTTGTCAATATAACTTGCCTGTCTTTTATCCTTGCACCTAAAATTTAGGAATAAGCAAGGTGAAAGAATCGTTACTTAACATTATAAAAACATGATATTCATACAACTTTTCATCGTATTCATACAGATAGGCATCTTCGGTTTCGGAGGTGGCTACTCAATGGTATCACTTATCCAAGGACAAGTGGTGACCCAGTATCATTGGATGACGATGCAAGAGTTTACCGATGTGGTTGCCATCTCTCAGATGACACCGGGACCTATCGGTATCAACACCGCCACCTATTGTGGCTATACAGCTGTCCATAATGCCGGCATGAGTGGCATGATGGCTGTACTCGGAAGTGCCATGGCGACCTTTGCGCTGGTTCTCCCATCCTTGGTTTTGATGATTCTTATCAGCAAGATGCTGTACAAGTATATGAACACCTTAGCCGTCCAGAGCATCTTCATCGGTCTTCGCCCAGCCATTGTCGGTCTGGTAGGAGCCGCAGCCCTGCTTCTGATGAATGGCGAGAACTTTTCTACTCCCGAAGATCCTTGGAGATTCTATATCTCCATCGCCCTCTTCCTTGCCACCTTTATCGGCGTGAAGGTGATGAAGATCAATCCTATCCGCATGATACTCTACTCGGCTTTTGCCGGACTGGTATTACTATATTAAACAAAATCTTTCGATTTTATTTGGTAGTAATAAATAAAAATCGTACATTTGCAACAAAAAGGAGATAGACCATGACATACTCACAGGCAGATATTACCGTTCCATACGCTGTGGCGAACTTTGCTGAGATTCGCCACAAGGGATATTATTATGTGGACAAGACCAACTATATTCCACTGCTTGAGCGTTACAAAGCACCAGTTTTTCTCCGTCCTCGCAGATTCGGAAAGAGTCTGCTCGTTTCCATGTTGGCTCACTATTACGACCGTAACATGGCAACACAATTCAAAGATTTGTTTGGTGGAACTTGGATTGGCGAGCACCCAACAAACGAGCACAACCAATATCTCGTTGTAAGGTATGACTTTTCCACAACTTCCGTTGCCAGCAAGAAGGAAGACATCGAGAAGAACTTCAACGCCGTGAATTGCAGTCCACTCCGTACATTGGTGGAACGCAACAGAGACCTTTTTGGAGATTTCAGGTTCAGAGAGGATGGCAATGCCTCCAACATGCTGGTTGAAGTATGCGAGTTTATCTCTTCCCATAATCTTCCACCTCTTTATATATTAATAGATGAATATGACAACTTTATCAACCAGCTACTAGTTGTCTATAAGGACTCGCTGTACCAGGACCTGACCACAGGGGAAAGTTTCCTACGAACATTCTTCAAGGTTATCAAGGCAGGCATTGGCGAAGGTACCATCCGCACCTGCTTCTGCACAGGAGTACTGCCTGTCACCATGGATGACTTAACCAGTGGCTATAACATCGCAGAGATGTTGACTCTGAAGCCGGAATTTACCAACCTATTGGGCTTTACCCATGAGGAAGCAGCCCAATATCTGAAGTATGTCATCAAGAAATATGGTCCTCAAGCCTCTTTCGAGGAATTATGGACTCTGATACTCAACAATTATGATGGTTACCACTTTTTACCAAATGCAGAACCATTATTTAACTCTACCATTCTGACTTACTTTCTCAAGAACTTTGCAGAACTGAAAGGCGGCATCCCTACGGAAATGGTAGATGAGAACCTGCGCACTGACACTAGTTGGATAAGAAGATTGACCATCACGCTTGACAATGCCAAAGAAATGCTCGACAGCCTGTTGATGGATGGAGAATTGTACTATTCACAAGCCGATTTACGCAACAAGTTCAACAAGCAAAAGTTCTTCTCCCCAGAGTTCTACCCTATTAGCCTCTACTACTTGGGTATGACCACCCTGAAGGACAATTACAAAATGGCTTTGCCAAACTTGACGACCAAGAGTGTATGCAAAAGCATACGTAGCTTATATCGCAGGAAACAAGGCTTGCAAGATTTTTGAAAAGAAATGAGAAAGGTATATTTAGCCATAGCCCTTGGCTTCTGCTGCCAGGGCATTCTGGCACAGCAGACCTCCTACCGCTGGAAGGTGGAGGCAGAAGCTGGTGTCAGTTGCAGTGTGCTCGATACGGATGTATCGGGCTTGTCGGAGACTTATTATAAGGTGCGACCGGGTTTCACGGCTGCCATCGGTGCTGAATACAATATCGTAGATCAGCTGGCGGTAGGGACGGGCATCCGCTTCGTTCAGCGCGACTACCTGTATCAGAACCTCGGCGGTGATTCCTGGAACACCCGATACAACAACAACTTCATCAGCATCCCGCTCCATGTGGGCTACTATCTCCTCCATAATCCTTACCACGAGAAGGGATTGTGGATCAAGCCGCAGGTGGGCGTCTATTACGAGTACTTCACCTCCATGCATACCAAGGGTATGTATCCGATGAACATCATGGAGGGGTACAAGGGCGAAGGCACCTACATCCGCTATAACACCACCTACGATTTCAGGAAGAATGAGAACCATCTCCGCCGCAGTCTCTTTGGCGGAGAAGCAGGCATCAAGATAGGTTATTCCTTCGGCAAGATAGATGCCAGCGTGGGCTATCAGTTCCAGTACGGCTTCTCGCATATCTACCAGGAAAAAGCCAGCACCAGCAAGACTGCCCGGCGCAACTCCAACCTCATCACAGCCTCGGCTGCCTATAAGTTCTAAGAAATCATTTTAAAATATGAGAACCCCTATATATATAAAAGGTGGAATGCGATGCCTCTTCGCCTTCCTCCTGGCGACAACCACTACCGGAATGTCGCTTACCAGTTGTGTGTCAGACAATGATGCCAACGAGAAATCGATTTCCGATTATTCCGATACCGATGTCAAGTCGTATGGCGATCTGTTCCAGGTTTTCTGGAGCGTGATGAACCAGCGCTACTGCACCCTCAATGAGCAGTCTGCCGTATCTTCACAGACCTGGGACCAGGTGTACAAGGAATACAAACCCAAGTTTGACGCCCTGAAGACCTTCCAGCATACCTCCGCTTTCACCCAGCAGGAGATTCAGGAGGATAACGCCAAGGCGAAGCAGTATTTCCAGGAAATCATCGACAAGATCATCGACCAGCATTTCTATGTCAAGATTACCCTGCCCGTCTCCCACTCTTCTACGGAAACGGTGAGATTCAACAGCACGCTCCGCAACAAGACCGAGTATTTCCCGCTGAATGCTCACTGGAACCATACCCGCGACCAGCTCAACCTGGATGGTACAGCCTTCGGCGAGATTACCTCGGATGGTTTCTGCATCATGGGCGGTTACCTGAAGGAGCAGCCGGGCACCTATTACCTCGGCTTCAACAAGTTTGCGCTCTACGAAAACTGTTTCCACGAATATCAGAAGACCTATCTCCCTGTCAATGCCGCCAGCACCTATCATCTGGATGCTTCCACGATATCAGCCAAGGCGAAAGCACTGATTACTGATGCCGGAAAGCGAGAGAAGGCTGAGCAGCAGGCAGCGCAGCTGCTTGCCGATATGGATAGCTATCTGGCTTCGGATGATGCAGCCAAAGCCTGCGAGAAGATGGTGGCTTACAGCAACCAGGGAGATTATTCCGGTCTCTATGCTCTCGCCAGCGAGGCTTACGAGAAGTCGCCGAATCTCCTCAAGCTGTTGCCTGTTACTTCTGATGCAAGCGGCATGGGCGAACAGATCCGACAGAAGCTGCAGGGCGATGCCCTCTACCAGCAGATGCTTTCAGCCTCCGGTTTTGCCAGCTGGTATTGCCAGGCACTTGCCGATTACCTCTGGCACGAGCGTGAGCTCTACGCTTACTGGAGCGACCTGAAATTTACCTACAATCATCTCTGCGTAGAAGGTTACCGCCGCCTGTTCCTGGAGCCGCTGGCTAAGGGCGAGATCAAGAAGCTGATTCTCGACTTCCGTGGCAACGGTGGTGGCAGCGTGATAGATACCCGTCTGCTTACCGACTATCTCATCACCCAGACAGCCGTCTATGCCTACGTGCGCAAGAAAGAGGACAACAATCCATACAGCTATACTCCTTGGATTCCGCAGAAGATTACGGTAACGTCGAAGAGTCTGGGCAGAAACATTCCTACCGCCATCCTGCTCGACAACTACAGTGCGAGTATGTCGGAGGTGACAACCCTCATTCTGAAGAGTCAGGGTGACCACGTAAAGACAATAGGCAGAAACAGTTACGGAGCGCAGGCGATGCTCACTTCCGACAACGAAGCCAGCAATGGCGGATGGATAGGAAATGTAACGAGCTACCTCTACTTCTACATGCCGTTCTCGCTTACCAAGGATGCACAGGGCAACCTGCTGGAAAGTGTGGGAATCACCCCCGATTATCTGACCGACGAGATGACCCAAGAGGAAAAGGAGAAGCTCTACCAGAACGATCCTTCGGCTGTGGATAGAGGTCTGAAAAAGGCGATGGAAGTTCTGAAATAGTCCCCCAAAAGCCGGATTTCCCCGTCTTCAGATTCTCAAATCACAAAAAAGAATTTCATCAAGAAACAACATTTCATAAGCGAAGGTGTGCAACTTACACCTTCGCTTTTAATTTTCTATATATCAACCCTTTACAATATATTCGCAATTTTGTGCTCCCACACATTTTGCATAGCTATGCAAACGTTTGCATTAAATTTTACGAGATTTTCATCATTTTTTTACCCCCCCCTAAAGAAAATTTTCATATATTTGCAACCGAAAAGGAAACCCGGTGGCATCCATCATGTTACAAGGGTAAGCCTGTAGTTATAATTAAATGACAATAACAAGAATAGGACAACTAACAGTATCCTTAAGAAAGAAATCAACAGAGTAAAAAGTATGATAAAGAAGCAGAGTTTGTTCAAACGAACACTAATGTTATTGCTGCTGATTCTCTCAACAGTAATAACCCGAGCGCAAGAGGTAGCACTGAAGACCAACCTGCTTGGTCTGGCAACCACCTCGCTCAATGCTGGTCTAGAAATAGGCACGGGCAAGAAGAGCACTTTTCAGCTTTTCGGCGCCCTGAATCCCTGGAAGTTTTCAGGCGACAAGAAATTGCGCTACTGGAACGTCATGCCAGAGTACCGCTGGTACACCTGCCAGAAATTTGGAGGCCACTTTTTCGGCATCCATGCCCTTGGAGGTGAATACAACGTAAAAAATGTGGACCTGCCTTTCGGCATCTTGCCAAAGACAGAGAAAGGAAGACATTACGAAGGCTGGTATGTCGGTGGTGGCCTCACCTACGGATACCAATGGCTGCTGTCTGAGCATCTCAATCTCGAAGGATCCATCGGATTAGGATACATCTACAGCCCATACAAGCTTTACGGAAGATGTGACAAATGTCTTAACAAGGACCACCGCAACTATGTAGGTCCTACTAAAGCTGCCCTCTCCCTGATATACGCATTCTAGGAACGATATCACCGAGATAGCAAAAAACAAAATCAAACCCTCTTTTTTTAAGATGAAGAATATGAAGAAAATGAAGCTTTATACGGTCATTTCGCCCCTTTGCATTCTGTTTGCACAGAGCGCACTGACTGTCCAAGCCCAGAAGATAGATAATTCGCAGCTACGGTTGGCTGGTGGCAAGATACTGATAGACAGTGTCTTGACGCAGAAGAAAAGCGACAGTCTCAAGGTTGCTTTCCGCCTCCATCTCGATAGTTTGCAGCTCAAATCAGAGCAACAGCTGGTTTTCACTCCGCTTATCGCCGGAGAAGATACCATCGCCCTGAATCCCATCATCATCAATGGCAAAAACAAGAGCATCAGATACCTGCGCAAAAGCAGCAGTCTGAAAAACAGCCAGGCATTGGTTGTGAGACGCAAGAATGATACCGAGCAACAGGTGCTCTTCTCCCAGACCCTTCCCTACAAGAAGTGGATGAAGGCTTTCAACCTCTCCATGACGGAAGACCTCTGCGGATGCGGCAACCTGATGGATCAGGATACCACGCTGATGGCTAACATCCAGCCGACACCGAGAATCAGTCGCGACCATTACGTGAAGCCAAAGGCTGAAGCCATCAAGGTGAGAGCCGAAAAGGGTGAAGCTTACCTGAGCTTCAAGCTCAACAAGAGCGATATCCTTGCCGACTTCCGTGAGAATGCAACTGAGTTGGGAAAGATTACATCCACCATCGACCTCGTGAAGAACGACAAGGATGTGAGCATCACCAATATCGATATTCATGGCTATGCGTCGCCAGACGGTCCTTACGACAACAACGTGCGACTCGCCAACAATCGTGCGGCTGCCCTGCGCAATTATGTATGCAACCTCTACACCATCGATAATAAGCTCTTCACCTATCACGCCACCCCAGAAGACTGGGAGGGATTCAAGAAGAAGGTGGAAGCAAGCAACTTAGCCGATAAGACTGCAATCCTTGCCGTTGCCAACTCATCATTGGCACCCGATGCAAAGGACCAGAAAATCAAGAAGCTTTATCCGGCTAGCTATCGCTACATCATGAGTGAGATTTATCCTCGTTTGCGCCACAGCGACTATACGGTAACCTATACCGTTCGTCCTTTCGACATTGAGGAGGCAAAGGTAATCTTGAAGACCAAGCCTCAGCAGTTGTCATTACAGGAAATGTATCTAGTGGCACAGACCTATGAGCCTGGTTCTCCAGAGTTCAACGAGGTATTTGATATTGCCGTCCGTCTCTTCCCTGATGATGAGACCGCCAATCTCAATGCCGCCTGCACAGATTTGCAGAAGGGCGACCTTGTAACTGCCGAGAAGCATCTTGCCAAGGCAGGAAACTCGAAGGAAGCTGAGCGCATCAGAAAGATTTACGGGGAAATGAAGGCGGAGCTATAATAGTAAATTGAAATAATTAAATTAATAAATTAGCAACTTTAACATAAATGATTATGCGATTAAAGTATTTATTTGGAATGGCAGCTATGCTCGCTTTAGCAGCAAGCTGCAGTGAGAATGAACTCGGGGAAAGCGGTGGCACAGGCGCTAACGAGAATGGTCCGCATAATGCTACGTTTACCATCAAGTTGCCTACAACCAATGGTACACGTGCAGACGGAGAACCGACTTATGATGACGGAACAGCTGATGAGTATGCAGTAGGCAATGCTACGCTCCTTGTTTTCGAAAAAGCAGCAGCTGACCCCGAAAAAGATGCTACCTTGGTTGAGAAACAAGAGTTGGGCGACATGAAGCCTTGGAACAAAGTTGATGATGATCCCAATGCCATCACGACAGAGGCTAACATAACCGCCAAACTTAACAATTTCAAACCGAGTAATGAAAAAAATTATTATGCTGTCGTTCTGTTGAACAACAACATTACAACTAGCAGCACGAAAGTTACCGTTCCTACGTTAAACCAAACGTTTGGAGAGTGGCAGCAAGCACAGGTTTCAAACAAAATCACCGACAAGACAAACGGTTTCTACATGGCGAATGCCGTGAAGGTGAACGCCAGCACTGGGGCAACTGAGACTCTTGTATTAATTGATAAAGACAAGGTGACAACCACGGAAAGCGCAGCGCAGCCAGCCGCTACAATCCACGTGGAGCGTGGCGTGGCAAAGGTTACCATGACAACTTTCAGCCAAATGATTGTTGAAGGCATTGATGGCGATAAGGTTACCATCAAAGCATGGGATCTTGATGTAACCAACAAAAAATCTTATCCTGTACACAATGTCAACAACTTTGCCGGTTTTGCCGGTTATTGGGGCAATGTTTGGAGTGAGCCACGTTTCACCAGCGGGCATACAGCATTCAACCGTGCTCACTGGGGTATAGATCCTAACTACAGCACTCTTAACAATCATGACCAGCACACTGACGATTTCGATTACAAAGCAAGCGATTACAATTTTAGCGGTGCAGGTGATGCCACTAAGCCAAAATATTGTCTGGAGAACACATTCTCTCTTGGCTGCATGTGCCAAAATCAGACCACCCGTGTTATCCTGAAGGCAAAATACGTTCCAAGCGGTTTTACAGAAGGAACGACATTCTATATGATTGACGGCAAGAGCGGTTACTTTACAGAAGCCACTCTTAAAACTCAAATTGAAACAGCCATCACAAACGCCGGATATACAGCTGCTGATTTTAAAGTGTCACTTAATGCTCTGAAGGCTGCGGGCAAGCATATTGTAGCTGCAGGAGATATTACTAAGGAAAGTGGTACCCAGGACGTAGATGCTACATTCTTGACTAATGTTAACGCTCAGCTTGGTTTGTCAGGCGAAAAGAAAATTTCCACCTACAAAGAAGGTGTTTCTTACTACATTGCCCGTATCAAGCACTTCGGTGACGGCTTGACTCCATGGCCAGCTACAGACGGCAATAAGGAAACTTATGGAACAGGCGAAGAAGCCAAAAAGAGATACCTCGGCCGTTACGGCGTAGTTCGTAACAACTGGTATGAGCTGACTGTTAATAAGGTTACTAACCCAGGTTCACCAGACGTTCCTACTGTGAACCCTGACACTCCAGATGACGAGGGCGACAAGTACTATGTCAACTGCACAGTGAAAATTCTCTCTTGGGCTAAGCGTGTGCAGAACATAGAGTTGTAAAAAATAGGAATCAGTTTAGTTAATAAAAAATATAATTCCGTAAGAACCTTACACAGGTAGTGGGACTTATGACTGCCTGGAGCTCCAGGCAGTTACCCGCTACGGTGTAAAGTAGTAACAACGAAACAATAAATTAATAATAAACAATCAGATTATGGCAAAGAAAATGATTTTCGGCTGGTATGATAGCATGAAGGCTGGACTGCTGAGTTTGCTTGCCTGCTGCCTCTTGGGTAGTTGCGACGGGCTGATGCACGATGACCTGCCTCCTTGCGAAACAGGTGCCTACCTGCACTTCGTCTACGACTATAACATCCAGCGCGCCGACATGTTCAACGACCATGTGGGTGGGTTAGTTGTCTTTGTTTACGATGAAAACGGCAAGTTTGTCACCAGACAAGAGGCTGCCAACAGCAGCCTGGCCCAGCCGCTGAAGAGTCATGACTTCGCCATGCAACTGCAACTGCAGCCTGGCAAATACCGCTTTGCTGCCTTCGCCTGGCAGAAGGCTTACAGCGAGACGTTGGCTGCACGCGGTGCCAAGTTCAGGGTAGAGATGCCCCAACAGGGAGAAGACATCAGCCGTCTGCATGCTACGCTGGACCGTCAGCAGGGCATTGTAGAGAACCAGGCCATGCCACTCGACACGCTTTGGCAGGGACTCTCCAAGGGCATCGTGGAGGTAAAGAGCCTGGAGATGGTACACGACACCATCAGTCTTGTCCGTGATACCAAGGAACTCACCTTAAGCCTGCACCAGATAGATGCGCCTGCCGACATCTCGGTGGAAGACTTCAGCTTCGAGATAACATGTGCCAACGGAACCATAGGCCATGACAACAGTCTCTGGGAAGACGAAAGGCTCACCTATAAACCTTACTTTACTTGGGATACTGACTTCCGTGACGAAGCGGGCAACGTAAAGGAACGTACCGCCCATGCTGCCATGATGTTCTCCCGACTGGTGCTCTATCCTGTAGCGCAGAACGAGCAAAATGCCATGCTCTCCATCTTTAATAAGAAGACTGGCGAGGAGGTGGTCCGCATCAACCTGGCCGACTGTCTGGCACAGGGAAGGGGAGCCTTCGACTACCTCAACTACTCACCACAGGAGTTCTTGGACCGTGAGTATGACTACCATCTCGACTTCTTCCTCAAAGGCGGCGAGTGGCAGTATGCCAACCTCAGCATATCGGTGCTCAGCTGGAGCAAGCGCATCCAGCGTGTAGATTTCTAAGCAGGCAGTTACACCTTATTATATATAGGTATTAAAATATCGCTCCAATCCCTCAGCGGATACACGATACAGCATAAATGATAGAAGAGTTGAAATGATCACAAAATAGAAAATCAGGTTTGATTAAGTTTAGGTTAGTTCTTTTAAAAAGGTAAATAAGATTGTTTCTTCAGGACGACAAACATGAATTAGCATATAAACGGAAACAATAAACAATATATAAAACATATAAAAGATGAGAAGTCGAAAGTTTTTTTGTTACATGGTTATTCTGTTGCTGGCGGCTATGACAGCCGCTTGCACCGACGACTTGGGTGACAACACTGTCAGCTCAGGTATGTCGGGCAACCTGCAAGTCCTTGTGCCATTGATGCACAGCAACGGCACTCGTGCAGGAGAATCAGACCCGGCAGAAAACTTAACTTATAATGCCACAGAAGAAGAGTGCCGCATCAACAGCCTCCGACTTTTCGCTTTCCCTATAGACGGCAAAGGCACATTGCTCAATGAGTATCTCGGTGCTCCCGGTACCTCGTTCTATGAGCCTGGCAATTTTGAAGGAGGTGTGGATGTAGCCACATATACGCTGCGAATCGACCCCGGCACTTACCGCATCTATGTTGTGGCCAACATGGAGGATGTATTGAAGGATCATCAGCCCATCGACACAGAGGATAAACTTAAAAATGTGGTACTGTATTACATTCCCGAAGGCAAGCCCGGTATGCCTGCCTGTGGCAATATCCCTATGATTTATGAACCCTTAAAGGATACCAACATCACTGGTGATAGCAAGACCACCGACATTGTTGCCAACTTGAAGTTCACCTGTGTCAAGGTAAAACTCAACCTGCTCTTCGACCCTGCTGACTCTGAGATGCAGGAGGCTCTGAAGACCAACGGTCTGAAGATAAATGATATTACAGCAAATAATCTCTCTCAATCCACCAGCTTGGTATGGGGAGGAAAGTTCTACGCTTCTGACAAAGAGGACGTAAGCGGAATTATCAGTTCCAAAATGTATAAGCAATCTTCTGAAGCCAGCGCCGCAGGATCATTCTTCTCTGATTGGACACGCGACGACACCAACAAGAACAAGAGCAATGCGGATGTAATCACTGCTGTGGGTACTGCCGCAGCGGCTCCCTCAAACATAAAGGACAAATGGCTCTTCCAGGGTACATACTATCTGCCTGAGCGCTATATCAAAACCAACGACCAGCAGTCGTTCCTCACACTGAGCAGCATGATTGGCGCCAATGACAACAGCTACAACATCCCATTGGGCCACACCGACAATCCAGAGGCAGAGCCACGCCGCACATTCCCCCGCGGTACCTACTACGAGATTATCGGTAACCTGAAGACAATAGGCAATATCACCCTCGACTGCCAGGTCCATGTCAAGGACTGGGAACCTGCGGAGCTTGATGCAGACTTCAGCCATACCACACTGTGGGTAAACAAGACAAGCGCTCAAATAACCTCCATAGAGGAAGACTCTATTTCCTACAAGTCAAATTGGGTGAATGTGGAGTTTGGTTGCGATGAGATTGTTGATGGTAAGCCCCTCGTCGTTGAAGCTAAAAGAGATGAGGTCAATCATATTATCACCTTTAGGATTAATCCCGAGATTCCCATGAGTGCTTATGGAAAAGGGAAAGGTCAATTTCCTCCGAAAGGAACGACCAAGATATGGCTGAAGGCTAACAACCTGAAGAAATATCTGGATGTAGACTACAATGTAGAACCTCTGTTTGAGGTTGATCCATTGGAGGTAATCATCTATTATGTGGCAGGTGCAGAAACCAACACAAAGGTATTCACTTGGGTTACAAACTTGGGAGGTATCGTGCTTCCTGACAATCTGACTTCCACCATTGGTAAATCAACTATCAAAATATCGAAGCCATCCGATGAAAACGCTCCCAAGGGAACATTCCAGGTGGAGGCTACAACCGACCCTGTAACAACTACAGTGCATACATTCCGAGTACACTCGAAAGACTCGTATAATAGCAACTATAAGTACAGAGATATTAAAGTAACAGTAAGACCTCCGGTTGTCGATTACCGTATCTATTTCCGTGCCATTAATGACAGGTCGTCAAATAATGGCCAGTTTGGTACTAACCAATTCCAAGGTATTTTGGATGAATACTATGGAACAGGTGATAACAATAACAACTGGAACGATTCTTGGAGTTCGGACAATGGGATACAAACAAGTAAACATAATGTATATATTTATTCTCAAAAGGGTGAAACGACAGGAACAGCAATACCTAAAGAAAATGTGTGGTATTTTAATAATAGATATAATCAGCCAAGCGGTATGACTGGGGACACGAATAATCCAGGATGGTACTATAAGGACATGGATATTGATGCTAAAGGATATAGGTGGGATAAACAGCCTTATGATGAAAATGATAATGTCAAGATTAAGCCTGGTGAGACATTGATGATATTCTACAGTTTCAACAACGATGGTGCGGACCTTCACCGCTGCCCTCATCACATGGCGCCTGGTATCACCCTTTTCAACTATGAAGACCGAGAAGGTTGGATACTTTACGACCCGACAACAGACCCCTATTATCGTATTTTCGATGAGAAACCGATAGTTAAGGATATCAATTATGTTGTCTATACCAAGAATAAAGTATTAGGCTGGGCGTTTAGGTTCGGTGTCGCAACAAACAATCCGACATCCTCAGGAAGTAATAGCCAATATACACATTGGGACAACACTTGGGATGGTCACGAAGCCAAAAGTTTCAGTAGCGAATCAGTATCAGGAGGCTGGTGGAAGACAACGATAAAGTTAAAAGCGGTTGACGGATATCATGAGAAGGGTATAGTCCTTCAGTTTGAAGAGGATGCCTATGATGAGAAATATACCCTTTTCGGAGGTAGAAGTTATGAGAAGTATAACGATACAGGATATTATGATGGTAGCTGGCACCCAGGTAAACCATCTGGCGTATAAACAAGTAAAGTGAGGAAAGATGAAAAAGATAATATCATTTTTGCTGATGTTGCTGGCGTTGACCAGTTGCAGCGATCAGTTGAACGAAAATGGAAGTTCAACTTCATCTGACATAGATGGACTGGAAGGTGGTGGAATAACGCTCACCATCAGCCTCCCCGACTTTTCAAAAGAAGAACTGACACGTGCCGGCGATACAGGATTGACAAGCCTGAATGTTGTGGCATACGATAAAGACGGAAAATTCCTTTCTAATGAAAGTGTTACTGATTGGGATATCGTTGAAAACGGCTACAAGGTGAAGGTGCCTGTTGTCTCTAATGCCAGTATGATTCATCTGGTGGCTAATGCAGCTTCTTTAACCGATGAGCAATGTCAGAACGGTTTGGACAAGGCTGTGGTCAGCGGTACCATCAGTACGGAGAATCCTCTCTGCTGGGGTAGGATTAGTGTGTCTGCATTGATGGGAACGAATCCTTCCGTCACCCTCCTGCGCCAGTTCGGTAAGGTGAGTGTTCAAGGACCAACCACTAACAGCAGTTCTGAGTTTATCGAAAAAAAAACTTTTACCGTGGAAGGCTATAAACTTTACAGGGCTGCTGGTAGCGGAACCATTGCTCCTGCAGAGGATAACTGGAACGCTTCAACATGGGAAGTCACCGCTCCGACGTTGCCTTCAGGTGTCAGCTATGACAACACCAGTAGCGACTTTGCGACAGACGATATAGCTTTCTATGAGTCGGAAACAAAGGCAGACCAGGCATTCCTTATCATTAAGGGTAAATATAAGGGCGTAACAGGTTACTACAAAGTGGCATTCTACGGCACGGACACGGATGGCAAGCCTTTCATCAATCTTCTGCGCAATCATGCCTATACTGTGAAAATCTCCTACGTTAACACCTATGGTTGGGAAACGGAAGAGAAAGCTGTTGCAGACCCATATCCCGAGAATCGTATGAGGGTGACAGTGAAGGATGACAATCCTTTGGTTACCGATATGATAGCCTGCAAGGACTATCACCTCGGTGTGAGCGACCAGGTGAGCGCGGCATGGAATGAATCCACTACTGCCACACTTGTCACCACCATTAAGGACGGTTCGTGGGAAGTGAAATCTAAGGATAAAGATTGGATTGGCGAAATCACTATTTCCGAAACAATAGACATACCGGATGCTGATGGTCCAAACTCTACATCAGGAAAGAAATATCGCCTCTCCATCCCATTGACAGAGAACCGCTACTCTGAAGAAACACGGGAAGGACATGTGATAGTCAGGTCTGGTGACTTGACCCGCATCATCACCATCACGCAAAAGGGTAACGATTTCAAACGTTCGGACACCCGCACGGTCATTCTTCTTGATAAGAATAATAATAATCATATTTCAGAAGATTATTTCCATGATTTCATAGACCATACACAAGGTATCAAACCGGAAGACCTGCAATATGGAACCGTAAGAAATGATGGTCTCCACTTCACCGTAGTAAGCAATCGTTACAGGTATTGGATTCCTAAGAATGAATCAAATGAGACTTGTACCAAAGGGTCCGAGAACAGTGACAGATATACTATCACAGAAACTACAGATGGCGAAAAGACCTATTGGCAAGTGGATTTGGTAAATAACGAAGATAACAACTTCAACTTTTGGAAAGGAGATTTCACCATCTCTTACACCACCAGTGACGGGCACACGATTAACATTAAATATCCAGTCTATCACAGTGGTATCTTCCATGAAATATCAGATGCCCACCAACAGCCACCTGTCGATCCTAATGGTAATGGTGAAGACAAATTGCCAACGGTCAGCGGCAGATTCTATTATGGTGTCATTCAAGTGCAAGGCCAAAACAAAACGTATATCATGCTGGACCGAAACCTCGGGGCATCCAACAATGGTAACTATTCAATAGAAACAAAAGCACTGCAAGCCAACAGGAACGCTATTGGTGGATATTTCCAAATTGCTAACGAAAAAGGAGCTCAAAATCTTGCAGGCAGCTTGTTAAATGACTTGATTCCCCATGGTTTCAAAATTCCCGAAAATGACGATATCCAAGATATTATAGACGGTGGAAACCTTCAGGTAGTCAATCGCTACACCGAGTCGGGTGAGGTCTACAACAGTATAGAAATAACGACAGTCAACTCTGTGCTGCCCACTATCTATCTGCCTACAACCGGTTATGCAGAAGGTGAGAGCCTTAAGAACCCTACCCATGTCTCCCTATGGACAAAGACATTGCTCTCTGGTAACCAGGGTTTCGGCACCACCAGTCCTGAGTATGGATTCTGGTATCGCTATTTTGATATCTATGGCAGGATTATGACATTGTCGAACTTGCGTTTCGTCAGCGGCAGCAATGGAAGAAATACAGGTATCTACAGAGCCATGCCAATCCGCCTGGTACATGTTCTGTAATAAACACAAGATAAGTGATAAATACAATAACATCATTTACTTATATATAATTAAAGTATAAAAACAGCTGTTTTTAAAAAGAAGGGTTGGGCTTTCGTGAGAAAGTCCAGCCCTTCGTTTTGTCAGGATACTCCTGACAAGGAGTCAAGACGTCGCTGAGAGGTTATCATGATAGTACTGACGGGTGGCAAAGACGCTTCCAGCGCTTATTGCCTCACTACGGCATTATATTGCCCTCTACCAGGGCAATATAGTGCCATTGCCAGGCACAAAACGATACGTCGGGAGAGAAAAAATCCCCACTCTCTTATTTACTCTTCACCCTTCACCAAATCGGCTGCCCCCCGATAAACACAGGGGTTCCGATAGGTGAAGAGTGGCGCACCACTCTTCACCTGGATATTTTATTCATCAGATTACGCTGAGTTAACAGAGCATTCTTGCTCCACTGATTACGCACGGATTTTAAACGGAAGCTCGACCTGTTCGGCCTTTGAAGAAGGTCGAATATCTGTGTAAATCTGTGAAATCTGTGGGACATAAAAGAGTGAAATCTGTGGGACATAAAAAAGTAAAACCAGCGTAATCCGAAGAATAAAATATTCGGGGAAAGCGTATTATGATACTGGCGTGCTAATCCGTCCAACAGAGAATAAAAAGGTGGATTTTCAGCAGAAAATCCACCTTTTACACTATATTCTCCGTTTTGTCCACCTCTTTTCAGTGTATTTTGTGTACTTTTGCGGCTGTGTATGAATCGCAGCAGGAAGTAACTTCCAAAAGCTGCGGCTTCATGCTACCTGCAAATAACAAGCAACAAAATAAAAACAAGCCTAAAGAATAAACAATGA